>Ga0256845_1003250_pt1 | contig 11160 bp, 10 predicted proteins | sample RiftiametaG_FD_189101 | JGI IMG/M metagenome (GOLD analysis project Ga0256845, IMG submission 189101) | Tube worm associated microbial communities from hydrothermal vent at the East Pacific Rise, Pacific Ocean - Riftia | ecosystem: Host-associated > Annelida > Integument > Unclassified ... | reverse complement strand
GTCTCGGACGTCATTCACCTTTTCATCGACGACCGACCGATCTACGAGGACACCTCGGACGAGCGAGACGACCTCTCTGCGGCCCTCACCCGAGCCACTCAGGGTCGGGAGGTCGACACCCACTTCGAGACCCTGCGCCTGGTCGTCTCGGCCGTGGACGATCACCTCCACCAGCTCATCGACATCCAGATCACCGGTCGTGGACAGGGGGCTGGGCCCCAGATCAAGATCGAGCTGGCCGCCCGCCACCAGGACCTGCGGATCGAAGTCGGCGAGCAGGCCCACACCTACCGAGATCGGGTCTTGACCGCAGTTCGAGTCGCCGCGGAACCAGGCCGCGGCCTCGAGCGTTTCGCCGCCCACGCCCGGGCCCTGCACGAGGCCTTGACCGCCGCCCTGCCCGGGGCCCACATCCAATCGAGCGAAGCGGAGATCCGCCTGATCCGAGCCGGCACCAAACAGGTCGGGCGGCTGCGCAACCTGGGCTTCGAGCGCGCCGTCCGCCTCCCCACCTACCGCTCCAAGGCCACGCACCGGCGCACCGGCGCCTACGACAGCCCGTTTTATTACTACTACTTCGACCCCTACCAGGATCTCCTGCACTGGATCATCGTCGAAGACATGCTCGCCTGCGGGACCTGGACCGACTCCCGCGTCCAGGTCGTCGATCGCACCGGTGCGCCCCTGTTTTTGGGTTCCGAGGCCCACGCCCACCGGGACGACAACTTCGAGGTTGCCCGCGAGGCACTCACGATCACACCTGAATCGGGGCTCGTGATCGACCCTGCCATTCCCCGGGTCAGCTCCATGGACCCGGTGGAGATCGGTAGCCCCCACACGCCGGGCTACGGCGGCGGCGGCGACGGCTGAGCGGGCCCCCGGCAGCCGGCGCTGCGCTCAGATCGACTGCGTGGGACTGGGCTGCGTGGTACTGGGCTGCGTGGGGCCGGGCACGGGCGGAGCGACCGCGTCGATCCACAGCCGGTGCAGCTGCGTGTCCGTGAACGTCTCCGCGGCCAGCTCCCCCCAGGTCATACCGGGCTCGGGCACGAACTTGCGGTTCGGGTCGAGCATCACCGGAACCGCCGCGGCCCGCCCCTTGGGCACGTCGAAGCCGACCGTGACCGCGTACAAGAGCGTGCTGATCTCGTCGACCTTCTCACAGCCGCACTCGGCGATCCCGCGCGCGGCGACCTCGGCCAACTTGGCGCAGCGCTGATCAGGGGCGACCGCGCTGACCTCCGTGAACGCGGATCCGAAGGCCGGACAGGCCTCCGCATACGCGCGCACGCCCATCGCCACGAACATGACCCGCTCGCCCGGATCGTCGGGGGCCTTCGCCTTCAGTTCGTCGATCAGATCCGGACGGCGCGGCTGAGGCACGGGCTCGGGATCGGCGACCCGAACCAGAAAGCGGACCTCCCTGCGGCCCTGCGAGGCCAGCCCACGCTGGAGCTCCGCGACCGTGGTCACGGGTACATCCGCGGCGACGGCGAGGACCATCTGGCCGGGCTCCGGGATCTGGCGGGGCGGGTCGGCCAACCACGCTTGAATCGCTACCGTGCCCCCGCCCTCCGGATCCGTGAGCCCGCTCTTGGTCAGGGTGATCACCCTCGTGTCCGTGGGGTGGTAGCTGGGCGCGTCCCAGTCGACCGCAGGCAGATCGATGGGTGGGATGCCGATGTCGTAGCCACACAGGGCCCCGTACTCGAGCTCGAGGACCTCGGCCGAGCAGGAGCCCTCGCTCGCTCGTTCCGGCTCGGCGGCGCCCGCTTCGACGGCGCCGTCGACCGCCGGGGTCCCACCCTCGACCGAAGCGCTGCCCGTCTTCACCCCGGAATCGGGTGGGGCCTGACACCCGCTCACAGACAGCAACCCCACACAGGCCAGCGTGAGCGCGGTGAACACAGAGGGGCCGATATTTTGGTCGAGGGCGTACACGGTGGAGGCGAGAGCGTAGCAGCCCCCTCACGGGCAGCCCCCCTCTCAGAACCTCACTCCTCCGGCGGCGCGAGCGGGATTCGGACCACGAAGCGCGCTCCTCCCAGCGCCGCGCTGTCCTCCACGTGGATCTCACCACCGTGGTCCAAGACGATCTTCTTCACGATCGCCAGCCCCAGGCCCGTGCCCTGATCCCGGGTGGTCTCATAAGGCTCGAACACGAGCTCGCGGCGCGACACCTCGATCCCCGGGCCGTTGTCGTCGACGGCGATGAACGCGGTCTCCCGCCCTGGGCTGACCCCGGCGCTGACCTGAATGCGGACCTCCCCGACCGCGGCCTCGCGCGCAGACAAAGCTGCGTTCTCCACCAGGTTCACCAAGATCTGCTTGAGCAGCTGGCGGTCACCGAGGACCTCGAGGGTCGCCCCCCCAGGCCCGGGGTCGGGCAGGTCGAGGACCTCGAGCAGCTCGTCGCCCTGGCTGAGATGCCCATAGGCACGCTCGAACTCCCCCAGCACCCGCGCCATGCCCACGACCTCCAGGGCGACGTCGGGGACCTTGGCGAACTCGGAGAAGCTCGTGACCATGCGGCGCAGACTGTCGACCTCGTCCTCGATGATCTCCACCGAGTCGCGCAGCAGCTTCGAGAACTTCGGGTCCGTGCCCGGGTCCTTCTCGCGCAGCTGCTGGGCGGCGAGTTGGATCGGGGTCAGGGGGTTCTTGATCTCGTGGGCGATACGCCGGGCCATCTCCTGCCAGGCCCCGATCCGCTGGAGATAGGCGATGCGCCGGCGTGTGTCTTCGAGCTCGTCGAGCATGGTGTTGAACGCAGCCGCGAGCAGGCCCAGCTCGTCGCCGCCGAGCCTCGGGGCCCGAGCCGAGAGCTCACCCGAGGCGACCTCGCGCATCGCCCGAGACAGGTCCGAGACCTTGCGCGTGGTCCGACGGGCGATCACCAGACCCGCGAGCACGGCGACCAACAACACCAGGCTGCTCGCCAGACCGATCGCTATGACCACCGCCCGCTGGACATCGTTGCGTTCGACGGTCTCCTCTGTGCCCGCGGCCCCGCGGATCTGGACCGTGCCCAGATCGCGGGCCAACTCTCCCAGGCGCTGATGCCGACTCGAGATCGCGGGGTCCGCCGCCCAGGTCACGCGCACGGTCCCCCGCTCCCGGTCGTCGAGCGGCCAGACCACAGGCACACGCATGGTGTCGCGCGCCCCCCAGTCTCGCTCGCCCGTGACCACCACTGGCTCGGCGTCCGGGCGAGCGACGACGACCTCGATGACCGCCGGGTGGGCCGCGATCCAGTCGCTCAAAAAACCCTCGAGCCGGGCCTCGTCGATATCCTCGATCTCGTGAGGGAGCAGCTCGGTGCGGGCCAAGAACGAGTCGCGTTGGGCCGCAGCGAGCTCGGCGTAGTAGGGCTCGGCGAGCTCGATGACCTCGCGCTCGAGGGCGACCTGCTGCTCCCCGATGCGATCGTAGTAGGCGACCGTCAGGGCCACCAGGTAGCCCGAGGCGCCGACACACAAAATCCCGATTGCCACCAAGGAGATGGTGATCCGGGCCTCGAGTCGCCCCCACCAAGGCGGCCTGTGGCCCAACGTCTGGCGGCCCTCGGCGGTGCGGAAACCCGCCCGGTCGGGCTTGTGACGTCCTCGTCCTCGGCCCCGCTTCCGCCCGGCTGATCCCCGCTGCGCCGCTTCGCGCTCCGAGCTGACGCCCTGTTCGTCTCCGGTCACGGTCCTCAGTCCTCGGGGATGAAAAACAGGTGGGTGCGAAACTCGCTGGTTTTCTCGGCTTTGGCCCGCGAGCGGACGAACATGCCGACCCAGCGGGAGAACACCTCCAAGTCTCGATCTTGACCGCGCCCGCCCCCCCCCATCGCCCCTCCGGCCTTGGCCTGAAGGGGGTTGCGCTGGGCAAACACGGATACGAAGTAGGCCTCGTCCTCCCCCCTGATCAGGACACCGGTGGCGACCACGGCCACCCGCAGGCTGGTCGCCGCCTTGATCGCGTCGGCCCGGAGCGCGAAGCGGCGCAGCGTGGTTTTGCCCTTCCCGACCGTGGTCTGGACCATGTAGTCCCGGTTCCAGGGGTCCCACTGGACCTTGATCTCGATCTTGCGTGTGCCCACAGGCGCCCGCGGGGCCCCCTTCTTGAACACCCCGATATCGTAGACTAGGCGCGTCGCCCACCCCGACTCGAGCGACTTCATGGCATGGCGATCGCCCTCTCGCAGGAGCTCCGGGGCCGAGAACGCGACCTTCACCGCGCTACTGTTATAGGTGAACTGGGCATCGCGCCTGGGCAGGGCCTCGGGTGAGGCTGCGACCAGAGGCAGGGCCAAGACCGAGGCCGCCACAGCCCAGGCGAAGCTGCGGCGGGTCCAGCTCAAAGTGGAGTCCTCTCGAGGATGTTGGCGATGGAGATCGCGAAGGTCCCCATGCTGGTGTCGAGCTTGAGACCAAAGTCGGCGTTGAAGCCGAGCGGGGCAGCGGGCTGGCCAGCCGCTCGTCGCATGCTGCGCTCGGCCCGGGTCCCCGTCAGCGTGAACACACCCGCCGACAGGTAGAGGTAGCCGCCGTAGACGAACGAGGTCCGGGGCCGCAGAAACAGGGGCATGCCGTACTCGAGATCGACACGACCGCCGATCTGAGCCAGGGGGTAGGCGTCGACGCCGGTCCCAAAAACGTCGATGGGCGCGCGCGTCGAGTACTGGAGGCCCATGGTCCGACCCGGCGTCCAGTCGGCGAGGTCACCGGGCAAGATAGCCTCGAAGCGCGGAGCATCACCGGCGATCTGGGCGCCCCAGAGGCTCGGCGTGAGCCAGTGCCCCCACGGCAGCCGGAAGCTGTAGCCCCCACCGATCAGCACCCGGAGATACTCGTAGCTCGATCCGATCGCCGGCGACGACAGCTGTACGTCGAGGCGGATATGGCCGCCCTTGCCCAAGATCGCCGCCCGACTGCGCTGGTCCCAGGTGAACGAGAACTCGGCCGAGCTCAGAAAGTGCACGCCGTCTTGAAGACGAAGGTCGAGGTCTTGGATCTCCCCCGAGGGCAGCTCGCGCGTGGGCGTCGTCGCGGGCATCTGAGCGTCGATGACCTCGAAGCGAAAGTCGATGCCCAGGGCCAAGTCGGCGCGGAAGGGCATGGTGATCCCGACGACCCCGCCGTAGCGGTTGTAGGGCAGGGTGTCGAAGTTGGCGGGGCTCGGATCGTGATCCTCGCCGCGGACCCGATAGGGCTCGTTGGCGAGGATCATGTAGGCGCTCCCGGCCGCACCCAGGGGTGTCCCAGCGAGGGCTGGAAGCTCCGCGAACACCTTGTAAGACTGCTGGCGGCGGTCGTTTGCGACCCCGCGCGCGCGGGTCCCGACCACGAAGCCCGCACCCAGATGCACCGAGCTCCCAGCCAGGTTGCGCTCGACGATCTCGACCCCGCCGGCGAAGGTCGTCAGCAGCGAGTTCTGGCCGTGGATGTCGCTGATCACCAGCGAGCCCCGCTCGTGGAGATCGACGACCAACACGGCCCGGGAGGCCGCGCCGTCGGAGACCGGCACCAAGCGAATAGCGACCTCGTCGAAGTACCCGGTCGACGCGAGCCGCTGGATCGCCCGGGCGATACGCGGGTCCTCGGGCCAAAACACGAGCTCGCCCTCGCTCAGATCCTCGGCTTCGAGAGCCTCGGTGATCTGCCGGGCGGCGACCTGCTTGCGACCGACGATCTCGAGCGCGACGATCTCGACCGAGCGCTCGACCGGTGCCTCGAGTGACACACCTCCGTGTCGAGGTTCATCGACCTCCCTGACCTCCCTGACCTCCCTGACCTCCCTGACCTCCCTGACCTCAAAGCTCGCCGCCCGCCCCTGGGTTCCCCTGCTGTTCGCCGGAGGACGGACCGGGCTCTCCTGGCTCTCGCCCACCGGCGGCCCCGCGAGCGCCCTGGACTCCAGCGTGAGACCCAGCAAGAACCACACACACAGACCCAGCAGCCCGCAGCGAAACCCCTCACGACACCTCGCTTGGCCCCTCCGCCGATGGCCGCGTCGCCGAAACTTGCAGTACGCCCGGTACAGCGGCGTTTCAGCGCCCCGGCCTCGACGGAAGTTCCGGCGCGGGGCGACGCGATGGGTTTCATCGGTTTCACCACAAGCTGCTGGGCTCGCCGTGCTGATCCAGCGGTAGACACACCCGAGACCGGCTGGATTTCGGTAGCCTGGGGCGCCGTGCCGCACCGGGTGAGTGTAACCGCGGTCCCCTGCCGCGTCCCGTGTAGTCCGGGCTCCGTGAGTCCCATCACCAGCGACTCGGCTGTTGCGTCAGCGCAATGGAATCGGCTGACTGGCCGCAGTTCAGCAGTTTTGCGCACACACGATGGTGAAGCGCGCAATCTGGTGCCGACCTCAGTCGGCGGCGTGCGTAGAGAGGCGTCCTGTCTCCAGCGCAGCGAGGTCGAGGTCGAGTTCGCGTGGTTCAGAGCCAGCACCCCTACCCCGAGATACGCGGGTGCAGAGTTGGTGCTCCAAAATCCCGATCCAACCCGGGAACGAAGGCCGCACCGGAGCTCGTGACTTAAAACTGATTGCTGCTCTAAAGTGCACTCGTGACGGAGCCACAGAGGATCTTGGTCGTCGAGGATGACGATGCCAACTACGCCCTGATCGCGCGTGTGCTCGAGTCCACCGGGCTGTGGCGAGTCAGCCGCGAGACCCGGGTCGAGCCGGCGCTCGAGGCCGTGCGCGCGGCTCGGCCCGTGGCCATTCTGCTCGACCTCGACCTCCCCGGCACGGAGGGCTTGGCCCTCGCCCGCGTGGTCAAGGGCGACGCCGAACTCCGAGACATCCCGATCGTCGTGGTTTCGGCCAGCGTCATGAAACAGGAGCACGTCAAGGCCAAGGCCGCCGGCTGCGAGTACTTTGTGGAAAAGCCCTTCGATATCGACCGCCTGCGCGCGGTCGTGGCCGAGGCCAGCGGGCGCCCGGCCCCCGCATCGAGCTGACTGCATCGAAGTGGCCGCACCGAAGTGGCCGCATCGAACTGGCCGCGCTCTCGGACCGACTTCCTTTGGCCTCCCCAGGATCGTGGCGCATCGGCTCTTCGATCCGATGCCGGCCAATCGAGAGGATCAGCCTCGGCCACGATCCTGGGCGTGGCGCTCGAGAGCCGCGAGCTGCTCAGGGGTGTTGACTCCGGCGACCTCGAGGGCGTCGACCTCGACCGCCGCGACCTCCCCCGCGCTCGCCCGCAGGGCCACGAGGTCGGTCAGGTAGACTTCGCCAGCCGCGTTTCCGGCACCGAGCTGCGGGAGCTCGCGCCTGAGGTGCGCGGCCAGTACGCAGTAGACACCCGCGTTGCACTCCTGGATCGCCAGCTCGCGCTCGCTCGCGTCGCGCTGCTCGACGATGGCGACCACCCGGCCCTGTGGGTCGCGGACGACTCGCCCGTAGCCGGTCGGATCTTCGGGTACGAAAGTCGCCAGAGCCAGCCCGGATCCGCTCTCGCTGCAGGCGGCCATGAGCGCGCCCAAGGTCCGGCCCCGGAGCAGAGGTACATCGCCGCTGAGGATGAACACGGCGCCGTCGAACCCGGGCTCGAGCGCAGGCAGGGCGCAGCAGACCGCGTGCCCCGTGCCCCGTTGCTGGTCCTGGACCGCGAACTCGACCACCCAGCCGCGCTCGCTGGGGCAGGCTACGCGAACCGCCTCTCGCACCGCCTCCCGCTGGTGGCCCACGATCACGATCGAGCGCTCGGCTCCCGCCTCCCTGGCCGCGCGCAGGGGGTGAACCACGAGCGGCTGCCCTGCGAAAGGGTGCAGGACTTTGGCCAGATCGGAGCGCATGCGTGTGCCCTTCCCGGCCGCGAGCAACATGGCGACACTTCGCATCTCGGCACGCTACGGGATGCGCGGCACGGACTCCAGCCGCATCGACCGTGTTAGGGTGGACACGGCCGACCGCGATGACCGAGCGCATTCAGAGCTTCAGTGAGTTCTTCCCCTACTACTTGGGAGAGCACCGCGATCCCACCTGCCGCGCACTCCATTTCGTCGGTACGACCGGCTTCTTCGCCATCTCCGGTTGGTTCCTGTGGCGGGAGCCCTCGAGCGTCGGACCGGCCATCGCCGGCATGGTCATCCTCGGCCTTTTGGGCCACTTCCTCGAGCCGCACCGCAACCCTGCGCCCCTGTTTCTGGCCATGATCGGCCTGGGCCTGTGGGTTCAACCCTGGCTGCTCACGGGCATCGTGTGGGCCTACGCCTTCGCCTGGGTCGCCCACTTCAAGATCGAGAACAACAGGCCCGCGACCTTCACCTACCCCCTGTGGTCGCTGATCTCCGACTTCCGCATGTGGGGGCTCATGGTGACGGGCAAGCTGTGGTCCGGCGATCCGGTCGAAGAGTTCGGCCGACAGGCGGCGAGCAGCGACTGACGAGGCCCTACAGGCTGGGCTGACAATCAGGGGAGAAGTCCCTCGTCTAGGTCGAGTCGGTCGAGCAACTCGCAAAGCTGCGCAGGCGTATTGCAGGGCGCGAGCACCCGCGGATCGGGCAGCGAGGAGACGGGGACCGGGTGGACGTCAGGGCCCCTGAACAGGCTCTGGAGACGGCCCTCGCCCCGCTCGATCAGGGCCTGGGCTCGCGCCGACATGGGTGCACATCGAAGCGCAGCCGCGAACGGGTGGCGGCGGCCTTCCCGATCCTCGGGGACCAGCGCAGAGGCCTCCGGCCGCCTGCGCAGCTCGTCGATCATATGGGTCACGTGCGCCGTGCTGAGGCCCGCGGCGTCGCAGCTGCCGAGGTAGGCGAGGTCTACACCCCACTTGAGCGCACACTCGAGCGCAGCCGCGATGCCGACCAACGGGCCGGCGTCGAGTTGAGGGTCATCGACCCGGATCCACGCGGCGCCCAGCGAGCCCAGGGCTGGGAGTTCTTGCCCTGGGGCGGCGCTGATCACTAGGGGGTCGCAGCGGGTGGCCAAGGTCCGGGCGACCCGTTGCAACATGGTCTCCCCGTGGATGTCGATCCAGGCCTTGTCTCGGCCCATGCGGCGGGAGCCGCCGCCCGCGAGAATGATGGCTCCGACCTTGGGCATGCTTGCCAACCATACTCCGGCGCCGAAACCCGGTCCCGGGGTCTTCCCAGTCGACCCCCGTGCTCGAACGACAAAATTGTCGGATGAACCTGCTCGGCACATACAACTGGGCGTCGCGCAGCCCCCAACCCCACGTTTCAAACTCATCCGACCCATTTCGTGATTTCCAGGAGACTCCTTGCCGTCTCCAACCAACACGCGAAGGCGGAGACCAAGCAGCCACCGCCGAAAACAAGAAACCATCCCACTCTCAGGGCACCGGTGCGGTTTGCGCGCCCGCGAACCGGCATACCCAGTAGCTACCGAACGGGAACAGGACCTCTCGGATGCCCGCCAAAAACAACTCTCGAGCCACCGCGTAGGCCCCCTGCCAAACCCGGTCTTGTTGTGCCGCCGCTATGCGCGCCCACTTGTTGGTCGATGTCCGCGTGGGTATCCGCCTAAACCTGGCCTCCCGCGACCGTGGAGTCTCGGTCCACCGTTGCCTCCCCACCCGAGCCTCGCCCAAGAACCGCTTTCCAGTCTGGCGAAACAGGTCTTGCTTGGCCATCTCTCGCACCCGGGCCTGGCGCGAGAGCTCCGCGTGCAGTTGCTCGTCCGACAGCTCCAAGAAAACCTCGGGTCGAGTCACCGCCAGCATCACCATGTCTGGCAACTCGTCATTGGCCGCATCAAAGAATACCGGGGGCCGTCGAAAGGTCTTTTTCTCACCGAAGTGCATACCCGCCGTCGTAAAGCCCGGCCAGCGCCAGCCCCACTTTACCAGTCCAGCCTCCACCGGGTTGACCAGCGTGTAGGCCATCGACGGGAGCATGTCTGCGTCGGTCAGTATCCGAACATCACACGGCCTGTCCTCGCTCCAAAACTTGTCATACTGTCAGGAAGTTCAAATTTTGGTAGCTACAGCGCTCTACAGTGTCAACTTCGGCCTCAACTGGCCCTCTGTGCTGTCCATGTGCTGTGGTCCAGCAGGTTGGGGCCGGTCCTCGTCCGGCGTTGTGCACAGACGTTGGATCAGCTCATCTCCCGAGCCCTCCGCCAAGTGTGCGTACCGCATCGTGACCACGATGCTCGAGTGCCCCAGCCATTCCTGCACCTGGCGCATCGGGATCCCCCGCATCACCGCGTGTGAAGCGAAAGTGTGCCGCAGCGCGTGGTTGTGGATCCGGCGCAGGCCGGCTGCTTTGCAGACCTTCGCCAGCGCCAGACCGACGGTCTGGCGCAAGAGCACCGCTCCCTCGTCCCTCGAGAACACCAGCTCTGCGCTGGCACGCCGACGTTGGAGCTGGAGGGCCTCCCGCGCGTCGCGGGTCAAGGGCAGCTCGCGGGCCTTGTCGTTCTTCGGTGAGGTGAACCCAAACTGCCCGCCGTAGGACTGCTGGACCCGCAGTCGGCCCCGATCGAGATCGATGTCCTCGCGCCACCGGAGGGCGACCATCTCGCCCACCCGCAGCCCAGTGCGGACCGCCACGAGCATATAGGGATGCCACGCCGGTAGATGCTCCGCGGCCGCGCTCAAGAACTGCTCCGACTCCTCAAAAGTCAGGAAATCGAAGCCGGGTTTGCGGGCCTTGAGCATGTCGATCTCGGGGACATTGGTGATCAGCCCCCACTTGCGAGCGACCCGAAGGATCCGTTTGATCAGCGTGAAGTGGAGGTTCACGGTCTGCGGAGCCAACCCCGTGGCGAGCTTTTGAACCGCGTAGGCGTCGATCTTCCGCTCGTCGATCTGGTCGAGCGGATACTTCCCGAGTGCTGGAAGCAGATGACGCCGAAGCATCGATTCCTTGCTCGCCACCGAGCTGGGTTTGTTGATGGAGCCCTGGTGGGCCAGGAACTCCTTGCTGAAGGTCTTGAGGGTAGGTGTCTGTTGTTGGGGCTTTCCGTCCTTCCATCGGCCAGACACGAGCATGGAGCGGATTTCCCGCTCGTACTTCTCGGCACCGCGCTTGGTCTGCGCGGGCGAGATCTTGCGGATAGTCTGCCTACGCCCGTCGGGCCAGGTATGTTCGATGTGGATCATCCACTTCTCGCGGGCGCGGCCTTGTTTGTCGCGCCACTGTCGTTTTCGCACGGTCATCGCTGAATCCTGTCGGTAGCGATGCCGTGGCCTTGGCC
>Ga0256845_1003249_pt1 | contig 11161 bp, 11 predicted proteins | sample RiftiametaG_FD_189101 | JGI IMG/M metagenome (GOLD analysis project Ga0256845, IMG submission 189101) | Tube worm associated microbial communities from hydrothermal vent at the East Pacific Rise, Pacific Ocean - Riftia | ecosystem: Host-associated > Annelida > Integument > Unclassified ... | reverse complement strand
CATCTTAAAGGTATTTTAATACTTCTTAACATATCTGTGGTTTTAGCGTTTTTGTTTAATTTCCTGTCACCCAATGGAATCCCCTTGATGGGTAGTTGGGATAGAACAAAAGGTGTAGTCTCAGCCGATATAAAACAATCTGTTGTAAAAAGAGAGAGAGAAATTAATAGCCTTGAAAAAATGCAAGATATCGTCAAAAAAAATTCAGCATTGATTGTTGATGTCCGCTCCAAAGATATCTTTTTAAAAGGTCACATCCCCAATGCAAGATCAATTCCATTGTCTAAGTTTGATGACTTAATAGGTGATTTTTATAAGACATGGCAATTAGATCAAAAAATGGTAGTTTATTGTTCTTCGCCAGAGTGTACTGATAGTCACACATTTGCCACAAAGCTTTTTAAAATGGGTTATGAAAATGTTCTGGTTTTTCCCGGTGGTTTTAATGGGTGGAAGAAAGAAGGATTAAAAATTGAGAAAGATTGATCTAATGAAAATGGTTCTAAGAATAGCCCTTGGAATAGTTTTTATATATGCCAGCGCTGATAAAATTTTAAACCCCTCTTCTTTTGCTAAAATTATTTATGGTTATGATATTTTTCCTTTATTGTTAATTAATATTATCGCTATCACAGTGCCGTTTATTGAGCTTGTGACAGGGCTTTTCTTAATATTTAAGATATACCAGAAGCCAGCTCTTTTAATTATTAATTTCTTTTTATCCTTTTTTATAATTATTTTAAGTTATAATCTTTTACGTGGTCATGAATTTGATTGTGGATGTTTCACTGTTGTGGGTACAGGTCATATATATACCACAGGGCAGTTTATAATAAGAGATTTAATTCTTCTATCTTGTGGATTGTTTTTGTTTTTTGATAAACTATCTTTCTCTCACGATTCTAAAACCTAGACTGTTTCTCTTTGCAACTGGTTTGTAAAAACTTCGTTGTGCGCTTCTTAAGTAGATTGGCTTTTGATGCCACCCACCGCCTCGAATTATTTTATGTTTTCCTTTTTTTGAAAGCGGATCAACAATATTGTTCTTATATGTGGATGTAACAGGTCCTGTTCTGCCTGTCCAATGCTTCCAGATGCAGGAATCTTGAACCCACTCCTGGACATTCCCATGCATGTCAAAAAGACCCCATGCATTTGGTTGTTTTGTTTTTACACGGTGTGGTTGAAATTTTCCTGGTGGGTTTTGCTCACCGGAATTTGCACAATACCATGCAATCTTATCCAGTACAGGGTCAATATCCAGGCAGGAAACTTTTGTGATCTGCCCGTTTGCAAAAGCAGTATCACTTCCGGCTCTACAGGCAAATTCCCACTCAGCCTCCGTGGGCAGTCGATATTTATCAGTTTTTTCATATCCGTTTAAAACTCGTATGAACTCAATACATTGATTCCACGATATGGTGTCCACAGGATAATTTTTGTTTAAGATTTTTGAAGTTGAAGGATTAAAACCCACAAGCTTTTTCCACTGACCCTGGGTAACTTCTGTCTCCTGCATATAAAAAGCTTTTGATATGCGCACCTGATGTTTTTCTTCATTCCACTGACGTCCCATTTCTGATTCAGGGCTTCCCATTTGAAAGTCTCCTGAATAGATTAATACAAACCGCATGCCCAGCGAATTCGTAATAACTTCTCCTGCTCTGCCATAGCTTTGTAAGAAAAAAAAACAGATAAAAAAAGCAAAAAAAAGAGTGAGTTTTTTCATTTTATATCACACCTCCATATAATTGGCAGATTTTATTTTTCCATTATAGTATGATATATTACACTGTTTTGCCTTAATACTCCAATTTTATATTATTTAATTTTTTAAATTTTATGTTTTCTAAAGCCTTTATAAATGATATGAAATTACTTAAGAGCATATATTACTTTCATAGAGGAGTCTATTGATGATTGATAAAAGTAACTCCAAAAAAACCACTAAAAGAAGAGTAAAAGAAGAAATTATTGATTCCAAAACAAACTCAGGAGTATTCTTTTTACAGAGATATGAGATTATTATCATGCTTCTTGGAGCCGGAATTATATCAATGTTAATATTTTTTGTATTCTTAAAACCATCTTCAGAAAATAGTTTATTTGGAGGGAAAGAGAGTGATAAGCCTGTTAGTGTAACGATTGAGGATTTTCAAAATCAGATTGAACGTCTTTCAAAAATGGTTAATAAAGCTTCATTAAAAGCAAATGAAAAAGCTGACGATGCTAAGGATAAAAAAATTATTATTAAACAACCAACTAATATAGCGTTCAATGATCATGAAAAAAGGATTGAAAGAATTGAAGCATCGCTTTCTATTAAATATGAAACCCTGGCAAATCGCATTACCAGACTTGAAAGGAGCATTAATAAACTCTCTTCCAAAATCAATAGTAATAAAAAAAACTCCCCCGGTATTGTTAAAAACTCTTCCAATAAAACCAGCAAGAAGCAAGAGACAAAAAAATTGTTAACTAAAAAAGCAGTGCGCAAGAAAACAATAAAGAAAAAAAAAGAATCAATCTTCCATACTGTTAAAAAAGGCGATACCCTTTATAGCCTTAGTAAACAATACAATACAAGTGTTAGAAAATTAGAAAAAATAAATCATTTGCCTGAAAATGCCAATATTTACCCTGGAGACAATTTGCTGGTTAAATAGTGATTTTATTGGGATTTTATAGCTTTTATAAATTTGCTAACCTTATTTAAGTCCTTTATACCTGAAGACAATTCAACGCCTGAACTCACATCAACACCTGATATTTCTAAATTTGATATTGCATCATTAATGTTAGTTGTGTTAAGTCCACCTGCTAATATTACAGGCAGTTCTGTCTTAATCTGTAAAATTTTGGACCAATTCCACTCTTTTGCATTACCACCCGGGAGAACTCCTTTCCCACACTCTGCAAGAAGATATGAAGCTTGACTATATAAATGAGCATTTTTGAAATATGGTTTTCTTTCAAAAAAAATTGTTTTAATCACAATAACATTATTTGATTGCAGCTGGATAATAAGTTCCGGGTTTTCATTGCCATGAAGCTGGACAGCTTTCAGGGACATTTTTTTTACTCTATTCATAATAAAATTAAAATCTTCATCAACAAAAACACCGGTTGTAATAATATTTGAAGGTAAAGCCTGACAAATTAGTAAAGCATCATTTTCTGAAACATATCTTGGACTTTTTTTAAAAAAAACAAGTCCAATGGCATCAGCGCCTGAGTTGGCACATGCCACAGCAGTTTGTGGATCAGTTATTCCACAGATCTTAATAAAATTTATTTTTGGTTTTTTCCCCATGTTATTATTGGCTAGGTTTGTTATGGTACGGTCAAATTTTTTATGAATTCAACTGTATTGTCAGCTTTAATTATACTTTCACCAACAAGAAAATTAAAAACATTAAGGTCCATTCCATTTTTTATATCCTTTTGCTCTGCGATTCCGCTAGCCTCTATGGGGATATGGTGACTTTGAAATAGCGGAGCTATTCTTCTGGTTATGTTGAGATCTGTTTTTAAAGTCGAAAGGTTTCTGTTATTAATTCCTAGAATATCAGCTTTACAAAAATCAGCCTTTTCCAGTTCGTCTTCTGTATGAATTTCCACAAGGGGTTCTAAATTAATTTCACGGGAAAGACTTATATAGTCTTTGAGCTGATCTTTTTCAAGTATTGATGTTATAAGTAAAATTGAGTTTGCTCCCCTAGCTCTTGCTTCATAAATTTGATATGAGCTTATTGTAAAATCTTTTCTTAAAATTGGAAGTGAGCTGTTTTCTCTCACAATCTCAAGATCTTTCAGATTTCCATTAAAATAGTGTTTTTCAGTTAAAACGGAAATAGCAATGGCACCGGCTTTTGTATATTTGTCAGCATATGAAGCAACATCAAGGTCTTTAGATAGCATGCCTTTGGAAGGAGATGCTTTTTTAATTTCGGCAATTATTCCTGCTTGGTTGGAAGATTTTTTCTTAAGAGCTTTTCTGAAATTAGCCTCAACAACCCTTGATTCAGCCTTTTTTCTGATTTGGGTCAAGGAAGCTATGGTTGTTGTCTCTTTAATATCTTGTTTTTTCAATTCAATAACTTTTTTTATAAAACCCTCAATTTGGATTTTCCCCATTGTTAGGTGTTCCTTATATTCTGTTAAAAATTAAACTTAAGAATTGTCCTGTGTAAATTCTATTAATAAATCGAGCTTTGCATTGGCTTTTCCTGTATCAATTGAGTCTTTTGCCATCTTAATACCAACAGATAGTTCATCTGCTTTTTTGCAAGCTATCAATGCTGCTGCGGCATTGATAAGGACGATCTCTCTTTTAGTTCCCTTTGCACCGTTCAAAATAGATTTTGTGATCTCTTTATTTACTTTTTTATCTCCACCCCTTATATCCTCTGGGTTAGCGTAGGAATTAAAATAGTTTAACGGATCAATGTCATAGGTTTTTATAACACCCTTATCAAGCTCTGTAAGCCTTGTGAGTGTTGTAGTGGTTATTTCATCCATTCCATCATGTCCATGCACTATAAAAGCTTTTTCTGTGCCTAAAAGATTTAAGGTGTGAGCAAACATTTCAGTGAGTTCTGGAGCATAAACTCCAATAAGTTGGTATTTTGCACCTGCTGGGTTAGTAAGGGGTCCCAGCATATTAAAAATACTTCTTATACCAACATCTTTTCTGGATTTTGCAGCATGGCGCATTGAACCGTGAAATCTTGGGGCAAAAAGAAACCCAATGCCAATCTCATTAACAGCTTCTTCAACAATCTCAGGTTCAGTATCTATGATAACACCCAACTCTTCAAGAAGATCAGCACTGCCACATTTGCTCGATACACTTCTGTTTCCATGTTTTGCTACGGTCACACCACACCCTGCAACAACAAATGCTGTTGTGCTTGAAATGTTAAATGTTCCAGTTGAATCTCCTCCGGTTCCACATGTGTCTACAACGCAATTTGAAGTTGCTTGAACTCTCCCAGCTTTCCTTCTCATTGCCCTTGCTGCACCTGCAAGCTCTTCAAAGGTCTCTTTTTTTGTGGCAAGAGCTGCCATAAATGCACCAATTTGAGCCCCAGTGATGTTTCCTGAAAAAATATCCATGAACATGGATGCCATATCATCCTGACTTAAGTTTTGAAGATTGATGATATGGTTGAGATGCTCTGTGAAACCCATTTCATACGCCTCTAATAAAATTTCTTATTAATCGTTTGCCCACATTTGTCATAAATGATTCAGGATGGAATTGAACCCCTTCTGTTTTATGCTTATTATGTCTTATTCCCATGATTTCTCCATCTTCAGTTTCGCAGGTGATTGTAAAACAAGAGGGCAGATCGTGTTTTGATACAGCAAGAGAGTGGTAGCGCATTACAGAAAAGGGTTTTTTAATGCCTTTAAAAATTGCCTGCTCATCTGCTTTGACCATGGAAGTTTTCCCATGCATTATTTTTTTTGCATGGATAATTTTACCACCAAAACTTGCAGCAATAACCTGATGCCCAAGACATACGCCAAGCATGGGTATTTTTCCGGAAAACTCCTTTACAACATCCAATGATATACCTGCATTTTCAGGTCTGCCAGGACCAGGAGAGATTACAATGGCATCAGGGTTTAATTTTTTCAGCTCATCAATGGTTGTTTTATTGTTCCTAAAAATTTCTGCCCTGGAACCTGTATGCAAAATATAGTGTACAAGATTAAATGTAAAAGAGTCATAATTATCAATTACTGCTGTTAACATGAATCACCCCCATGATTTTTGGTGGTAAGCTTTAAGGCAGCTTCAACTGACTTTGCCTTATGAATACACTCTTCAAGTTCTTTTTGTGGATTTGAATCAAACACAATACCAGCTCCTGTCTGAATAGTAAGGTTTTCTTTTTCCATTACAGCTGTCCTGATTGTTATGGCAAGGTCCATATCGCCTGAAAATGAAATATATCCAGCAGCACCTCCATAGATGTTTCTCGGAGTTCTTTCAAGATCAGCAATGATTTCCATCGCTCTGATTTTTGGTGCTCCAGTAAGAGTCCCGGCAGGAAATGTTGCTTTTATAAGATCAAATGCATCAATTCCCTGTTTAACATCACATGTTATATTTGAAACAAGGTGCATCACATGGGAGTACCGTTCAATAAACATATTATCTGTTATCTGTACACTGCCGGGTCTGGCAATTTTTGCAAGGTCATTGCGCCCGAGATCAACAAGCATAATATGCTCTGCGCGCTCTTTTTTATCATTGAGGAGTTCATCTGCCAGGAACCTGTCTTCTTGTTCGCTTCTCCCCCGCGGGCGTGTGCCTGCAATGGGGCGGAGTGTTGCAGTATTATTTTCAAGCCTGACCAGTGTTTCAGGAGAGGAGCCTGCAATTGAAAGATCATTGAAATTCATATAAAACATATAGGGAGAGGGGTTAATATACCTTTGAGCTCTATATATCATGATAGGATCAAAAGGAGCTTTGCATGTAAAAGGTTGTGAATAGACAGCTTGAATAATATCGCCTTCAACAATATGCTCTTTAATTTTTTCAACGCCTTTTCTGTAATCAATATCACTTATTTGAGATTTTAATTCAATATTACCTTTATTATAAGATTTGTCACAAGTAAATGGTTTGTTTATATTTGAAATTATCTTTTGAAGCCCCAGGCAGGCTTTTTCATACTCTTTTTCACAGTCACAATCCTTTTCAAGATAGCAAATATTTAAACATGTAATAGTATGTTTCATATTATCAAAAATGATCATAATTTCTGGTATTATAAAATGGGCATAGGGCGCATCGCAAGGCAGTTTTGTAGGGATATTCTCAAAAAAAGATATCATTTCATAAGCAAAGTATCCAGTCAATCCGCTCCAAAATCCTGGAAGTTCTGGTATCTCAGCGGGCTTATACTGGTTCAATATGTTTTTCAATATTTCAAGAGGCTCTCCATTGTGTATGGTTTTCTTGACAATTCCCTTGCTGATGACTTCAACATCATTGGCAAAAATTTTAATCTCCTTGTTTGGTGATGTACCAAGAAAACTGTATCTTGCCCAGCGTTCTTGCCCTTCAACACTTTCAAGCAAAAAAAGAGGTGTGTTTCTTTTGGAAAATTTTTGTAAAATGGATACAGGAGTTTCAGTGTCAGCAAGCATTTGTACACAAACAGGAACAACATTGAAAGTTTTTGACAGTTCAAGAAAGTGCTTTTTTTTTGGAAAATTATTTAAAATCATAATATTGTCCCTGAATTTTAGTCTATAAAAATAAAAAAGGCTGACCATATAGTCTTTGGCAGCCTTTTAAATGGAAAAACCGCAAAAGTATCATGGGCTGCGGTCTTTTGTTTTATAATTATTCTTAGCAATAAGACAGAAGCTTGCTGATAGTTCTGTGTTGCCACAATTTTGTCTTATTTGTTATAAATATTATCATAATTGTTTCCATTCTATTCATACACCATAATCAAATTTATAATAGAGTTGATTTGAAAGACAATCTAAATGATTAGAAAGCAGTTGTCAAGAAAAATGTTTCTTTTAATAGAAACAAAATTTGACATATAGCGTTTGTATTTTTTCAGTATTGGATTCCTAAAAAATTTGTATTAACAAATTGAATTATTCATTTTCCCTGAATATTTTAATATTTAATTAACTGGGTTTCTGAACACTTCGACAGGCTGTTACAAAATGCCCACCTATTCAATTTCTGCGTTGGGAAAAGAAATTTAATCCTCGGAATACTGCATGTGTTTCCCTTGACTCTCATTTATTGAGAAGCTATAAAATATTTCAAAAATTATCCATGACAAGCCTGGTTAACTAAACCAGAAGAAATAGGTCGCTATAACCGAGGCGCTTAAGCCCAGGCATACCTTAATAGTAAGTATACGATTCCTCAATTTTTTTCTAAGAATGCTCTCGCCATCTGGAACGATGTGATACGGGATCAAAATATTATCTGGATCTTTGAGACCGCCCTGTTCCGATGAATAAATACCACTTAACATAACAGAATTGTCTGGCTGGATAACACTCTCTTTAAATTCAAATAAAAAGTCTTCAAGGTCATTCCGCTTGCTAAGCTTTTTATCAACCCGGAAGTTTCCCGGGCCTTTCACCTCTTTGCCAAATGAGCAGGAGTGCAAATAATTTTTGGCTTGCTCCTTTGCCTCGTCAACTATATCAGTCATAGGCAATTCATAGAACAATTCCAGATTAGGTTCCGCCAGTATTTTAATTTTTCCAAGAGGGCTTTTTATCAGTGCAGGAATGAGAGCATAGCCTTCATAGCAGGTCCATTGGCTTTGTGCTGCGCCACAGGGTCGACATCTGGCAGTATATTTATAGGCCACGCACTCTTCCTTGCTAAATGGGGCAGTAAGAAGAGGTGCTTGAGGTGTGATAGGACCTGATACAATTATTCTGGCACCATCTTTTAGAATACCCTTATTAAGCATGGCAAGGTCCGAGGTGAAATGCCGAATATCCAAAAAGGATAACGGTATGAGCCATAGAGATAGACCGGCAACAATGGCTGCCGCATCAGCAGCTTTTAGCGGAAAAACAATTCCTGAAAGAGGCAACGGAAGCCCCAATAAGGGATAAATAGCTCCAATGATTAACGGTAAAAGCAAAAGGCGTATTAAACACCCGGAAAAACCTCCCATGACAACCTCCTTTTTTCGTTTTCAATTATTTCAAACTCTTTATAAAATTTTTTACAGCTTTAACACCATGCTTATTTGTTACATTTATGGTTTTAGAGGCGATTACAGTAATATAAGCCGCACTTTTCAAAAATTCCATCTTTGAAAATGCAGTATATTATCAAAACATTTGTACCAAACAATATTCTTATATGTTTTTATGGAGATTGCAATCATTGCGAAAAATAAAAATTATATTTCTGCTAACAGTCTGTCTTCATAAATCAATTTTTTTGACTGATAATTGTTGAGTCTTTTAAATAATTCTTTACCTATGTTTAATAGTTTGATATATTATTCTGATTTTATTTGTATCTACACTAAATTTTAAAGGAGGATTTATAATGATTTGTACAACAGTAAGAGAAGGTGACGAATGCGTGTTCATGGCAGCCAAGGGCTGCAAATTTAATGGTGGAAAGTGTGAAGCTGTTATTGAGTCTTGTGAAGGTTGCAACCGAGTTAAAACATTTGAAACAGGCTCATATTGCGATGCTGCACCAGATCCGGCTTTTAAATGGAAAAACGGGAATTGTAATCTTGCTACACATGTAAAAACAACTGTTGCAGTAAAAACACAAAAAATCAATCCAATTAAGGCTTCCAAGAGAAGATAGCTTAATATGAATAGACTAGCTCAAGATTTAAATCACACCATTCAGAATTCTAACCCCTATATTTTTGATATGTTATCAGACATAGGTAAAAAACTTTTTTTCCCAAAAGGAATTTTAAGTCAGAGTGCCGAGGCAAAGGAGAAAGCCCATAAGATTAATGCCACTATTGGCATTGCAAAGCAGAACAATAGAGTCATGAGTCTATCTTCAGTTACCCAATCAATCTGCGGAATTGACCCTGATAAATATCTCCCCTATGCCTCTTCCTTTGGACTGCCTGGGTTGAGGGAAAAATGGCAGCAGGAACTTTTTCGGAAAAATTTATCTCTTGAGAACAAAAATATCAGTGTACCTGTTGTAACAGGTGGAATCACCCATGCTGTAAGTATATTTGCAGATTTATGGACCAATCCTGGTGATACTGTAATTTTACCTGATATGATGTGGGGTAATTATAATATGACCTTTGGAGTACGAAAAGGTGTAAAAGTAAAGCAATATGATACTTTTGATGCTGAGCTCACATCATATAATATTGATTCATTTGAAAAAACTATTAAAAAGGAAGCTGAATCTTCAAGTAAAATTATTGTACTTCTCAATTTTCCGCATAACCCAACCGGCTACTCTTTATCTGTTGAAGAGGGGAAGAAAATAGCTGAAATTCTAAAAAAGATAGCCCGGAAAGGAACAAATGTTATTGCTGTACTGGATGATGCATATTTTGGTCTTTTCTATGAGCCTGAGACCATGAAAGAGTCCCTTTTTTCATTGCTTTCTGATGCGGATGAAAGACTTCTTGCTGTTAAGCTTGATGGAGCTACAAAAGAAGATTATGTTTGGGGGCTTCGTCTTGGTTTTATCACCTATGGACTGCAAACAAAAAGAGATAGTAATAAAATATATGAAGCTCTTGAGAAAAAAACTGCAGGATGTGTTCGCGGTAATGTTTCAAACATTTCCCATTTAAGCCAGGCTATTTTATTAAAAGCAATGGATAGTGAAGATTATTTAAATCTGAAGCAGGAAAAATTTAATTTGCTCATGGATCGATGTTCATCTATTAAAGCAATTTTAAAGAACCCTGTATATAAAAATGCATTTGATGTCTATCCATTCAATTCAGGATATTTTATGTGTATACGCTTAAAAAACAATAATGCAGAAAAATTAAGAGTATATCTTCTTGAAAAGTATGGTTTAGGGTTGATTTCCATTGGAGAAAATAATTTGCGAATAGCTTTTTCATGTGTTGAAGAAAAAGATTTAAAAACTCTTTTTGATATAATACTTAAAGGTATAAAAGAACTTTGATTTACAGGAAGTTTGAGAATTCTAAGGATACTTGACATCCATTAAAAAAAGTCCCTGTGCAGGAGCAGTTGGTCCTGCAGCCGTTCTATTTCTTGCTTTAAGAATATTTTTAAATTCATTTGTGTCGATTTTTAAAAGGCCCGCGAGAATAATTGTTCCAATAATATTTCTCACCATATATTTTAAAAATCCATTGGCAGATATTTTAAAAATGATATTTTCTTTGCTGATATCATTGGGATCGATAAAAAAGCAGGCAGTAAAAATTTCCCTTATTGTAGTAAACTTCGGGCTTCCAGACCCTTCAAATGATTTAAAGTCATGTTTGCCCATGATGATCTTACAACACTCCTGCATGGGTTCTAACTCAAGTTTTTTTTTAATATGCAACACATAGTCTTTTTTTATTGCCCAGCCATCTTCTCTGTTTAATATGTGATAGTGGTATTCTTTACTGATAGCATCATGTCTTGCATGGAAGTTTTTATGGATTATGTCGCATTT
>Ga0256845_1003248_pt1 | contig 11163 bp, 11 predicted proteins | sample RiftiametaG_FD_189101 | JGI IMG/M metagenome (GOLD analysis project Ga0256845, IMG submission 189101) | Tube worm associated microbial communities from hydrothermal vent at the East Pacific Rise, Pacific Ocean - Riftia | ecosystem: Host-associated > Annelida > Integument > Unclassified ... | reverse complement strand
CCCGGCCCAGACCGAGATCGACAGCAGCATCACGTTCATCATCGCAAAGCCCGCCACGGCCAGCCGCATCAGCAATTCGCGCCCGCGTTTGTCAGTTTCCGTGGCCCGCAAGGTGCCCGCGTCCAGCTCGTGCGCCTCGTATCCGATACCCGCCAAAAGCGCGGTCATGTCGTCGGCGGTCACGTCCGCATCGGCCTCGATACTGACGCGTTTCAAGGTCAGGTTCACCCGCGCCGAATGCACACCGTCTGCGCGTTCCAATTCGCGTTCAACCGCCGTGATACAGGCCGCGCAATGCACCGATGGCAAGGACAGCATGATCCGCGCCTCGACTACCTCGTTCATCTTGGCCAGCTCTTCTGCCGAAGGGGCAACCGCGCAGGCAGGACAAGCAGCGATTTGCGCGCACATGGCTTAGCCTTTCACCATGAAATCCAGACGCTGGTGGAATTTGGTACCATCAAGCGCGGTGGCCTTCAGGCGCAGGTTCCATTTGCCTTCGCCCAAGGTCAGCGGCGCGCGGAACTGCCCACCGCGTTGCTGGAATTGTGGTGTCTGGTCATCCCGCACATGGGTGGGGCGGCCAACGATGGCGTTCAAAATGGCAACATCTGCAGGTTTGCCTGCTTTGTCGACAACCGTCACTACCAGTTCATGGTCCTGATACAGGACATTAACAGTCCATCCCAGTGCCAGTTGCGCGGCCCGTTCGTCATCAAAGTTCTGACTGGCCACATAACTGTTTTTGACATCCATTCCGGGGAATGTACCGATGGCAAAATAGGCCATCAACAGGTTTACCCCGATGATAACTGCAAACGCGCCAGCAAACATGGCAAACACTTTGCGGCCTGTGAATGGTGCGGCCATTACTGTTCCCTCCCGTTGAATACGGTATCGGTCTGGATCTGTTCTTGTCCCAGCTTATCCTCGACCCACATAGTGAATTCGCTTCGATCCGATATCGCAGGTGCGCTGCCTTTGGGCGCGGTGACATAGATGCGTTGCAGCAAGGTCTCGTTGGCGGGCACAATCACGCCTTTGCCATCGCTACCTTCAAGCGAAATATCAAGCCCCGAGTCCGCACTGACAGAAAAATCGAACCTGCGATCATCGCCGTGTTTATTACGCAACCGCACATCATAGGTATTGCGGATCGTTCCGTCAGAGAGCGTCACATAGATCGGGTTGCGAACCGGTGCAACAGTCATATCAATGTCCGGCCGAACAATCAGCGCGATCAGCAGACCAATGCCGACGAAGGACCAGAGTGTAATATACATGATTGTTCTGGGTCGGAAAACATGCCGCCAAATCTGACGCGGGGTGGCGCCCGCGCGTTCGGCTTCTTCATCCGACAAGGCCAGATAATCGATCAAGCCGCGTGGCTTGCCGATTTTTTCCATCACGTCGTCACAGGCATCAATACACAACGCACAGGTGATGCATTCCAGTTGCTGCCCGTCGCGAATATCGATGCCTGTCGGGCAAACATTGACGCAGGCCATACAGTCGATGCAATCCCCCAGATTTTCTGCGTCCCCGCCTTTGCGACGTTTGCCGCGCGGCTCGCCACGCCAACTGCGGTAACCGACAGTCAGGGTTTCCTCGTCCATCATCGCGGCCTGAATCCGGGGCCACGGGCACATGTAGATACATATCTGTTCACGGGCAAAGCCGCCAAACAATACCGTGGTAACAGTCAGAACCAGAATGGTTAGATAGGCAATCGGATGGGCGCTAAAGGTCAACAATTCAACCAGTAACGTCGGCGCGTCGGCAAAATAAAACACCCAGGCACCGCCTGTGGCGATTCCGATCAACAACCACACGAACCATTTAAACAGCCGCAAACGCCATTTTTTGGCGTCCCATTTCGACTTCCACAGGCGCACACGCGCGTTGCGATCCCCTTCGATCCAGCGCTCGGTCAGAATAAACAGGTCAGTCCAGATCGTCTGTGGGCAGGCGTATCCACACCAGATCCGTCCGGCCGCTGCCGTAAACAAAAACAGCCCCAGCCCAGCCATAATCAGCAAGCCCGCGATGAAGTAAAACTCGTGTGGCCAGATTTCGATCATAAAGAAATAAAACCGGCGCCCGGCCAGATCGATCAAAACAGCCTGATCCGGCAGGTTCGGGCCACGATCCCAACGGATCCACGGCGTCAGATAATAGATAGCCAGCGTTACGCCCAACAGCCACCATTTTAGGGTACGGAACTTGCCCTTTACCTTACGCGGAAATACGGGTTCACGGGCGGCATATAGTTTCGGTGCTTCTTGTTCGGTATTGCTCACGGGACCTACTCCAATCCTCGATGATAATCTCTGCACAGCGCAGACGGCCTCTTTGATTCACAAAGATAGCTGCAACAGTGGAAATAATAGTAAATTCGCCAATGCCCATGCGACGAAGCGTAACATGCCCTGCGGCATAAAGCGACAAAGCCCTTGTTAGAATCCGTCTAATGAGGTTAAGGTGGCACCGACCCCCAAGGAAACGCGCGAACAGGACGGGCGTCGGTGCCTTTTACCGAGGGCTGGAGACCCTCGGAAGCTTATTCTCTTACTCACCACCACCAAGTTGATGGACGTAAGTAGCTACGGCGCGAATATCAGACTCGGACAAACGAGCCGCCCATGTGGGCATTACGCCAAAGCGGGCAAAAGTAACGGTCTCGCGAATCGTTTCTTTGTCTCCGCCATACAGCCAGATAGCATCAGTCAGATTAGGCGCGCCTTGATCTCGATCACCTTTTCCGTCTTCTGCATGGCAAGATGAGCAATTATCTTCAAAAACAACCGCGCCGGCCGTGGCCAGTTCTGCATCCGCTTCCTGACCTGAAATCTTAAGGACGTGGTTTACGACCTGATCGATCTCTTCTTCGCTCAGCAGTTCATCCACGCCAAATTTGGGCATTTCCGAGAACCGTGCGTCATCGTTGTCCTCATTACGCACGCCATTGGCGATCGTGTAATGGATTTCTTCGATGCTGCCGCCCCAAAGCCAGTCGTCGTCCAGCAGGTTTGGATAGCCTTTGGCACCACTTGCACCGGCACCGTGACACTGCGAACACCAGGTCTGGAACACAGCAGCACCGGCGTTAACCGCATAGCTGTTCAGATCGGCGTCTGCCGAAATGGCTGTCAGATCGGCGGCTGCAAGCTTTGCTTCGATCGCAGCGTTGGCTTCGTCAACGGCTTTGATCTCGGCGGCCACGTCACCACGTGTCGACCATTTCATCAGGCCGGGTGTTGCACCATTGACCAGTGGCCATGCCGGATAGGCGATTGTGTAACCAATGGCCCAAACGATTGTGGCGTATAGCGTCCACAACCACCAGCGTGGCAACGGGTTGTTGAACTCTTCGATCCCGTCCCATGAGTGACCGGTTGTTTCAACTTCGTCATTATTCGGTTCTGTCGGCTTATTACTCATGACCGCGCCTCCTTCGACCCAGCAGGTTTGTCTTCATTGCGGAAAGGGATGTTGGCGATATCGTCGTGCACAGGGCGGCTGCCTGGGCGAAACGCCCAGAGAACCACAAATACGAACACAGCGAAAATACCCAACATGCCCCAGCTATCGGCAAAATGTCGCATTAAGGAATAAGTATCCATCATCCCCTCCTAGCGGCTTGCGTCAGGCGTGAAGGTCGAGAAATCAACCAGCGTGCCCAACATTTGCAGATACGCAATCAGCGCGTCCATTTCGGAAATACCCGGTTGACCATCAAAGTTGCGAACCTGCGATTTTGGATAGCGGGCTTGCAGAGCATCATAGTCACTGTCGGGATCCGCCTGTGCCCTAAAGTCGGCAGCGGCGTTTGCGATCATATCGTCTGTGTAAGGCACGCCAACCATGCGGTGTGTCTCAAGCAGATCGGTGATATACGTCGGCTCGATCATCTTGTTCGCAAGGAACCCGTATTTGGGCATCAGCGACACCGGAACAACCGATTGCGGGTCAGTCAGGTGGTCAACATGCCAAGCGTCGGAATATCCGCGCCAGCCAACACGGGCCAGATCGGGACCCGTCCGTTTGGACCCCCATTGCGCAGGGTGGTCATATTGCGATTCAGCCGCCAGCGAATAGTGGCCATAACGCTCGACCTCGTCGCGCAGTGGACGGATCATCTGGCTGTGACATACATAACAGCCCTCACGCACGTAAATGTCCCGGCCGGTCAACTCGAGCGGGGTGTAGGGGCGCATGCCCTCTACATCCTCGATCGTGTTTTCCAGATAGAACAAAGGCGCGATTTCTACGGTACCACCAATGGTGACAACCAGCAGCGAAAGAACCATCAGAATAGTTGCGTTTTTCTCGATGATTTTGTGTTTATCAAGGAAAGCCATTTGTCATTCCCTCCTTACTCTGCTGGAACAGCTGCGGTAGCGTCGGCTTTCACCGCGCCCTTCGCAACAGTTGCCCAAAGGTTGTAGCACATGATGATCGCGCCGGTCAGATACATCAGACCGCCCGTCGCACGCACCACATTCATCGGGTATTTGGCCTCAACCGTGTCAGCGAACGAATTCACGAGGAAACCGTTTACATCAACTTCGCGCCACATCAGGCCTTCCATGATGCCCGATACCCACATCGAGGATGCGTAAAGAACGATCCCGATTGTGGCCAGCCAGAAGTGATAGCTAACCAGCTTCAGCGAATACAGACGTTCGCGGTTCCACAGACGTGGTACCAGGAAGTACAGCGCACCAAAGGTGATCATACCGTTCCAGCCCAGAGCACCGGAGTGAACGTGGCCAATGGTCCAGTCGGTATAGTGCGACAGCGAGTTCACAGCGCGGATCGACATCATCGGACCCTCGAATGTGGACATGCCGTAGAACCCGATCGACACAACCATCATCCGGATAACCGGATCGGTGCGCAGCTTGTCCCACGCGCCAGACAGTGTCATCAGGCCGTTGATCATACCACCCCATGAAGGCATCCAAAGAATGATCGACATAACCATACCCAATGTGCCGGCCCAGTCAGGCAGCGCAGTATAGTGCAGGTGGTGCGGACCAGCCCAGATATAAAGGAAGATCAGTGCCCAGAAGTGGATGATCGAAAGCTTATACGAGAACACAGGGCGTTCGGCCTGCTTGGGTACAAAGTAGTACATCATACCAAGGAAACCCGACGTCAGGAAGAAGCCCACAGCGTTGTGGCCGTACCACCACTGGGTCATCATATCCTGTACACCCGAGAACACCTGAACCGATTTGGAACCCCAGATCGAAACCGGGATCGACAGGTTGTTAACGATGTGCAGCATCGCAATGGTGATGATAAACGACAGGTAGAACCAGTTGGCTACATAAATGTGTTTCTCTTTGCGTTTGTAGAGTGTACCCAAGAATACGACCAGATAGGCCACCCAAACAACAGTCAGCCACCAATCTGTGACCCACTCGAATTCGGCGTATTCCTTGGATTGGGTTGCGCCCAACACATAACCGGTTGCAGCCAGAACAATTACCAACTGGTAACCCCAGAACACGAACCAGCCCAGATTGCCGCCCCATAAGCGTGCAGCGGACGTACGCTGTACAACGTAGAAAGACGTGGCAATCAGCCCGTTCCCGCCAAATGCAAAAATAACCGCGGACGTATGCAACGGACGCAGACGCCCGAAGTTCATATATCCCTGCGCCCATTCAAAGTTTAGCCAAGGGAATGCCAGTTCAGAGGCGATAAACACCCCGACAAGAAACCCGACCACACCCCAAAGGGCGGTTGCGATAACACCGGCCCGTACGACACCGTCTTGGTATTCGTCGGTTGCCTGTTTCGGATCCCCGATACGGCGAACCGTCCAGATAAACAGCGCAATCGCTGCAAGCATAATGGTGACAGCGTTCACCAAATATGGCAGATCCCTTGCGTAACTGGCAGCAATAGCGGACAAAACCACCACCACGCCAACTACGATTAGTTTAATGTAGTCCCACATTAGCACGTCCCTTCGTCTTTATCCCGCAGCGACTCACACTTCGCCCGGCTACTTTGCGACTAGATGCGGTATGCCGCGCCCAGACACAACCCACCTTGATCTATATCAACTTTTGCATGTGTCTCTTTTGATCGACATCAAGGCATTTCCGTCTCTTTCGGTTATTCTCGTATACATAGACATTCCTTAAGGAGAACTCTCCAATGGCCTATAAATCTTTGCTCACTGTTATCACAGATCCGGAAATCGCAAAACCCGCCCTTGATCGGGCCGTTGCAATTGCACAAGCCGAAGACGCACATCTGGATGTGCTATGCATCGGGGTCGACCGTACCCAAACCGGTTACTACTATGCCGGCGCCAGTGTCGTTTTTCAGCAGGAAGTCATTGAAAAGGCTAAAGAAGAAGCCGTTGCCGCCGAACGGTACGCAAACGAGCATCTGGCCAACGAAGGCATCAAATTCGCCGTCGACAAAGCCGTCGCGCAGTTGGCCGGACTGGGCCGTCTGGTCGCGCATCGGGCGCGGTTCACCGACCTTGTAATTTTACCCCGCCCCTACGGCAAAGGCTGCGGCCAGGAACAGGAAACCATCGTAGAATCCACCCTGTTTGAAGGCCAGGTGCCAACTTTGGTCGTACCGCCAAAAACCAAGGCAAATGTAGCCGCCGAACGGATTATTATTGCCTGGAACGAAAGCAGCGAGGCAATGGCCCAGTCCGCGCCGCCTTGCCCGCCCTGATTGCTGCCGATTCCGTAAATATTACGGTGATTGACCCGCCACAGCACGGGCCGGACAGATCAGATCCGGGCGGGGCGTTGTCGCAAATGCTGGTACGCCACGGGATCAAGGCGGAAATTACGGTTCTGGCAAAAACCATGCCGCGGGTTTCGGATGTATTGTTGCGGCACGCCCGCGATATGAACGCCGATATGATTGTAATGGGGGCCTATGGCCACTCGCGGTTCCGCGAGGCCATTCTGGGTGGCGCCACGCGTAACATGCTGGAAAACGCTAAAATTCCGGTACTTATGGCGCATTAAACTCTGTGGAGGAAGGCAGGATTAAGGGCAGCCCTAGCTTAGGAAGCCGCCATCCGCATCATCACCGGATTCAGCGACCAGCAGCTGGAAATCCGGGATGGTGACATGGCGCTTGCCTTCCAGATGGATAATTCCTTCGTTGCGCAGGGCCGAGATCTGGCGGCTAACCGTTTCCAGCGTCAAGCCCAGATAATCCGACATTGCCACACGGGTCAGCGGCAAATCGAACACCATTGGCCCATCTTCGCCATTCAATTGCAGCGTCGCGTCACGGCGCGCAATAATGGCAATCAGGCTGGCAATCTTCTCGCGCGCGGTTTTGCGTCCCAGCAGCAGCATCCATTCCCGCGCAGCATCCAGTTCATCCAACGTCATTTCCAACAAACGCTGCGCAATATGCGGGGTTTCCATCATCATCGCTTCGAACGGTTTTTTGCGAAAACAGCACATCACCAGATCGGTCGTGGCGGTGACATCATAAGGGGCAAATTCGCGCCCCGGCCGACCGACAAAATCACTGGGCAGCAGCAGGCCCACCATCTGCGTGCGCCCGTCCTCCATTGTTTGCGTCAGTGAAGCAATCCCCGACACAACCGAGCCGACAAAATCCATCCGGTCACCGGACCAGACCACAGTTTGCCCCGCTTCATAGCTGCGGTAATATTTCATGCTGTCCAGCACGATCTGCTCGTCACTATCACATCGCGCACAAACGGCACGGTGGCGGATCGGACACTCCCCGCATACTCGGTCAGATAGGTCTGCAAGATTCATAAATCGTTCGCGCTTTTCTTCGTCTTGATCTCGATCAAAGAGATTGTTCCTGTTCACGGGTAACTCTACTTGAATGACAGGACAATCGCAACTTGCACGGCTTGGATTATTTGACGCACGGGTGCCACGCTATACCAGCTACCCGACTGCACCGCATTTCGCTGCGGGCATTGACCAAAGCCACTTCACCGACTGGGTTCGCGCGATCCCGGAAGGCTCATCCATTTCGCTTTACCTTCATGTGCCGTTTTGTCGGCATTTATGCTGGTTTTGCGCATGTCGCACGCAGGGTACCCAATCCGAGGAACCCGTGCGCGCCTATCTGGAAACCCTGAAAGCGGAAATCGCCCTGCTGCGCGATATACTGCCCGATAACCTAAGCCTGTCACGGTTTCACTGGGGCGGCGGCACGCCAACCCTGATGAACAGCGACATGATTTCTGAACTGGCAGGCACGGTTCTGGATATGATTCCCATGGCAAAGGGCGGCGAGTTTTCCGTCGAAATCGATCCCAACGAAATTGACGAATCCCGCGTCAAGGCGCTGGCCGATGCCGGTATGAACCGCGCCTCGATCGGGGTGCAGGATTTTGACGAGGAAATTCAAAAGGTCATCGGCCGCATCCAAAGCTACGAGTTGACCAAAGACGCCGCCGACATGATCCGCGCCCACGGCATTAACAGCCTGAACGCCGACATCCTGTATGGCCTGCCGCACCAGACCAACGAACGAATCGCCGAATCCGTGCTGAAGCTGCTCACCCTGTCGCCCAGCCGCGTGGCCCTGTACGGTTACGCCCATGTGCCGTGGATGGCCAAACGCCAACAACTGATCCCGACCGACGCCCTGCCCGCCCCCGAAGAACGCCTTGGCCTCTATGACGTGGCCCGCAAACTGTTTCTGGCGGACGGTTATAAAGAAATCGGCATCGACCACTTTGCCCTGCCCGACGATGGCTTGGCCGTGGCCCAACGCGAAGGGCGCCTGAAACGTAACTTTCAAGGCTACACCGATGACACATCCGATGTGCTGATCGGGCTTGGGGCCTCGTCCATCTCGAAATTCCCGCAAGGGTTTGCGCAACATGCCTCAGGCACCTCGCAGTACACCACAGCGGTGCGCGAAGGGAAATTCGCCACCGTGCGCGGCCACGTGTTTACCGATGACGACCGTCTGCGCGCCCGTCTGATTGAATCGATCATGTGTAATTTCCACATCGACACCGCCGAAATCCTGCGCGATTTCGACATCACGCGCCTGCAACTCGAAGCGATGTATAAAAAGGCCGCCGATGAGTTCGAGGGCCTGCCCAAAATCACCGCCGAAGGCTTCACCCTCCCCCGCGAGGCCTACCCCCTAACCCGCATGATCGCCCGCAGTTTTGATGCCTATGACCTGTCCAAGGCAGGGCATAGTTCAGCTGTTTGATAGTGTGTTGAATTTAGGGAAAATGCAAAATTTCACTATAAACGCTTAGCTCCTGAAACTCTTTTACTGGATGAATATCCTCCAGCGCTATCTATTAACTTCTGTGATTGTATACGTCAAAAACTGGCTTTGTATTTTTCCATATAAATCCGTCACCAAATTTGCGCATTTTTTTGCATCATTGTAGTCCATATCTTTTTCTACGATATTGTGGATCAAATCCCGACGAAGCTCATTAAATTCAACTACTTCATCATATAGATTCTGATCAATAAAGTCGTATTTGAGTGCTAACTTAGCTTTTGCTAGTAGATAGTTCGCTTTCTTAACTTTATTGGTTCCCAATGGCTTGGATTGGTTTCCAACCGTCGTTTTCGTGAGCAATACAATAAAAACACTTTCCAACAGTTGGTATCCAACAGCCATCGCTTCAATGTAGTGCTCTGAACGAAGAGCACGGCTGTGCATCTTTACTAAGTCCCAATTTTCCATTTTACTCCTCCAATAAATCCATAACCCTAAACCCTTAAATCCATAACCCTAAAACCAATGGCTTAACGCTTTAGGCATTCCCTGCCTCCGTATTACTCCAAAATCATATACGGCGTTGAACAGATTACCCCCCACCCCGAACCTTCAAATCAAACGCCGCCGCCATCAGCGCCTTGGTGTAATCCGTCTCGGGCGCATCAAATATCTTGTCGCCGTCGCCCATTTCCACCACGTCGCCCTGTTTCATCACCATCACCTTGTGCGCCATTGCCCGCACCACCCGCAAATCATGCGAAATGAACAGATAGGCCAGCCCGTGTTTGCGCTGTAATTCCCGCAGCAGATCGACGATCTGCACCTGCACCGTCATATCCAGCGCCGAGGTTGGTTCGTCCAGCACCAGCAGTTTGGGCCGCAGGATCATCGCCCGCGCAATGGCGATCCGCTGGCGTTGGCCGCCGGAAAATTCATGCGGGTAGCGGTCCATCAGGGCGGGGTCCAGACCGACCTCTTGCATGATCTCGGCCACCATTTCGCGTTCATCCCGACCGGGGTCCAGACCATGCACGCTTAACCCCTCGGCAATGATCTGTTCAATCGACATGCGCGGCGAGAGCGAGCCGAAGGGATCCTGAAACACGATCTGCATATCGCGGCGCAGGGGGCGCATTTGGCGGGGCTTCCAGCCGGCAATATCCTGCCCCATGAATACAATCTGCCCTTCCGAGCCAATCAGCCGCATGATCGCCAGCGCCAGCGTGGTTTTGCCCGAACCGGATTCCCCGACGATCCCCAGCGTTTCGCCACGGCGCACCGTGATCGAGGCATCATTGACGGCTTTCACATAGCCCGACACCCGCCGCAGCAAGCCGCGATAGATCGGGAACCAGATACGCAGCCCTTCGGTGCGCACCACTTCCTCGGCCCCTTCAGGCACCGGCGCGGGTTGCCCAACGGATTCAGCCTCGAGCAGCATTTGCGTGTAGGGGTGTTGCGGGGCATCAAAAATCTCTGCCGTTGGCCCCTGCTCGACAATTTCGCCATCCTTCATCACATAGACCCGATCCGCGATTTTACGCACGATGCCAAGGTCATGGGTGATGAACAGCATGCTCATCTGTTCAGTCTGCTTCAGGTCGGCCAGCAGTTCCAGTATCTGCGCCTGAATGGTCACATCCAGCGCCGTGGTGGGCTCATCGGCGATCAGAAGGTCCGGTTTGTTGGCCAGCGCCATCGCGATCATCACCCGCTGGCGCTGCCCGCCAGACAGTTGGTGCGGATAGGCCCCCAGACGGGTTTCGGCATTGCGGATGCCGACCTTGCGCAGCAGCTCCAGAATGCGCTCTTGTGCCGGTATGCCGTGCAGGCCCTGATGCAGCGATAGGCTCTCGGCCAATTGCTTTTCAATAGTGTGCAGCGGGTTCAGGGATGTCATCGGTTCCTGAAAGATAAAGC
>Ga0256845_1003247_pt1 | contig 11163 bp, 7 predicted proteins | sample RiftiametaG_FD_189101 | JGI IMG/M metagenome (GOLD analysis project Ga0256845, IMG submission 189101) | Tube worm associated microbial communities from hydrothermal vent at the East Pacific Rise, Pacific Ocean - Riftia | ecosystem: Host-associated > Annelida > Integument > Unclassified ... | reverse complement strand
GGAGTTCAAATATGGGCTGCAACAAAGAAAATTGAGGAAGTGTATTTTCGTGTTGTAGAGAAAGATACAGCTGATTTTATCCCATATTTACAGGAAATGGTGGCGAAGCAACCTGATCTGATAATTCTAACCAGCCATTACAAAGATGCTGTTGATTTCAGTGTCCAACTTTCTCGAGTAAAGGGGTTGAAACCGCACGCGGTTGTCATGACTATTGGCCCTTCTGAGCTTAAATATATCAATGATGTTGGAGATGGTGCTGAAGGGAAAATAGGTGTAACCCAGTGGGTGGCTAACAGCTCATTTAATGGGCCTGTTTTTGGTACCCCGCAGGATTACGTAAGAGAATTTGTCAATGAATATGGTGAAAAGCCCACCTATCAGGATGCTCAATCCAGTGCAACGGGAGTGATTTATCAACTGGCTCTTGAGAAGTGCAGATCCCTCAATGCCAAGGAAGTGTTGAAAAATTTAAGAAATCTCGATGTGGAAACGTTTTACGGCCAGGTAAAGTACGATTCGAGAGGGATGAACATCGGCCACAAAATGGCACTTGTTCAAATTCAACAGGGGAAGATGAAAACGATCTGGCCTCTTGAGGCGGCTCAAAGTACGATAATGTATCCATTAACCCAGTAAATTGGAAATGATATAAGAGTTCGATTGAGATAAAAATCACAATTAATGCGACAGAAAAATGGCAAAAAACAGAACAGGTCTTTTTGATAAACTTGTTATTCTGCATTTACTTTCCACATCCATTCTCTTTGTAATTATAATTTTTTCACATTATTACATTGAAAAGATAAGTTTCGATAATTCCCTTATAAAAAAATCCGATGTGATACGTGATTTGCTGGAAATTTCATGTGTTGATCCCATTGTGAACACAATTGCTTATGACAGAGTTGATCGATCAATTGAAGCTCTTTATCATGCAAATCACGATATTGTTTATATAGAAATGTATGATCCCACGGCACATATTATTGCTTCTGTGGGTGATCTTCCCAAGACACATTTCAGCGTTGAGGATATCAGTCTGTTAATTCAACAACATAAAAGTGCAATAGTCGGCTCTGGCAGTACACCGAATGGTAATGAGTTGATAACATATCTCGAAGTTGATGGTCGCAGCCTGGGGCTGATAAGGATCCAATTTACCCGCAAGTATTTGTATGAGCAACTCAAAGCGAGCAGCATGTTTTTTCTTGGAGTATTTATACTGTCCATTGCTGTAACAAGTCTAATTTTTTATTTTTTTACCAATACATGGATTATCTCCCCCATTGTAAGTGTCAGTAAAATAATGAAAGAATATGGTCATGATGAGTTGCAGACACTTTTGGAAAACATCAAAAAACACAATAAAAAACCAACCAGGGATGAAATTGGTCTGATGTCTGCGGCTTTTGAACGCATGATTTCATCGATAATGAAACGGAAAGAAGAAAAAGAAAAGGCCGAGGAGCAGTATAGACTGATCACGGAAAATATTGCGGATGTGATTTGGACGATGGATATGAGTATGAAATTTACTTATATTAGTCCTTCAATTTATCAGCAGCGTGGATTTACTGTTGAAGAGGCAATGGAACGAACGTTGGAAGAGATGCTCTCACCTGATTCATTACAGGAAGTCTGGTTGTTGCTTGAACAGAAACTGATGTTTATTGAAGCGGGTGATCCCAGGGGGTGGGAGTCGGAAGTATTTGAAACTGAACAATATTGTAAAGATGGTACGACAATATGGGTTAATACTAATGCCAAGATTTTCCCTGGCCCCGACGGAAAACCTGTTGGAATACTCGGTGCGACCCATAATATAAACGCCCGCAAAGAGGCTGAATTTGCACTCATTGAGAGTGAGCGCAATTATCGGGAAATATTTAATGCGACCCGGGATGGTGTATTTATCCATGATGCTGAAAGTGGCAGGGTTCTTGATGTAAACCAAGGGATGCTGGATATGTTTGGCTGTACGTATGACGAGGCTCTCCATGCAGATCCGGAAACGTTCAGTACGGGAGAGCATCCGTATACCATGGAAGAAGCACATAAAAGAGTAAAAAACACGGTACTAAATGGCCCGCAGACATTTGACTGGTTGTGCAGGAAAAAAGACGGGAGACTTTTCTGGGGCGAGGTTTCCCTTAAATATGTAGAATTTCAGGAAAAGCGTTATGTTCTTGCCTCGACCAGAGATGTCAACGATCGCAAACTTGCAGAGAAGTCTCTGGCTGAGGAAAAAGAACGGCTCGCTGTTACACTCAAAAGCATCGGCGATGGAGTGATTACCACTGATATTTCAGGCAATATTGTACTCTTGAATAAAGTGGCTGAAAATATTACGGGTTGGACAAATAGAGAAGCTGTTGGCAAACCATCTGATGAAGTTTTTCATATTATCAACGAACAGAGTCGGGAAATTTGTGATAATCCGGTGACAAAAGTTATCAGCAGTGGCACAACCATTGGTCTTGCCGAGAACACAGTGCTTGTTGCAAGGGATGGTACAGAAAAAAGCATTGCCGATAGTGGTGCACCAATTCTTGACGCAAAAAGCAAAATAATTGGCGTTGTTTTAGTTTTTCGGGATGTTACAGATAAGCAGAGGCTGGAACAGGATGCATTAAAGGTTCGTAAACTGGAGTCTGTTGGGGTTTTGGCGGGTGGTATTGCCCACGATTTTAACAATATTTTATCGGCGATACTGGGTAATTTAAACCTGGCGCTTGATCACACCTCTTCACATGATCCGACGCATACTCTTTTGCTTGAAGCCGAAAAAGCATCGCTACGTGCAAAAGATCTCACCCAGCAATTATTGACATTTTCAAGGGGTGGGGAGCCTGTACGAAAGACTACATCCATTGTTGAAATTATCACCGACTCTTCTACATTTGTTTTGCGGGGCAGCAGTGTACGATGTGATACCTGGTTTGCTTCTGATCTATTGCCGGTAGATGTTGATTCCGGGCAAATCAGTCAGGTTGTCCAGAATATAATAATTAACGCTTCCCATGCTATGCCCCAGGGTGGTGTTATTAATATTCGTGGAGAAAATGTAGCTGAAGGTCATAAACCCCCAATACTGTCCGATGAAGAGAAGTACATTGTAGTTACTGTCAGAGATCACGGAACAGGTATTCCCTCCAATATAATAAATAATATTTTTGATCCGTATTTTTCAACCAAACAGACAGGCAGTGGTTTAGGTCTTGCAATTTGTCATTCGATTATCGTGCGACATGACGGTTTTATCACTGTCGAGTCGGAGCCGGGAGCAGGGACTGTTTTTTCAATTTATCTAGTGGCATCAAAAGGGAAAATTGTTGACGATCCCGGCAAGGCATCCAACTCCGTCACACAGGTTCATGGTAAGGTAATGGTCATGGATGATGATGAAATGGTGCAGAATATTACAAAGGCCATACTGGGTCATTTTGGATATGATCATCAGTTTGTCGCAGATGGCAAAGAGGCTGTTGCTCTGTATGAAAGGGACTTTTCTACAGGCAATCAGGCCGATCTCATTATAATGGATCTCACTATCCCCGGTGGAATGGGTGGGGAAGATGCAGTAAAAGAGATTTTGGCTATTAATCCTGCGGCAAAAGTTCTTGTTTCCAGTGGTTATTCAAATGATCCGATAATGGCCAACTATGAGAAATATGGTTTTTGTGGCGCCATAGTTAAGCCGTATCAGATGAAGGAATTGAACGCGAGTATTCAGGAAGTCTTGTTGTCATAAAGAGCAATTTTTCAAGGTAACCATAAGAATTGTTGATTGGTTGCTGTCCAGTGATCATATATAACTATTGGATCTTTTACCACTTTAGTCGCATTATTATATTTGATACCAACACCCCCTCAATGGGGTATAAGCGCCTTGTTACTGTTATGAACCGGTAAATATACGTAAATCGTAATTTGTTTTTCTTTACAGGTCTTAGGGAGGTAGGTGCTAAGGGGTGAGTAGATGCTCTTGTGTTATTTTTCGACCCAAAGTTTTATTATTCTTATTACAGCACTGTTTTGTTTCCCCGTTTACGGCAATAGTGCTGAGAACTTTAAGGTATGGGAGAAGGAACTTGCATTGGGCAAGATTGATGTTTCGAAGGTTTCTATCGTCTGGCCAGACGCCCGAGTATCCGGATTACAACTGGATCGTTCGGGGGGACGTAGACCTGGTATACGGCAAAGGAACCATTGAAAAGATCAGGGAGGCACTGGTCTCTTTGGATGACGTCGATTTGCTGAACAGTTTTCTGTGCAAACGTTTTATTCCGGCTGACAACAGTCTGTATCAGCCAATTCTCGATACAGGCCGGGTTCTTGGTATTTTCAGATAAGTAAGTGGATATTATTATGAATGTTTCTCTTTCTTCTGCCAGAACTATTTGGCGTTTTTATTTTATCGGTGGGAAGTGATTATGCGGGAGTCGGCAATCCTGGGAATTTTGGGGATCTATACACTTGGGCATTATGTTGACAGTGCCATCAGCATGGATCATCTCGATACCGCACTACTGCTTATTATCTGCACCGCAATTATCAACATGACAATAGATTCTATTTCGTGGAATATCAGAAAAAGAGTAAAGATCTTATCCCGGTTGAATATTTGATGGCAAATTTTTACAGCTCCGGTTAATCGGCAAGTTCCTGTTGAATATGCGTGAATTGAGCGAAATTATCAAGGAACTGGTCGAGAATTTCCGGGTCAAAATGGGCTCCTCTTCCTTCTTTTAAAATGAGCAGAGCTTTTTCCGCAGGGATTGCTTTTTTGTAGACGCGTTCGGTTGTGAGTGCATCAAAAACATCACATATTGCAGCAATTCGACCTGAAGTGGGGATTGCTTTGCCGGAGAGTCCTTGGGGATATCCACTGCCGTCAAATTTTTCGTGATGGTTCAGTGCAATTTCAGCTCCGAGACTGAGAACTTCAGAGGTAGATTCAGAAAGGATGCGGTAACCGATTTCACAGTGGGTCTTTATTACCTCGAATTCTTCAACGGTGAGTTTGCCGGGCTTGAGCAGGATTGTATCTGAAATGCCGATCTTGCCTACGTCATGTAGGGGGGCTGCATGTTTGATCATTGTACACAATGACTCGGGGAGGCTGTAAAGTTCAGCAAGTTTTTGTGAGTAATGCCCCATGCGGATAGTATGTTTCGCCGTTTCATTATCACGGAATTCAGCGGCTTTTGAGAGGATGAGGATCGACTCTTCCCGGGATTTGTAGAGCTCGTTTGTTCGCTCGTGGACAAGTATCTCGAGCTCTTCCCTGTGACGGCGGTTTTCGATTTCAAGCTGCCTGCGCCGAAGACTGTTGGTGATATTAATGATGAGTTCGTTGGTTCTAAAAGGTTTAGTGACGTAACCATAGGCTCCCATATGCAGCGTCTCGATGGCAGTATCCTGATTGTCCACCCCGGTAACCATGATGACGGCAAGATCCGGGTGACGCTCAAGCGCAATTCTGAGAAGTTCCACGCCGGTGATACCACTCATATTGATATCACTTATGAGTAGATCGATATGTTTTTGTTCCAGGACTTCAAGTGCTGTTTCAGCATTTTCTGCAAGATCAAAAAGATATCCTTCCATGCTGACAATTGCAGCGATGAGATCACGGATCTGGTTTTCGTCGTCCACAATGAGAATGTGTTGCTGTGTCATATCTTTTTCCTGATTAAAACACTACGCTTTGTATCTCGATCTTTTAGGGCCTTACTCCTTAAAATCTATAAAGAAAAACAAGAAAATGAAGAAGGTATTAAATATAAAAACGAATAGATGCCTCCAGATAGCGAAAGTATAGAGATCTTCGAGGCACTTACTTGCGGTTTACCGTGTTAGTGCCTTACTTGTATCTTGTCTGCGTTCGAAGCCTGTGCTTACCTGCTTTTTTATTGTACTATACATGATTTCAGAAAGGCAAAATAAGTTGGATTTTTTTTTGTTTTTAGCCGGATAGGTCTGTAAATAACTTGGCCGGGGCGAGAAAAATGGGTACCATGAATAGTGTAGATGTTGCAGAAGTTTTGGCTGGACGGCGAGTTGAAATGCTTAAAATGGATAATGCAGGGACCGGGAAATAATGGCAAGGAAGATTCTTTTTGTAGATGATGACCCGATATTGCGGATTGCAATTGGGAAAAGTTTGGCCGCTTTCAAAGACACGTATACCATCATCATGGCCAACGATGGTTTTGAAGCTGTGAAGAAAATGGAAGAAATTGCCTTTTCCCTTGTTATCGTTGATCTGGTTATGCCGCGTATGGATGGTATGAGTCTGATTCAGCATATTCGTGGGAAATATCCGGATATTCCTGTGATTATTGTTTCAGGAACAGTTGTTGCTGAAATGGAAAATATCACCAAGACACCTGGGGTGGTTGATTATTTCAGGAAACCTTTTCAGGTAGACGATCTTCAGGCAGCGATCATGAAAACTTTGCAGAAAGAGGCTGATGGGGGGATCATGAATGATGTTTCCCCAACGGTTTTTCTTCAACTCATGGAAATGGACGCAAAAACCTGTACCATTCGTATTATCAACAAGGTTTCCGAAGAGGGTGGGGTTCTCTATTTTATTGACGGTCAGCTACTTGATGCCAGGATAGGTGTATTACATGGGATTGAGGCAGCATATAAGGTGTTCAGCTGGGATGTTGTGACTATTATTATTGGTAATGAATGCCGGCCCAGGGAAGATAAAATTCACAGTGATTTGCAGCCCATCATAATGAAAGCTGTGGGCTTAAAAGATGAGTCTGAAGAGATTCCGCTCGATCCGGTTGCAGGTGAGGTCGTAAGTGATGATACATCACCAGCTCCTGCTTTGAACGCTGGTGGGGAGGATGAATCTGCCCCGAGAACACTCCAGTTAAATATCCATGACATTAAAGAGTTGTTGCAGAAAAAACTGGGAGAAAACGGTGGTGTTAAGGATATTTACCACGATGGGAGTATGGATGATGTGCTTCTTTTGTTGGCTGGAGTGGGTGATTTTTCGCGTTTCGGTCACCTAAAAGCGGGTTGCATTGAAAATGGTACTGAGACCAATCAGATTATTCTGCCAGGGGAGCCTGTAACTCGTATTGATCTGAGTCCGGATTGTGCAAAAAATAAGATACTTCAGCTTCTTTTCCAGGGCAACTCCAGCCTGCGTGATGCAACTAATGGAAAATAAAATAGAATTGGATGGACAAAGGCGCATAGAAGAACTTGAAGACGAATGCAGGTACCTGCAAAAAAAGATAGCCCGCCTGCAGGGACAGTTGCTGCACCAAAAAGAAATTGATGCAATCAACCGACGCCTTTTGCAGCAGGCGAATGTAAAAATTCAGCACTATCATGAGCAAGGTCGTTTAGAAGACCGGTCGAAATCTGATTTTTTGGCCAATATGAGTCATGAAATCAGAACTCCGCTCAATATAATCCTCGGTATGGCTAATCTGCTTGCCGAAACGGAGCTTGATCTCACTCAAAGCCAGTATCTCAGCAGTTTGCGGCTAACCGGAAGGCAACTTATGGAAATTCTCAACAATGTGCTTGAGTTTTCCCGTATAGAAGCCGGTAAGATTGCAGTAGAGCCGGAGCCGTTTAGTCTGCAAAAAATCATTGATCAACTTGAGGCCTCTGCCCTGCCGCTCTGTCTCCAGAAAAAGCTTGATTTTCACGTCGAACGTGATCCGTCTCTGGTAATGGAGCGGGTTGGGGATTCATTAAAAATATTTCAAATTGTATTGAATCTGATCAATAACGCGGTCAAATTTACCCAGAAGGGCTCTATTACCCTGAAAATAAGTGAGGAACTTTCCGGTGAACCAAATCTTATATTCAGTGTTGTTGATACTGGTATTGGAATAGCCGAAGATCAGCAGGAAATTATTTTCGAGCGATTTGTTCAGGCCGGTACTTCTCAGGTTCAGCAATATGGTGGTGCCGGGCTGGGTCTTTCTATCAGTCAAAAACTGACCCGGGCAATGGGTGGAAGGCTGACGGTACGGTCCACTTTGGGAAAAGGCTCAATCTTTAGTTGTTTTTTATCTCTTCCCCCAGTTGCAACGTCAGCCCGGAAAGAATTGCGGGTTGATGTCTCACTGGTTCCTCCGAAAGATTTCCCCAAAATGAAGATCTTGGCTGTCGATGATACCAGAGAGAATATTGATGTTTTTAAGGCGTATCTTAAAGATTATCCGGTGGAACTTGATACAGCGGAGAATGGTTTTGTTGCCTTGAATGCAATAGAGAAAAAGAGTTACGATATTATTCTGATGGATATTCGTATGCCGGTTATGGACGGTATTACTGCAACAAAGAAAATACGTAAAAATGAAGAGCGAAAGGGGGGGCATCCTCAGGTTGTGCTGGCGGTAACTGCTCATGCGTTTCAGGAGCAGAAAAAGAATTTTATTCAGGCTGGTTTTGACGGAGTTTTGACGAAACCGTTTTTTAAGAGAGAACTATTACAGACTATTTACACGTTAAAAAATAGTAGTAAAAAGGATCAATCTGATGCAGTAATGGGTAATAAAGCGCTGGGATATTGGTTTGAAAATGAGCATCCGGATGAAATTCCCGAAACTTTGAAAGAACTGATTCCAGATGTATTGCAAACGATTGACAGTGATCTGCACACTATGAAGCTGGCGCTGGAAAAAAAGGACTATGAATTGCTTTACAGCACATCCCACTCTTTGAGAGGGATGTCGGGTATGTTTGGTTTTACGAAACTTGCTACTTTGGTTGCAGATCTGTCAAAAAGTGTCAAGACAGGGAATCTTGTTGTTGCAGAAGAGATTTTTGTGGTTCTTGATGTTTATTTAACCAGGCTTGGTGAAAGACGTGTAACCGTGTTCGAATCTTCTTGAAATTACGAGTTTTTCCCTCCATGTTTGGTAGAACGAATTCGAAATATTATTCCACAGTTGCCTATTTGATCAACTCAGGGAAGTGGTTCGCTAACTAATGACTGGAGAAAAAACCTTTATTTGGTGGGTTGAATAGCACGTTGTACCTCGGAAGCTGTCATCGGTGTGTCAAATTTTACGTGAAGGGAATACTCGTTGCCGATAAAGTCCTGACATCGTACCGCAACTACCTTGCCATCGCGAACAAGTGATGGAATTGAAATGTCACTGCGAATGCTTATTCTGATTGCCTTGCCGAGGAAGGTGTTGGCGGCTTCTTTTTGGGAAAAATGGAGGCAAAAGGATACACCTCCTTTAGAAATATTCAGCAGGTCACCTTTTGCTCCCATACCGGTTGTCATGCCCTGTTTATCTATCAGTGTGATTGTCGTTCTGCCGGAAAGTGTTTTTCTCTCGGATGTTCTTCTTGTTCTCTTAGTGTCTTTAAAGAGGGTGTTCGATGATGGAAATTTTGCACAGAATTCCCTCAGTTTTGATTGCAGGGCCGGGTGAGCTTCTTTCAGAGATCGCAGATTTTTGTGGTGTAAAAGAGAGAGTTCTGCACCCATACTTTTGGCATTGACAGTCCAGACTGAGACTTCGAAAAATGTTCCAGCCCCCATAATTTCACCAGGGCTCAGTGTTTTTAGTGCTACTTCTCTGCCCTGGCTGACAGCGTAAAGTTGAACGCGACCGCGGTTGACAAAAAACAGAGTAGAGAGGTACTCGCCCTGCCTCGCTATCATTTCTCCAGTGGCATAAGATTTAATGGTCATTGCGTGATGAAGGGAAGTAAATTCTTCAGAAGAGAGGGTGAGAGCCAGTTCCTGCCAGGTTGTGAGGTGGTCATTGCTTATTGTTGCACTTTTTTCTTCTTCTATTATTTCTGCGGCACGAATTATCTCTGTTAGAGCCATGGGGTCGATACGTATAAGCTCGTCTCGAAGTTTGTCTGCTTTTTTAAATTGTTTTTTTAAGACGGCAGTTTCTATTGCCTGCATTACAAGTGATAATACTTCATCCTTGGTGTTGTTTTTCAGCAATTCATCGATGTGATTAGTATCTTTTTTTTTGTTCTTTTCAGGAGAAGGGGTGACAGCTTTTGGTGTGATTCGCTGCCCGACGGTTTGGCCAATTTTTTTCTTTTTGTACGGCTCGTCCAGATCCAGTTGTGCCATTGCTACTTGAGCGGCTTCTTTGATGGCGGTTTCATGATTGTTTGTTACGGGCTTGTCGTAGTCGCTGACAATTCCGTTGAGTGGCCCTATTGCTTCCGTTGTTGCGCAATAGCCAAGGGCTCTGCATATATGGAGCAGTAGTGAGTCTCTGGCTTCAGGTTGAAAGTGTGATCTTTTGTTGAGGAGTGGAATTAAAACCCGTGCAACCTCCCCGTCCGCCATGGGGATGAGCTCTTTGATGATCAGAGGTTTTTGCATATCATCGACGGCGGGCAGCATTTTTAGTAAAACTCTTTTGCAGATTTCTGGGTCAGAGAGTTTTTTTTGAACATTTACACATGCGGTTTTCACTTTCTGAAAACTTGTATTGCCGTGTATTGCTATAATCAAATAGCCAATAGGTGTGTGGTGAAGATAATAGCGTCCCTTGTCAAAGAGAAAGTCTGCAGATTGTGGTTTGTTCAGACCTTTAATGATGGTGTCCCAGTGAGAGAAATGCCCTGTGGCGTCTTCCCAGGGTTTTTGCCGGTTATAAAAAAGAGGTTCACCCTGATGGGAGAGGAGAATAACATCGCGGATTGAATCAAGTTGCGATATCTTGTTCAAAAAGGTGTTCATATAAATAAATCCTGATCAATCCTCAATATAAAAAAAAGACTTTGATAAGCTGAAAATGTCTTTATCAACATCTCACTCTCAAGCGTTTCCCTGCCTGGAAATAATTCCATGATTTGTATAATTAAAAAGAATGGTTGCTGCAAATGTTCCTGAAATCAATCATTTTCTCAGCGTGATAAACAATACCCAGTTTTTACAACTCTGGCAAGTTTTTCCAAATACGGATAGCTTCTGTCATGTCTTGTTTTTGGTTGTTTTTTTACGGAAATGGTTGTGAAAATGAAAATCGTTGATTGTGATATTGAAAAGAGCTAGTTTGATGTCGTTTGATAAGTAATGAAACAACAGTTACCAATAAAGCTGTAAGGGATTGTTTATGACAGATGATAGCATAAGCCTGCCACCAAAAGCTCTTGTGGCAAACTGGGAGACATTGACCCGCA
>Ga0256845_1003246_pt1 | contig 11166 bp, 8 predicted proteins | sample RiftiametaG_FD_189101 | JGI IMG/M metagenome (GOLD analysis project Ga0256845, IMG submission 189101) | Tube worm associated microbial communities from hydrothermal vent at the East Pacific Rise, Pacific Ocean - Riftia | ecosystem: Host-associated > Annelida > Integument > Unclassified ... | reverse complement strand
TTCCCAAGAGGAAATTGAGGTAACCGTGGAACCCGACGCTCCCGTGAAACTGACACGGAAGAAGGACCAATTTGAAAGTTCTGTATCCGTCTCGGCAGTCGAGCCAACTTCAAGCGCCATGGTGCCGGCTAAGCAATACAAGCAATTTCGAGCGACTGCGCCGCTTCACAACGTTCGTCGATATCGCCTCAATCCGGACAAAATGCGAGCCCCCGAGCTGCTTTCCGATAGTTCTCGATTGGTAGAGAGCGGAGAGAACATTGCGACAGCTGTGTACTCTCTTTCAAAGAGCGACCGTAAGGAAGCCATCATCCGACCCATGTCAAAAATAATTCGTGGGTTAGACGATATCTACGTGATACAGGTAGGGCGACATCTCGCGCTCAAATTCAAACAGTTGCAGGGTCAAGACCTGGCAGACTTTGATGCTACCGAAATGTCGGAAGGTGCCCTCCGCGCTCTGGGGATTGTTGTTGCGACTCACCAAATGACGGCTGACGAACTCCTCATTATCGAAGAGCCCGAAGTCGCGATTCATGCCGGAGCAGCAGCCCTTCTTTTCGATCTACTCAAAGAGGCATCGGAACGCGGTAGTGTTCTCATCACAACTCACAGTGCCGACCTCTTGGACGCGGCAGGTGATGAGGAAATACTCGTTTGTGAATACAATGCGGGCATCACCAAGATCGGACCACTCTCGCGAACTCAACGTGAAGTCGTAAAAGAAGGTCTTTTTTCCGTGTCGGAGCTCATGCGGTCCGAGTCCCTTCGGATCCAGCCTACCTAGTCGATGCCTAAGAACTTGGTCTGTGTCGTTGAAGGGCACGGAGAGGTTGAAGCCTTTCCGAATCTTTGCACGAAAATCCTACACTTCTTGGAGGTGTTCGACTGGGTCGTGGACCAATCGCCCATCAAGCATTCGAGAGCGAATCTCGTAGACGCGCGAATGCCTTCCCCCTCAAGACCTCCTCGGAAGGAAGGCATCTCTAGGGTAGTAGAACTCGCATCCCGCCGCCCTGCTGATGCGGTGCTCGTCATATGTGATTCCGATGATGACTGCCCCGCCGCATGGGGTCCCGCAACGGTTGAGCTGATTTCCCAACGACTCGCTGGAGGAGCCGTTATGATCGTTCGAGAATTCGAAGCGTGGCTTCTCCTGAATCAAATAGGTGCGACTGAGTACGACGGTCGGAGTATTGAGACGATCCGCGACGCAAAGAGAATCCTCAAAAAGCTAGTCACTGGATACAAGCCCACGACGCATCAGCTGGAGCTGACAAGAAAAATCGACATTCCCAAACTGCGGGAATTATCAGACTCCTTCGACAAGCTGGTACGCACCATCGCGCAGGTTACAGGAGCGGAGTGCCCGCCTCGGTAGTACTCGTCCATGCCATGGCTCTCCCACGTATCGGCGGCGATCTGGCTCTAGCGCAGGGCAAGGGCTAGGCTCAATAGGTGCCCCCCATCCCCCCCATGGACAACAACCAAGCGGTCGTTCTCAGTCGGCTCTTCTCGTCGACGGTGATTCGACAACTTGCGACTTGTGGTACATCGCCGACCTTGGCGCGCCTCGCCCGGTTGAGCGACTTGGACGCATCGAAAGAAGAAAGTCTAGGAGAGTATCTAGAGCGTGCATACAAGAGGTTGTCGGGTTCTCCATTGCGTGACGAGTATGTTTACAAGAATACCCTCATCACGAAGAACCTCCTCGGACGTCATAGCTTACGCACCGCCACGGTACTTTCGGAGTTTCGCGTTGGAACGAGCAAGGCTGATCTCGCAATCATCAACGGAACCAGCACCGTCTACGAGATAAAGTCGGAGCGTGACAACCTGAGCCGCTTGCAAGGTCAGCTCGCGGATTATCGAAAAGTGTTCGCTCGTATTTACGTTGTGGCGGCTCAGCCGCATATCAAAAAGTTGGAGGCTCTGATCGACGAGGATGTCGGAATTTTGATGCTAAAACAGAAACTCAATTTGTCGACCATACGAAAAGCAGCAGACAACACCTCCAATATCGAACCTGTGGCAATCTGCAACGCTTTACGGAGAGATGAAGCTACTAGCATTCTCAAATCTCTAGGCCGCGACGTGCCTGTGGTGCCCAATACCCAAATTATGGGCGTGCTCAGAGAAGCTTTCGCTGAGCTGACGCCTCTAGAAGCTCACCGTGGTATGGTGGAAATCTTGGGCAAAACGCGGGGGGCTCAGCACCTACAAACTCACGTTGACGCACTGCCCCCATCACTCACATCAGCGGTATTGACGATGTCTCTCAGAAAACGAGACCTCGCTCGCCTAACCGAAACTGTGAGTATTTCGATGACAACCGTCAGTTCTTGGGGGTAACATCCCGCTAGCAGAGTCTCGCCGCTGAATGTCAAAAGCACATCGACGGCAAGCGAAAAGTACCAACGGCGAGGACGCACTTCACGGTGAGCGCTGGCGATGGCGAACTCGGCTTCGACAATAGGCCGCTCACACTTGCGCTCACGCCGCGTAAATCTATGAGTGAAGAATATCCCAGTCGCGACGGACTGACCAAGCAGCGCCAATTGAACTATAAGTTCTTCTTGCGAGTTCAGTTGCCGTGAGATCAGGAAGTTCACTTAGAGCCGCCCACATGTCTGCCCGATAACTCGGCCCTTGGGTGACGCGTTCTCTATACGTTCGATGAGACTTGGCTAGCTCTGCTGGACTGGCAACATCGCTTTCGCGACTTTGTAGAGTGTTCGCTGCTACCCGAATTGAGGTATTGGCAAACCAACTGTGCTCCCCATGTTTATTGACCCAGAAGGATGTGCCCTCACCCATTAAGTCGATCGGCGTATCCGACGGCCAAGCTCTGGCTAACCGAGCGAAGCGAGAATCGTTTCTTCCTCGCCATTGTCCCACCGCAGTCCAAAAAGCTCGGGTTCTTTCTGCCTCGGTACAGGATAAAACAAGCCTCGTGAGCCGATCGACGTTGACGGCACCGGAGTGGAGGCTCAGCCACTTGCAGAGGATGCCCAGTACCCGAAAGTCTTCTTTTTCTATCCCCTCGTAAGCGGCAAAAAACAAAACGTCCTCGATGGGCAAATCCAATAGAGGCTCAACGGCGAAGTTCATCCCGATCCCTGCCATCGCCCTGCTGAGCGCCATCCCCTCAAAACGGCGCCGAGGCTCAACCTCACGCCTAAACGTCATGATCCAAGTCCTGACCTAATTTTTTCAGACCAGAGCGAACATGTTGAGGCCACTGTGGGTTTGCATCTCGCTCTTCCAGCCAAGGGCGAATAATCTCCAGTTCTTTCGCGCTCGGCGCTAGCGCGATACAATCGGGCAAGTCTTTTGCTCGGTCCAGATATGCGTAGATTTTGCTTCTGAGTAAGTCCAATCTGCTCAGTGTTGAAAAGCGAATCGCTTGTCCTTCGTAGAGCGGCCGAGTCTCTTTGCGCCAGCCTGACGGAAGTTCCAACATGAGGCTGGCTGGGCCGTTGTTGAGCCAGTCTACTTTTAACTGATTTTTCTGAGCGAACTCTACCGATGCGACTTTGACTTCGTCAGAGATATTGGGGCACAGCACATCGACGTCTGCGGTGGGTCTCTCAATCAACCCCAACAGCTGAAGAGCGGCACCGCCAATTACGGTGGCCTCCAGTTTGAGGCCGTGGCGCTCAAGGTAGAGGTCAAACGCGGGTACCATTGCCCTTGCATCCAAGTTTACCCCGTGTTTTTTCATGGTTCGCTTCAGTATAACTGAATCAGCTCAAGGTGCAAAGTAGGGTGCCTCAGTTTGCTGCCCCAGATGCACAACGTGATTGACGAACTGTTGAGTCAGTTGGCTTCTTGACCAAAAGAGATGTGCCCTTTACTAGCAATGCAACCGACTGATTTTATAGCTCCTTTTCCAGGAACACTGACCCCTGCGGGGGATGGCTTGCATGCATTTGTTCCGGATGCACTTCTAGAAGTGTTGAACATTCCATCCCATCTGCAGATTCGAGCCAACCTAGCAGAAAAGGCCATTGGCCGATTGAGCGGCATGATGATCGGTGGGGGTACCCCCCTTGAGTTCTCATCCCTCTGCTGATCAAGGAAGACGATCCGAACGATCCCCCGCTCTATCTCAGTGCGTTTTTTGAAAAAAACCGAAGAAAGTATGATGACTTGCTATTGGGCGTCAGCCAAAGGGGCGCGTTCAACGATTGGATCGAGTTCTTCCTGGAGGGAGTGCTTGATAGTGCAAACAGTTCAATCTCGCTGGCAACAAAGCTCCTCAATCTACGAGCAAAATATCACCAGATCGGTCAGGACAAGAAGTGGCCAGCTCCGTGCTTTCAGCTCATCGACTATCTCTTCGAGAACCCAGTACTCTCGATACGAAAAGTAGAGCACCTCACAGGAGTGAGCACACCCACTGCATCGTCTCATATTAAGAAGCTACAGGAAGCGGGGATCCTGTTCGAGTACAGCAAGCGCCCACGCAATCGGAGGTACTTAGCTGGGGAGCTCATTCGAGTCGTTCACACGTCCCCGTAGAACGGAACCGCGCCATCGAGATGCTCAATGGTGAGCACCCCACGCTAGGAGCCATTTATTCGTTCGAAAGCGGCTCCTCCTTTCCTCGGGGGGCACATCCATGCTTGCGGTCAGACGCCATCACCCACTCCTCGGTGACGAGACGCATTCGTAGATCGGCCATGGTTTGAGGACTGATTCTTCCTGTAGCCGCGGCGATAATTCGTACCGGCGGCTCGATCAACCTTGGTTCGGCGAGTAAGAAGCCGCTGAAGGGGGTGTACGCGACGCTATTTCGCATGGCTTCTACTGAATCATGTAGGTGATCTTTTGATTACCTCTTCCGATAAACGATTGAGAGTGCTCAGTTCATTCCAGGACCCATATCATCGCTTGCGTAAGTGTTCCGCGTGTTTCAAATCGACTCACAGCGGACCAGAGCGCATTTTGCTTTTCCGCGTAAAAAGAAGCTTTCATCTGTTCAGTGACTTCACCTGTCCTAACAAGCTTACGTCGCCTGAATTCTGCTGATAGCGTAGCTCCGTGACTCACTCCGAACTCACCGCCCCACGTACCCACCTCATCAAAGCCCTTGAAGCGGATCTCATTGGTCCGTTCCGACGTGGGCTCAAGAACCCCGATGGCTCTGACGGAATCGACTCCCTCGAAGAATTGAGGCTCCCTCCGAGCCGTTGGTACCTGACCGGGTTTCTTGCTCCCGATGCCGGTCGCATCGAGGACGAGGAGGCGAATGACGGGCTTGCTGTTGGAGACGACATGACTGAAGAAGAGACCGGTGGTGCGTCACCCGACCCGAAGAAGAAAAACTTCATGCCCGCCTCAATGGGGCTCACCGTCTTCGTTCCAAAGGGGGTGACCAAGATCCAAGCAATTGTACGGTATGCGACCTACGACCGGCTAGACGAAGACGTCCCCGGACAAAAGAAGAAGCGCCCCAGCAGGGCATGGACAAGAGTGCCAGCAGCGCCTGTCACGGAAGAGATCGATCTCACGGATGTAAACCTCCAAAAGGAGGGCATCGCTGTGAAAGATGCACAGGGTTTGCGCATTGAAGGTCAGGTAAAACCGGTCGAAGGAATGACGCACATCCCAGAGGGGACGCAGGCGGTTTCTCTCTTCTTGGTAAATCGTAGAGCCCCAGACAATCAACCAGGATTCAGGGATCGCGCCTGGGTCTTTCAGGTTGAGCTGGAGATCATATGTAAGGAAGGTCTATTTGGGCGCCCCGACTGCTCAGGTATGGGCACAGATGATCTCGATGAAGCCACGGGTGATCTGCAGTATCGAGATGTCCTAGAATACGGCGTTGGCCACGGGGTCTCCGTAAAAATACCGGAGGGAGATGGTCCCGTCACGCGAGTGAAGACTTGCTGGGTGCCACAGCATGAAGTGAGGCGAGTGATCGCCCGCTCACAGGACGGCGTCACTGTTTCGATGGGACGGCTCGCCGAGCTGAGTTCTGCGGCGGACGTGGAGAAACACCTCGGGCACCTGCCTGTTGCCTACTCAGCGTGGATTGAGGAGCAAGCCGGTATCGAGGTAAACGAGGCAGGTCGTAAGGATGCTCAGAAAGAGCTCCTGAACCGCGCTCGTGCGGCTTGTAAACGTATCGAGGTCGGAATTGATGTTCTCAAAGAGCATGAGGATGTGCGGGAAGCATTCTGCCTCGCCAACCGTGCGATGTGCGAAGTGGGCAAGAAGAGAGGACGCGCTGAGCCGACGTGGCGTCTTTTTCAGTTGGCCTTCGTGCTTCTCAACCTAAAGGGTCTGTCCGACCCGACGCACCCTGATCGTGAAAAGGCCGAACTCATCTTCTTCCCCACTGGCGGCGGCAAGACAGAGGCATATTTGGGAGTCATCGCAACGACCCTCGTCCTCAGAAGGCTCCGCTCCCAGAACACACCGCACCGCGGTCTCGGTGTAGCTGTCATTCTTCGCTACACCCTGCGTCTTCTCACTCTTGATCAGCTCGGACGTGCAGCGGCACTCATCTGCGCATTAGAAATTCTACGCCGGGACGACCCACGTCGACTGGGTCCAGAGCGATTCTCTGTCGGGCTTTGGGTAGGAAGCTCAGCTACCGCAAACACGATGTCACAGGCGCAGAAGGCCGTAACTGCCTATCAAACAGGGAACGGAAGCAACCCTGCGCCTCTCGTTTCATGCCCCTGGTGCGAGACAATACTTACTCCGTCCAGCATTACTCTGAGAACAGATGGAAAGCCGACGACGAAGAACCCTGAAGAGGTACATGTCGCGTGTTTGAACGACGAGTGCGAATTCTGCGCCGCAAGCAATCCCGAGGGCATCCCAGTTGTCTTCGTTGACGAGCAGGTGTATCGGCAACTCCCCAGCTTTCTCATCGGCACCGTGGACAAATTTGCGATGGTGCCCTGGCGGGGCGAGACAGGAAAGCTCTTTGGTAAGGTGAGCGGTCGCCTTGGTGGACACTTCTATAATGCGACTGACGCAAAGACTCTCCCGAAAGGGGCCACGCCGTTGCCCGATGGAGCCTTGCCGCCAGAGTTAGTGGTTCAAGACGAGCTGCATCTCATTTCAGGCCCATTGGGCACGATGGTCGGTCTGTATGAGACCGCAGTAGATTTCTTGAGCGGGCACGAGATTGACGGCAAGCGGGTGAGGCCAAAGGTCATCGCCGCGACCGCAACCGTGCGTAGGGCAACAGAGCAAATTCAAGCCCTGTACGGTAGGAAGCGCACAGATGTCTGCGTGTTCCCGCCTCCTGCTGTAAACGCAATGGACACCTACTTCTCTCTCATCGATGAGAAGAATCCGGGGCGTCTCTATTTGGGAGTTGGCGCCCAAGGCCGCTCAATGAAGGCCGTTTTGCTGCGGGTATATCGCTGTCTGCTGGCTGCCGGACTCAAGCAATACTCTGAGGCTAAGGGTGACGAGGAAACTCGCGACGCCTACACAACCGTGGCAGGATACTTCAACAGCCTACGTGAGCTTGGCGGAATGCGACGCCTCGCAGATGATGAGCTTCACGCAAGATCACCGAAATCGGAGAACTTCAAACCTCTCAGCCACAAAGGGCCACACCCGTGGTTCGCGAACCGAAAACTCAATGGCTACCCCGTCGAACTGACGAGCCGTGAGAGCACGGGAAAAATCAAAGAGTCCAAAGACCGCCTCAACGTAATGAAAGGCGAGGACGGGCACGTGGATGTCCTTCTGGCGAGCAATATGATCTCGGTCGGCGTCGACATTGATCGACTTGGGCTCATGGTGGTAGCGGGCCAACCAAAGACAACCGCTGAGTACATCCAGGCATCTAGTCGCGTGGGACGCCAAGATAGTCGCCCCGGCCTCGTGGTGACTTGTCTGAATATCCACAAACCGCGCGACCGCTCCCATTATGAACGATTCTCGCACTATCATCAGGCGTTCTATCGCTATGTTGAAGCAACCAGTGTTACCCCGTTTTCAGGCCCGGCGCTGGATCGAGGCCTCGCGGGGACACTCGTGGCAATGGCACGCTTTTCACATCCAGAATTGACCTCGGCGGGCGGCGTCATGAATGTCGCCAAACACAAGGACACTTTGCGTCTCGCTGTTGAGGCACTCGCAGCGCGCGCAGCACGACAGCCCGGAATGGACCAAGCGAAGGCTGAAGAGCTTATCTCACAGATCAGACAGCGCGGACTCAACCTCCTAGAGACCTGGGAGATGCTCGTGACCTCTACAAGCGATGAACCTGTAAAGATGCGCTACTCCAAGTTCGACAAAGAAAAACCAGGGGGCACAGCACTCCTACATCAGGTACTCGACGACGATGCTCCGGAGCCGAACTCCTCGAGAGGCCGCTTCAGTGCACCAACTTCGATGCGTGATGTTGAGGAAACGTCTCACCTTTGGGTGAGTAAATATCTTGGCCCATTTGAAGGCAACTTAAAGGGAGGCAAGTGATGGCCGCCAAAAAGAAGAATCAGAACCGTCCTCCCGAGGGAAGGATCCGGGTCAGTCAGCTCGTTACCACGTTCGGTCCTGGAGCCATGGTGGATCTCCTCGACCATGCAGTGCTCATAGGTGGGCTCGACTACTGGAAGTACGACGCCAAGCTGCCACAGCCAAAGATCGACGAGGACCGTCTTCGGGATGCAGTTCTACCTCGCGTAAAGTCTTTGGGGCTCAATCTCGGGGTCGGTGATTCGTTCCGCACAGGACCAAAGGGCAACGACGACTCGATGGGTCCATGGAATGGCATCAAGGTTGCAGAGTTCCCATTGTGGTTTGTCTGCCAGGGCTGCAACGCACTGTGCTTCTACAAAGCCCTAGAGGAAAAAGGAGGGCGTTACCGTCACCAATGCGCCCGCACTCGTGTTGGGGTTTGTGTCCCCGTTCGATTCGTTGCGACGTGCAAGAGCGGGCACCTCGCCGAGTTTCCTTGGAATTGGTTTGTGCACAAGGATGGCGAACGCTGCGATGGGCGCGACCTCTACTTCAAGGAAGGCTCTACCGGCGACTTCGGGGAGTTGTACATTCAATGCGACGCGTGCCAGGCGAAACGGCCCCTCTCTGAGGCACGAAGCGAGACGGCACTTCCCCAATGTAAGGGCAGCCGACCTTGGCTGGGAAGGCAGGCGGATGAACCTTGCGACCACCATCTCGAGATGCTCTCCCGTACGGCGAGCAACTCATATTTCTCACAAACGGTGAGCGCACTGTCCATTCCGGAGAAGGGTCGTGAACTTCAGAAAGCGGTTGCCTCACCAAAGGTTTGGCCCTTTCTGAAAAAGGCAACGACTGCGGAAAAGGTCGCAAACATGCGGGATATGGTCGAGGAGATCGACATCAGCTTGGCCGATATTACCGAAAAATCGGCAAGCGACTTCAGTGATACCGAAATCGCCGAAGCGGTGAACTTGGTCCACGGTGGAGACAACGCCCCGCGTGAACGCATCCGGACAGCCGAATACAAAGAATTCCTCACGGCCAAAGATGAGACTGCCGGAGAAATTCCGCCACGTGAGCAGAATTTCTTCGCCTCGCGAATGGTGAGTGACAACAAGCTTCCGAGTTCGCTTGCGGACATCACGCTAGTAAAGAAGCTGCGGCGCGTATCGGCCCAGGTTGGTTTCACTCGCTTGAGTGCCCCCACAGCGGACCTTCAGGGCGACTACTCCGATTCGGTCAAGCTCTCTGCGCTCACCCTTAGTCAAGAGTGGCTTCCTGCCACGGAAACATTCGGAGAAGGGGTGCTGATCCGCTTCGAAGAGTCTCGGATGCAAGCTTGGGAGGAGCGTCCTGCCGTGATGGAGAGGGCCAAGGGGCTCCTCTGGGGATACAGACAACAATTTGGAGAGAGGGCAGACACCTCGCTCTTTCCTGGTCCGCGTTACTTCATGTTACACTCCCTATCCCACCTCCTCATGAACGCCATGTCGCTGGAGTGTGGGTACGCGGCTGCCTCTTTGAGCGAACGTATCTACTGTGCTCCAGCCACAGACCCAACTCCAATGGCAGCTATCCTGATCATGACCGGGTCCTCCGGCGCAGAGGGAACTTTGGGCGGTCTCGTTGAACAAGGACGCCGAATAGACACTCACTTGAAACGAGCCCGAGAGATGGGACGACTTTGCTCCAACGACCCCATTTGCGCTTCACACGCACCACGAGAAGGGAAGCAAGATCCTACGGAGCGCTATCTTGAAGGTGCTGCGTGTCACGGGTGCCTCTACGTGGCGGAACCATCTTGCGAACGCTTCAACAATTATCTCGACAGGGCGTTCGTTGTTCCGACAATGGGAAATGACCCCGCACTTGCCTTCTTTAACGACGACGAGTGAACACAATGCCGAGCGATATCGAAGATACGGAGGGCCTCTCGAACGTCTCCACTGACGACCTGGAGCAACTTGCTTCAGCAATCGTCAGTGGAGACCTTGGTATGCCCTTGAGCGCAACGAGCTTGGGATATAGGAATTTCGGCCGCCTTTCCAAGATGATGACTCCCTTTTACGGACTTACGAAGGTGCCGATTTTGGGAGTGATCAACGCCGTTCTCGCCGAACGAGCAAAGTTAGCCAATAAGTCTCTCGATCTCGTTTGGTCCGGCTCCGACTCGGGTTCAAGTTACACTCGTTACACAAAGCTGGTCGTCCCGGAGTTGATCCAAAAAGCGAAGCGCACGGTAACAATCGCTGGCTACAGTTTCGACCAAGGGGCTGGGATCTTCAAAGAACTCCATGCCGCTCTGAGTTTGCGGAATGTGAATGTGCGTATGTTCCTCGACATTGAACAGCTTTCGAGCCGACTGGAGCAACAGCTCCTTAAGGATAAGACTCGGCGTTCTCGTCTTGAGCCGCTAAAACAAGCCAAGGCGGCAGGCTCAGCCGCATTCGCCACAGAAGTTCTCTCGCTGTTCCGAGAGCTGCATTGGCCCTTCGAGGGACCATCGCCGGATTTCTTCTACGACCCACGCACTGCCGATAAGAGGGTATTCGCCAGTCTTCATGCAAAGTGCGTCATCGTCGACGATGAGCATGTATTGATCACTTCCGCGAACTTTACGGGACGCGGTCAGGAGAGAAATATCGAAGTGGGCGTGGTGATTCACGACAAGGGGTATGCCGCTGCACTTGAAAGGCAGTGGAATAACCTGGTGGAAAGCGAAGACGT
>Ga0256845_1003245_pt1 | contig 11166 bp, 9 predicted proteins | sample RiftiametaG_FD_189101 | JGI IMG/M metagenome (GOLD analysis project Ga0256845, IMG submission 189101) | Tube worm associated microbial communities from hydrothermal vent at the East Pacific Rise, Pacific Ocean - Riftia | ecosystem: Host-associated > Annelida > Integument > Unclassified ... | reverse complement strand
ATATTCAAATAAGTAAAGGAGAATTATTAACTTTAGATATACTTGAAAAGCAAAAAGAAACGAGCTCAGTTAAGGAAGCATTAAAAGAAGAAAAAGCATTAAAATTAAATTTGTTAGAATCTAAATTTGTTTCAAGTATATGCAACAATGTCGATACCAATCTATGTCAATTATCAAAAATACAATGGCTCGGTTTCTATAGGTATAACCTTAAAAAAATCCCAAAAGAAATTAACTGCCTTTCCAATTTACAATATCTAGATTTGGGAACAAATCCTAATCTAAACTGGACAGAAACGTTTAAAATTCTGTCATTAAACACTTATCTGAAAGTTTTGAATCTAAGTGAAAACAATTTGAAACAACTCCCTGAAAATATACGTAGCTTAGTATTTTTAAAAGAATTATGGCTGGCAGGCAATAACTTTAATGACGCTGAACAAATTAAAATCAAAAAAATGCTTCCAAATGTGAAAGTTTATTTCAAATATGACTAATGTACTGTGTCTATTTACACAGAATAAATCATCTACTTAAAAAATAAAAAAAACTGGCTACAACAATGTATAAAAACAATAAGGGTTACGTGCCAAGACCAAAGTTAGTATATATTAATAAAGTCCGCCAAATCCGAAAAGTAAGTAGATTTTAACCCCTTACTGTTCTTATACAAACCGTTAAACGAACTTCCCCTGAAAATTAAATTCTCTTTGCTGAAGAAGCAAATTCAGATTGTGTACCTTTTCAAAGCGCATTTGAATTTCTTTACGTTTATCTACACTTCGACAAGCTCAGTGTGACAAACTAAAATTAAAACATGCTTTTCAAGACTTTATGTAGTTACCCATTTTACAATTGCTTTTACTATTAATTGATTTACTACCTTTGACCTGTTAACTATAAATATTCACTTCTTCCTTTCGGGATCTGAAATTAAAAAGAAAAATCTACAAAAGTAGATTTAGTAAAAAAGACACATTATGAAAATATATCACAATCCAAGATGCAGTAAAAGTAGAGAAACACTACAGCTTATTAAAGATGCTGGTGTTGAAGTAGAAATTGTAGAATACTTAAATGCAATACCTACGGCAGAAGAATTAGAGATGATATTAATGAAACTCAACCTAAAGCCAACTGATATTATTAGAAAAGGAGAAGCTGTTTACAAAGAAAAATTTAAAAACAGTAATTTTAATGATGACGAATGGATAAAAATAATGATAGAATACCCTAAGTTAATTGAAAGACCTATTGTTGTAAAAGGAAATAAAGCAATTTTAGGAAGACCGCCACAAAATGTTTTAGATTTATTCTAAAACTTTTCTCCTTCTTTTAATCCTGCTAACTCTCTAATAAACTTTGGAGCTATTTTGTTTAACATAAACAACTTAATAGATCCAGGAACAACAACTGTAAATAAAAATAACAATACCCACATTGCCATTAAGAAAAACCCGAAAAAAAGTATCCATCCAATTGCTACCATAATGCTATCTTTAAATTATTTGAACCGTAAAAGTATAAAAATCTAGTAATTAAGCCTAATAATACATCTCAAAATTTAGCTTTTGTATTAAAATAAACTCTTTACATCATCAATACCAATGGCATCAGCCACATTAAAATCTCCAATTTTTGTCCGCACTAATTGAGAAAGGTAACCTCCTGAATTTAGTTTTCTTCCAAAATCACGAGCAATTGCTCTAATGTATGTTCCTTTAGAACAAACGATTCTAAATTGGATATGAATTCCTTTTTGGTAAGGTTCTTCTTGGTTTATTTTACCATCTTTAATTCTTTCATTTCCTTCAAACTCACAAATTTCAACATCAAACTCCTTTATATTAATTGTGTTTGACTTAATAACAACTTCCTCTCCTTCACGAGCATATTCATAAGCTCTTTTTCCATCAATTTTTTTTGCAGAATGCATTGGCGCTGTTTGTTCTTGCTCTCCAATAAAAGAGTTTGCCGTTCCCTTAATTAATTCTTCAGTAATGTGTTCGGTTGAATATTCAATGTCAATTGGTTTTTCTAAATCGTAAGAAGCCGTAGTTGCCCCCAAAGTAATTACGCCTGTATATTCTTTTTCTTGTGTCTGAATATCATTAATCTGCTTGGTAAATTTACCAGTACACAAAATCAATAATCCTGTAGCTAAAGGATCTAATGTTCCTGCATGACCAACTTTTATTTTTTTAAGATTGTATTCTTTTCTGATTAGCCATCTTACTTTGTTCACCACATCAAAAGAGGTCCACGTTAATGGTTTATCTATTAAAATATATTGCCCTATTTGAAATTTGTTTGGTACTTGTTCAGACATTAAACCAAAGAATAAATAATAGCAGCAACTCCAACAATTAAACAGTAATAAGCAAAGTAACTTAGTTTGCTTTTCTTCACCAATTTAATCATCCAAGTACACGCTAAAATTCCTGTTACAAATGCGGCTATAAATCCAATTCCATAATTTACCATAGAACCATCTAAAACATCAAAAGCACCATCTAAAACATCTTTAGCAATTTTTCCTAAAATAAGTGGGACTACCATTAAAAAGGAAAAACGTGCTGCTTTTTCTCTATCAACACCTAATAAAACCGAAGTTGAAATGGTTGCTCCAGAACGAGAAATACCAGGTAAAATAGCAATGGCTTGAGATACACCAATAATGACAGCTTCTTTAATCCCTACTTTTTTATTAGTGTTTTTTGCTTTATCTGCAAATATTAAAAGTACTGCAGTTACCAATAACATTGAACCTACTAACAATACTTTTCCTCCAAAAAAAGTTTCAATTTCATCATCAAACAAAACGCCAATAATTGCTGCTGGAATCATTGAAACAACTATGTTTAACGAAAATTTAAACTCTTCATTATTCTTAAATTGAAATAAGCCTCTAAATAAATCTAAAATATCTTTTCGGAAAACAACAATGGTACTTAATGCTGTTGCAGTATGCAAAACAACTGTCATTAACATACTTTCTTCAGGTAGTGAATCATCGCCCAAAATAACTTTAGCTAATTCTAAATGACCACTACTACTTACAGGTAAAAACTCTGTTAAACCCTGTATAATTCCTAAAATAATTGCTTCAAACATATTGGTAGTAACTTCGTCATTGCGAGGAACGAAGCAATCTCACTATTAGTGGAAAGATTGCTTCGTTCCTCGCAATGACGAATAGATTTAATCTTTTGATTTTTTTAAAATCCCCCAACCAACAACACCTAAACCTGCTAAAATCATAATTGGAGCAACGTACATTCTTCTTGCACTAAATAACTCTTCGCTAAATACTGCAGGATCTTCAGAACCTCCACCTGACATTAAAATATAACCAATAACACATAATAATGTTCCTGCAGCTATTAAAATATAGTTCTCTTTACCAAAAGCAAAGTCTTTATTCAATTCGTTATTGTTGTTATCGCTCATAATCTGTTCTGTCTAATATAAGTCTCCTGACTCTATTCTTAAATATTTTCGAACTGCTAAGTTAGTAGAAATCCATGAAATAATAATTCCTAAGAAAACGACTATAATAAATAGCGCTCCATAAAGTTCAACATTCTGAAAATCAATCAATTCAGGTAATTGTTGCTGTAAATAATATAAAAAGGTAACAATTAAGGCTATTGCTATAAATGCGGCAACAATCCCATTTCCAATTCCCTGTAACACAAAAGGTCTCCGAATAAAAGAAGAGCGTGCTCCAACCAACTGCATGGTTTTAATTAAAAATCGTTTAGAATAAATAGCCAATCGAATAGTATTATTAATTAGTGCCATTGCAATTATCAATAACAACGCACTAAATCCTAATAAATACAAACTAATCTTTTTCATGTTTTTATTTACCGCATCCACTAAATCAGCTTGATAAAACACTTCTTTAATCTTAGTATTCTCTAATAAAGCTGCCTCAATATTTGCTAAACTATCAGGATTTGCATAAGCTGCATTTAGCTTCACATCTATAGAAGGTAATAAAGGGTTTTCTCCAATAAATTTTACAAACTCTTCCCCTAACGCCTCTTGAAACTCTTCGGCAGCAACATCTGGATCAATAAATATTGTTTCTTTTACAAATGGCTCAGTATCCAATAAATCTTTAATATGCTTTACTTCCTGTTGTTTAATTCCTTTATTTAGAATAATAGAAAAGCCTATGTTTTCTTTTACATGATTAGATATTTGTTTGGCATTTAAAATAATTAACCCCAACATTCCTAACATAAAAAGGACTAGTGAAATACTTATTATAGTCGTAAGGTAAGATGACCTTAACCTTCTTTTTGAATTCTTATTTTCTGATTTTGACATAATAATTATAGCCCGCAAGATATTATTAAACACTGTGATTAACAACTTATTTGTCCAAAAATACTGCTAAATATTGTTAATTTCGCAGCTTAAATTTAGACTTATCAACGATGCAATATCAATTTAACGAGATTGAAAAAAACTGGCAACAGTACTGGGCAGAAAACAAAACTTTTGCTGCTAAAGACAATTCTGTAAAACCAAAATTCTATGTTCTGGATATGTTTCCTTATCCTTCTGGAGCAGGTTTACACGTTGGTCATCCACTAGGATATATTGCATCAGATATTTATGCACGTTATAAAAGATTGTGCGGATTTAATGTGTTGCACCCAATGGGTTACGATTCTTTTGGATTGCCTGCTGAACAATATGCAATACAAACAGGACAACACCCTGCTGTAACTACCAAAACAAATATTGAAGGAGGAACTGATAAAGACGGAAACGTAATTCCTGGCTACAGAAACCAAATGGATAAAATTGGTTTCTCATTTGATTGGGATAGAGAAATTAGAACTTCGGAGCCTAATTATTACAAATGGACACAATGGATTTTTAAGCAAATTTTCAATTCGTGGTACAATAACGAAACGGATAAAGCAGAAAAAATTGACACCTTAATTGAAAAATTTAAAACAGAAGGAAATGCAATTGTAAAAGCAGCTACAGATTTTGACGAAACATTTTCAGCGTCAGATTGGAATAGTTGGGGTGAAGAACAGCAACAAAAAATGTTACTGAATTATCGCTTAGCTTATTTATCTGATACTTGGGTAAATTGGTGTCCAGCATTGGGAACTGTTTTAGCGAATGATGAAATAAAAAATGGTGTTTCTGAAAGAGGCGGACATCCTGTTGAGCAAAAATTAATGCGCCAATGGAGTATGCGAATTACTGCTTATGCAGAACGTTTAATCAAAGATTTAGATACAGTAGATTGGACAGATTCTATCAAAGAAATACAACGTAACTGGATCGGAAAAAGTGTAGGGGCATCTGTAAAATTTAAAGTCCTCTCCCCATCCCTCTCCAAAGGAGAGGGGGAAGTTTCTCCAAAATATTTAACTGGAGACCTTACTATTTCTCATTTATTATTAGAGAATGCTAAAGAAATGAGGGTTAACCCAACCCCAGCTGAAGATGCTTTGTGGCAACAACTAAAAGGTAAACAGATTGACGCGAAATTTAGAAGACAGCATCCAATAGACAGTTTTATTGCTGATTTTGTCTGTTTAGATAAAAAATTAATTATTGAGGTTGACGGTAAAATACATGAAGACCAAAAAGAAGAAGACCAACAACGCACTGATAGATTGAATGATTTAGGATACGGAGTAATTCGATTTAAAAATGAAGAAGTTTTAGTAGAAATAGAAAGTGTAATTACTCAAATAACTTCATCGTTAGCAAAAAGGCTTTCAGTAAAAGACGAACCAAAAGTCCTTCCTCAAGGGAAGGATTTAGGATGGGAAATTGAAGTATTCACAACTCGCCCTGACACCATCTTTGGCGTTTCGTTTATGGTTTTAGCACCAGAACACGAATTGGTTGCAAAGATTACAACAGATGCTCAAAAAGATAAAATTGAAGCCTACCAAAAAGCAGCGTCTTTAAAATCGGATTTAGAAAGAAATAGTAATGTGAAAAATATTTCTGGTGAATTTACAGGAGCTTATGCTATCCACCCTTTTACAGGAGATAAAATTCCGGTTTGGATTGGAGATTATGTTTTGGCAAGTTATGGAACAGGTGCAGTAATGTCAGTTCCTTGTGGAGATCAACGTGATTGGGATTTTGCCAATCATTTCAATATTGATATTCCTAATATTTTTAAGGATGTAGATATTTCTGAAGGTGCTTACGCAGAAAAAGATGCAGTTATTACTAATTCTGATTTCTTAAACGATTTAAAAGTTAAGAAAGCAAGCAAATTAGCGATTTACGAAATTGAAAAACGAGAGTTCGGAAAAGGAAAAACACAATATAAATTAAGAAATGCAGTATTTTCTCGTCAACGTTATTGGGGAGAACCATTTCCTGTTTATTATAAAGGAGAAACTCCTTATTTATTAGACAGTAATAAAGTTGTTGAATTACCTGAAGTAGATAAATATTTACCTACCGAAGATGGTGAACCACCTTTGGCAAGAGCAAACAAAGATGCTTGGAGTGTTGCTTGCCCTGGCGACAGGATGGAATTTAATACGATGCCAGGTTGGGCAGGAAGTAGCTGGTACTTTTTACGCTACATGGACCCTACCAACGAAGATGAGTTTGTTGCCAAAGACAAAGTAAATTATTGGCAAAATGTAGATTTATACATTGGTGGAGCAGAACATGCAACAGGTCACTTATTATACGCTCGTTTTTGGACTAAATTTTTATACGATTTAAACTACATCCCTTTTGAAGAACCATTCAAAAAAATGATTAATCAAGGAATGATTCAGGGGAATAGTGCTTTGGTATGCAGATTAGATTTAGATGTTAGCAGATCCTCCAAACACAGTAACACAAGCTACAGATATAAAGTTAACACACCCGTGTTTCTATCCCTAAATAAATACATTCAAAACAAAGGGTTTTTCGTAAATGTTATCCCCACCGAACTTAAAGAAAAAATAATCCTTGAAGTTAAAGAAGTTTTACAGAAAAATACTGAATCAAATTTGGATCAATTTGACTATGAAATAAAAGCAAAAAACCCATCTTTCATACATGCTAATATCAATTTCTTAGATGGTGACAAATTAGATACTATTAAGTTCAAAAATTGGAGAGAGGGATTTAAAAATGCTGAATTTATAAAAGAAGAAAATGGAGATTTCATCTGTAAAAGAGAAATAGACAAGATGTCTAAATCGAAATACAACGTACAAACTCCAGATGATTTAGTAGAAAAATACGGAGCAGATACTTTACGCTGTTACGAAATGTTTTTAGGGCCTTTAGAACAACACAAGCCTTGGGATGTACAAGGAATTACTGGAGTACATGGTTTCTTAAAAAAACTGTGGCGTTTGTTCCATAATGAAACGGAATTTATTGTTTCTGATGAGGCTCCAACAAAGGAAGAATTAAAAACACTGCACAAAACCATTAAAAAAATTAAAGAAGATATTGAACGTTTTGCGTTTAATACACCTGTTTCTACATTTATGATTTGTGTGAACGAATTAACTGCTCAAAAATGTAACAAAAGAGCAATCTTATCTGATTTATGTATTATTCTTTCTCCTTATGCTCCACACATTGCAGAAGAATTATGGGCTAAGTTGGGCAATACTGAAAGTATCACTTATGCTGTTTTTCCAAAGCACAATGAGGAATACTTAACAGAGAGCAACCATAAATACCCAATTTCTTTTAATGGTAAGATGAAATTTTTATTGGATTTGCCATTAACACTTTCTAAAGAAGAAATAGAAAAGGAAGTAATGTCGAATGAGCAAACTGCAAAATATTTAGCAGGAAAGGAACCGAAAAAGGTAATTGTTGTTCCTAAAAAGATTGTAAATATTGTGATTTAAATAAATCAGATTATTGATATTGATATAAAGAATTCTAGCATTAATAGATATGTATTTAGTCAGTATTAGTAAAGTCTAAACAAATTTAGCTGCTAAAAATTTAGAATTGTATTCATTGCTATTTTCAAACAACAATTAAGTGTTTTCCCTTTAAATTATTAAAAGAGCTTAAGTGTTTTTACGTATTTAATTTTCAGTAAAAAGACCCTGCAAGTTGGTTGGTTTTTTTTATATGTTTGACAAACAAAAAAACAATTTGTTATATTAATCATTAAATTTCGAAATATTATGGAACCATTTATAGGACAAATCCAACCGTTTGGATTTAATTTTGCCCCACGGGGTTGGTCATTTTGCAACGGTCAATTATTACCAATATCATCACATCAAGCACTTTTTTCTTTACTAGGAACTACTTTTGGTGGAGACGGAAGAACCAGTTTTGGTTTACCTGATTTAAGAGGAAGAAGTATTGTTCATGTTGGCAGTGGTGGAGGATTAAGTAATATCCGATGGGGAGAAAGAGGGGGTATTGAAAATATTACTCTAAATAACACTAACTTACCTAGCCATAGCCATACATTAAGTACTGCAAAAGTAACTGTTCAAACAGTTGATAATGGAAGCGACAGTCCTGAAACAGATAATGGAACCAACGTTTTAGGAACCTCTGGTAATATGCCTGACATTTATAGAGAAAGCCCTTCAGGAACAGATCATTTAGGAGGTGTTTCAATAAGCGGAACTACAGATAATACTGGAGGAAGTCGACCAATCCAAACACGTAATCCTTTCTTAGGAGTTTATGTTAGTATTGCATTACTAGGAATATTTCCATCAAGAAATTAATTCTTTTAATTAAATATCAACTTTATAAAAAAGGAAAGCCTAAACTTTCCTTTTTTGTGTATAATCAAATAAACAACACTTATGAATGCTAAGATAGGGGTATTAATACCACATTCTAAAACATATCCCACGATGGGAAAAGATTATATTAACGGTTTAAAGTTAGGGGCTAAGGATTCTAGTATAACTTACTCTTTTATTGTTGAAGGAATTGGGTTGGGGGCAGATCAAAAAGTAATCATTGATAAGGCTCAAAAATTAACCAATCAAGATGACGTTCATGTAATTACTGGGTTATTAGGTCATATTGGAATAGATGAACTAGAAGAGTATGCAAAAAGTTTAGAGGTGGTTCTTCTTTATTCTGATTTAGGAGCTACAATTCCTAAAGAAACAAAAGAAAACTCTTGGGTATTTTGTAATTCTTTTGAGCTATATAAATCTGCTTCTTTATTTGGATTACATGCCGCCAATTGGGGGCATAAAAATATTGCGATATCTACATCTTACTACGATGCTGGTTATGGATTAGCTTCTGCCTTAGGCAAAACACTTTACAAATCAGGTGGTGAATTTGCTGGTCATTTTATAACACCTCTACATCCTAGAGAAAATGAGCCAGAATTAATGAAAGATTTTATTCAAGAAACAAAACCAGATGCTATTTATGCTATCCATAGTGGTGTTTATGCAAAAGAACATGCCGAATTCTTATCAAAAAATAATATTTCAAAAGAAACACCTTTTTATTCTACAGCTTTTGGTATTGATGCAAATTTAATTAGTGAAAATGAAGTTTTATTTGAAAATGCAAAATGCATCTCCTCTTGGTTTCTTGAAGAAGAAAGGGATGCCAACAAAAAATTTATTAAACAATATCTTAATGAGTATGGTAAAGCTCCATCCGCATTTACGTTATTAGGTTATGAAAATGGCTTGATTTTAAAAGAAGCGATTGGGCAACTTAAGGATGATAATTTAAAATCTCATCAATTAAAAGATGTACTTACTAAAATTGAAGTTGAAGGCCCCAGAGGAAATTTATCCTTTAACGATAAGAGTAACCGCACATCATTTCCCCATTATTTGTGGAAAAATGTAAAACATAACGGATCTTATAAAAAACATAAAGAAGAAACGTTGGACTTTAGCATAAAAGTAACTAAATCAGTCCTTAACGAAACAAGTAATCAAACAGGTGGATGGAATAATGCATATTTATGTGATTAAATTATTTATATTCGCAATTATAAACCTAAAAAAAGAGACATGAAAAAACAATTTCTACAACCTTTATTAATCTTATTAACCATCCTATTTGGATACCAACAATCAAATGCTCAACTAGCTACTGGTGATATTGCTTTTATTGGCTGGAACACAGATACTCCTGATGGATTCTCAATTATAACACTAACTGACATTCCTGGTTCTGAGGAAATATATTTTACGGATCGAGGAATTGTAGACGCATCAACTTGGCTATCAAATTCAGAGCCTCATTATTTATTTACAGCTCCTGCAGCAGGTATTTCTTGTGGAACAATAATTAGTTTTGTTGAAAGTGGCACAGCTAATGTTATTACTATAACAGGGGTTGTTGGAGCAACATATACGAACATGACTGGTGGAAGTTTTAATTTGGCTAGTGGAGATCAAATGCTTGCTTATCAAACTACCACAGGTAGTGTTTCTACAAACCCAAGTGTAAATACAACATTTATTGCTGGGGTTATGGGAGATTATCACGCAATAGATACAGATCCCATTACAAAATGGACAAAAGCAGGAGTTGTTTCAGCAACTTCTGAATCGATTCTTCCCCCAGGATTAACTAATGGTGTAAATTGTGTCTCTTTATTTCCTAGCGGACCAACTGAAAGTGATAATGCTAAATATACAGGATCTCTTACAGGAACTTCTATTGCTTTAAGAGCTCTGATAAATAATTCTGCCAACTGGTCAAATAATAATATTACCCCATATACAATTTCCCCAGCAAGTTATGTTACACCTTCTGTAACTTGTGCTGCTCCATGTAGCAATCCTACAGTACCAACGGTAACATTTTCCCCTACAACAGTGTGTACTGGTAGTACTACTACACTTAGTATTTCAGGAACATTAAACGATGCTACCCAATGGTCAGTTTATACAGGGTCATGTGGAGGAACTTTAATTGGAACAACACCAAGTTCTACAATAGTAGTAACTCCATCATCTCCAAGCACAACTTATTTTGTTCGTGGTGAAGGTGGCTGTGTTACTCCTGGGTCTTGTGGTTCTGTAACCATAACCGTAACACCGATAGATGACGCAAGTTTTAGTTATGCTTCTGCTAGCTATTGTGTTTCGGCTAGTGATCCTACACCTTCTATTACTGGTTTAGCTGGTGGAACTTTTAGTTCTACAGCAGGGTTATCTATTAATGCAAGTTCTGGATCTA
>Ga0256845_1003244_pt1 | contig 11168 bp, 7 predicted proteins | sample RiftiametaG_FD_189101 | JGI IMG/M metagenome (GOLD analysis project Ga0256845, IMG submission 189101) | Tube worm associated microbial communities from hydrothermal vent at the East Pacific Rise, Pacific Ocean - Riftia | ecosystem: Host-associated > Annelida > Integument > Unclassified ... | reverse complement strand
TGAGAGGTTCACCATCTGTTCGGCGAACTGGGGCGGTAACACATGCCTGGGTTGGCAGGCCTACTTCGGAAATCACTTCACTTTCTACCTGCCAATACTGCGTGGCCAATTTTTTATTCTCTGGAGTTGCCGTTATTAATTTGGCAAACCTGGCAGCCAGACGAGCTCTCCTAGAATAGCGCATCTGCAAAATATTAACCAAGTTGTACCCCAGATAATATGCATAGCCTTTTAAACCAATATCAGCCCAAAAACGCAGAGGGAACAACCCCATCCCCCCAACCGGACCCCAGACAAAGGGTATTCCCAACTTCCAGAGATAGCCTGGCTCCCGAAAACCAACCATCGTGAGCTGATGTACTATATCAAAACCAACCTCATTTTGTAGCTGCTGAGCTTTTTTATAGGCCCGCCAATGCCATTTGCGATAATACCAGTAATATGAAGGCGGCCATATTTTGCGCAGAGGACGGTTTCTTTTCTTTTGAATAAAATAAAAATTTACTTTATCAGCAAATTTCTCGTTTTCCTGCAAGTACTCTTCAATCTCAGTCTGGAATTTTTCTTTTTCGGTTATAACCCAAAAATCATGATATTTTGCCAGGGCTGTAATAAAACCCCAGCCAACTCCCGGCTCAGATCCGCGAATTGGGCTACATGCATATGCAGATATCAGTATTTTTAAACGCCTAGGCATGTGTCGTTTCCAATACTGTTGCTATTCTAAGTAGTTTGGGATGTGGATTTCGTAAATATTCAAGTACAATCCATATTTGTAATGATGTGATGTGATCAATCTGAGCCGAAAATGCTGTTTTTGTTCTAAGGACTGAACAAACATCTTTGATTTCCTGCAGGATATTGGCTGTTCCAGGCCAAGGCCCAAGTAAAATTGCCTTGCGGATTATGAAATGAAAGATATCAAAAAATGCCAATCCCTGTGATTCGCCATCTTCCCAGTCCCAAATGGCGAGAGAATCATTGTGTATTGCCATATTCCAAGGGGTAAAATCACCATGAAGTTGATGGGTAAATATTTTCTTTTTAGCAAAATCTGACGAACAAACCACTCTAGCCAGTTTTTTTACGGGAGAAGGTAAGGTTGTATCTGTATTTTTGAGGTCATCAACAAGTTGGTGCCAAATGCGACTGTCGGCCAGGCGGATACGCTGGCGGCCTATATTGGCTAACGATGCCAGAAATCGTAAATGATTTTCAGTCAGATAGTTTATCTGTCCCGTTGATTTCGACAGGGTTGTCTGCACCTGAATATTGTATCCTCGCCATGGGGATGATAAAAGAACCCTTGGGATTACAGCAGGGATAGTTGTTGCTGCCAATATTTTCAACGCATTTGTTTCACGTTTGATTGCCTCAGTGGCAGTTTTAGTATCCGCAATTTTGACGATATAATCATCCTGCCCCTCTGCACCCACAGCAAGAAGGGTTATCTTGCGCACCGATGTATCAGAACCGCAATAAACCACCAGATCAAGGATTTCTCGATGCAGTTGTTCCTGCAACCAAAACTGCAGGGTATGTTTCTCCTGCCCAAGGTGCCGTTTGGCAATGGTTACTGATCCCCTGGTCAGCGGTGCGGTTATCCCAAAGTTGCTGAGACATCGAATTGCTCTCATTGCTAGTATTGAACGCTGACTGCCAGGACTATGCATGTCAAAGGCTTTCCTACGAAGTCTCCGGTTTTGCAGAGGATAAATAATTCTTGGCTGTTTAGTTGGCAAGACTCCATATCTCAGGAGTTGTCCAAATCCTGCAGCTTTTAACTCGATCCATTTATGTTCACACCCTAAATAGCTTACCAGTACCAGCACACCATCTTCAGCCAATAGTGGCATAAAATCACAAAATATATTTTTACCCTTACCAAGAACAATCAAATCATATTTTTTGTCAGATTGCAGGGGGCCGTCAAGATGTTTTATTCGTGCGAATATTTCCGGGGGCAATGTAGCCGACAGGTCATAGGCTGTGTCTTCTGGGAAGCAACAGTCTATTCTGAGCCATGAGCGAGCCAGGCCGACAATTTCACCAGCTCCCAGCCCACATGCCAGTACCTGCCCATTTTCATGGTGGGGCAGCAAGACCTTCCAGGAAACACCTCGTTCATCAAGTAGCATCATTTTTCTCGATACCGGGCTGCCATTGCAGAGGTAATTGCCTCCAGGGCTTGATCAACGGATTTTTCGATAGGGCAGCCGGTATCAATCCAGATTGCTTTTGGGGTTTGCTGACAAAACCGTTTTAACTCCTGAACCTGTCTTTTCACTTCTGGTAAAGGAAGTTCAGGCTTGCGCTTGTGGATAACTGCCGGATCGGCTCCCAGGCAAAGGGTAAGGTCGGGTTTGGGGATAAGCAAACCAAATGTTTTTATAACCCAGCGGGGCAAAGAAATACGACCTCGATATGGATCAATCAGGTAATCGTAATAATAACGATCGAATATCCAGAGACAGGGACGCTTGATTAACGAAGGGTAAACTTTGAGCCAGTATCCGAAAACATAATCAATGGAATAATATGTTAATCGCAATATTGATCCGATTGGTCCAGAAGGGTTTGAATTGTGTGGGTTGATCACAATTTTACTGTTTGTTGTGTCACTGTTTCTAAGAAGTTTTGCAATAGATGGTAACAAATTTGGTCGCATATGCCTGTATTCGATTTTGGAATGTAAGGCTTTTTCAAGTACAGGTTGTATCAGGTTTATAATAGAACTTTTACCCGATCCATCTGTGCCTAAAACGCAGACTACAAAACCAGGAGGGGAAATTACCCGTGGGAGGCAGTTTGCATAGTTGGTGAGACGGGTAAAGATTGTTGACAAGGTACCATTTCTCTTACAGTTGGTGAAAAATAAACATTTACGTAATCTTTTACACAACTCACCGACTAAATTGTCATCAATATTGCTGGAGAAAAAGGCGTCCAGATAATTCGATCCAGCCTTCCCAAAGGTATTTGTAAAAAGATGCTTATAGTATTTCGGGGTCTGAAGGTAGTTGTTCTTTGCTGTGGTAGCGTAGTTCTTTCGATCACGCCCATTTGAGAGACATTCCTTAAGAAAGGATACCATCGAGCCATCTTGCTGAGACGCAACATGGATTCCACAATGTTTTGAAATATTTTTTAAAATGTGCTGTTCATTATAATATACCATTGTTCGGTAATATAATCGGGGAATTAAATCAATAGCAACTCCCCACCAAGTTTTATCTTTTCCGCAAAACCTAGCTATTATTGTCTCATTTTCATATAAGGAAATAAGTACACCATTATGCCTGCTAGCAATATTACTAATAAAATTGAGTACAACTAGTTCTAAACCTGGAGCAACCAAAATATCAATATCATGTCCATCTGTGTGCAAAGGAAGGTGCTGGTAATCCCTGAGAATGCAGTATCCATAGTTTTCTTCTTTTATTTCTGAAAAGAGTTCTTTTAGAAAAGGTGTTTCAGCTATCAATTTAGATGCCATATTATCAATTATTTTTCACTGTATCGGTTTAATTATGGTGGACAGCCATTAACAATTTCACAAAGGAATCAACAGCACCTTGAAAACTGACAGACAGCAACGATGGACGAAGCTTTTTGAGATGATACATTGTGATGGGAGGAGTATTTTGAAGCGTTTTTTTCAAAGAAGATTCAAGCTCTCTGGGATGCGAAGGATCAACTACCGATCCGTTGCGGCCATTTGAAATCAGTATACGTGCCCCCGCATTTTTTGAACAGATTACAGGCATGCCTGCAAGTAAGGCTTCGTTGACAACTGCTCCGAAAGGTTCAAATTCTGAGGGTAGTACAAAAGTACTCCCGAGACGATACCATGCGGCTAACGTATCTCCTTCAAGTCGCCCTGTAAAAACAACCTGACTTTGAATATTAAGGTTTACAGATAATTCTGCTAATGATCCTCGAAGCTCTCCATCACCCACGAGTACCAACAAGGTATTTTGAAACTGATGAGCTATTTTTGAATAGGCATTGAGCAACCTGTCAAGTCGTTTCACATGTGTCAATCGTCCAACATAGAGCAGTACCCGCTTTCCTTCCAACCTGTAATCGTTTGCTATCCGGCACATTTCAGGTTGACTCTCGATGAGTTTTTTTCTGAAAGTTTCACTATTGGGAGTATTGGGTATTATTGCCACTTTTTTTGTGAACTTAAAATGTTTGACATAGTATTCTTGCATTTCCTTAGTATACAGAATTAAACCGTTTACATGGCGCAGAACAGTATACCTAAGTAGCCTTCGTACAATATGTTCATCGTACATCATCATTGGATTATCTGCTGACCAAATGACATGCTTTACTTTTCTTCGTAATACTATTCTCCGCAAAAGAACAGATAGCGTCACAGGGGAAAATTCATGAGTGATGACTATGTCAGGGTTGAAACGAACCACTTCTTTTCCAATACCACTTCTAAAGTGTCGCCCACCAATATTTATTCCGTTCATGAGGTAGCTGTAGTCGACCTGTAACATCCTTGTTAATGTTTTTTGATCGAATTTCTGGTTCACACAATTCTTGTTGGTAAACACAATCTTTGGCTGGCAGTGTTCTGCCAATGCATTAAACAGATCTATCCTGTAAGGGGCAAGTGCGGGATGAAAAATCAGTACACGCATAACGAAAAATTTAAAATGGTTATTCCGAGTAAAATGGTTGATTCAAAACAACTCTAAGCCAATACGTTACTAGCAAACTACTCCATTTTGGGAATGATTTTTTTTGAGTCATACTCATTATATTGAAACAATGAACCGCATAACCCTGTTATCTGCCCAGCAGCGGCATATACGCGACAGCAAAGTCGTACATATAACGGATAAGAGAACACTCGGATAACTGGTAGAGCAAGAAGTCCAGCGATCAATTGCATAGGCTTGGTAAGTGTCCAGAAGATCTTCCTTGCCAGCGAATAACGACGGACAAATATTCTACTGAATACTTGTCCACCCCGTAATGCACGACGATAAACCCACCTGGTCGTAAGACGATCTGGTGAAATATATTCCCGTACTACTGCTTCATTACACCACACAAGTTTTTTCCCAGCCAGATGCAGACGATAGAAAAAATCCGTATCCCCTCCTCCCGTCGTTGCATAAGCGGGATTAAATGTCTGCAACGGTTCACCAAGGGCGGCAGTGCGAATTAATACATTATTGGTAGCACCAAAAGCAAGTTTTACACCAGTAGGTTTCCTTGATCGTTTAAAGGATGGATGCTCCTTTGCCCAATCTGGTGCATTCCCAGGAATAATGCTGACAACAGGTCCAAAAACTGCGTCTGCATCATATCGCACTAAAGTATTATAAAGAGCAGTCAACCAATTTTCTGTGACGGTTTCATCATCATCGAGAAAGGCAAATAATTCAGCGTGAACATGCCTGAGGGCACGGTTACGTGCATAGGAGATACCCTGCACCTGTTCAATATCATAAACGACTTCAAAACGAGTCTTTTTTTTAAACTCATCAACAACTTTTAAAGCACTTTTTCTGGAATCATTGTCTACGACAACGACACGCAGACCAAACCTGTCGTCAACGATCTGCTTCTCCAGAGAATGAAGCAAAGAACGAAGTAACTCTGGCCGCATATATGTAGCTATGCAAATATCTATCTTTATATCAGTATCTTTCATTCCTGTTTCTTTTATCACTCAATGAAATAAGTGTACATTCTATCATAAGTGGGTTTTATGATTAGGGTTGGTGCTGGGGGGTGTAAAAGAAGCCAAAGGCAACAGTCTTTTTTTTCTCCAGTCGAATTGTTTCTGTCTATCTTTTACTGATTTTTTTCTTTTCTTCTTTGATGAGGCGGCAATAGCGCCAACCATTGAAAAAAAGCCTATATTGGCCGATAAATCAAAACTTATCATAGACTGTAAAAACAATACCAGAAGCAATGGAAAAACTGCACCACCATTGTTTGCTCGCCTTGCATAAAAATATGATCCTAAAGGATTATACAAAAAGAATAGAGGGAGAAGGATAAGCAATGTCCTGACTATTCCTGTTTCAACAAGCAACTCAAGAACAAGGTTATGAGCATAGGTGCCCTCGCCGGGAAAAGAAAATCCTTTAATATAATACCCGCCAATTCCATGGCCCCATATTGGCTTTTCAAAAAAACGTCGTAAACCTGCTTCCCAGTTTATCGTCCGATTGAAACGCTGGGAGTAAGACTGCGATGAATCAAATGCAGAACTGATAAATTGCAGATGCTGTGATAATCCGTACAGCAGCAAACCAAAAATAACAGCGCCTATACCAATCGTTACTATTGTATATCGTTTCCTATACAGAGGTTTCACCAGCAGCATTGAGACAACAATTGCGATTGCCGTAGCGAGAGGAAGCCTGGAGCCTCCCCAGGCAAGAATGATAAAGGCAGCAGACGAGTAAATAAGAAGATTCAACAAGGATAAACGGGTGAGAAAACGATCCGGTGTTGCTGCCAGTAACAACGCAAAGCTCAATACTGCAACGCCGCCCAGAAGATTTCTGAATTCAAAGAGATCTTTAAGATCAAATTGCGTACGTATAGCTCCAATATCCAACATAGAGTTGGGCTTAAGGTGAGGCATGGCAATAATACTTACAGTCAGTATCACTAGTGCAGACAAAACACCAAGCTGACCTAATTGCAGCCAGTCAACAACCCTGGAATTCAAGAGATAATAGAATGCAACCAGAAAAAGAATACCGAAAATAATACTCTTACTCAGTTTATTATCACAATATAGCGTTTGGGGACCGTCCAGATAAGCCCAATAGATAACGGTAAAAAACCATAAGAAATATATAAATGGCAAGCGCAGGTTAAATAAAGTTTTGCCAAAGGAAGTGGTGAAAACTAAAACTGTGACTCCAATGATAAACGCAATTTTGCCGCCGATACCAGGATGGCCGAAAACTATCGAAACCAGACCAAATGTTTTCATGCCGAATAAAAGCATGTATATTCCCACTGTTTCAAGACGAGGAACCGTGGACAACTTGAGTACCAGAGCTATTGCAACAATGCCGAAACCCGGCAAACCACCTGGGATAAAAATCAGATAACTTGCCAGTAAGACGAGGCATAAAAAATCAGCATACGTTCTCCATACACCTTTTGGAGTCACCATTTTTGATCGGGTTGAAAATCTCCGGCTGGACGGCCTGTGCTTTCTACCTGGAACGTGCTTAACCAACATATTTAATTTCCATCAAGACATTTTGCCACGACTTCTTCCATTGGGTAAGCGAAAAAGCCTCTCGTGCTGTCTCGTAGGCTCTAGTGCCGATCCTGCGACGTAACTCAGAATCCGTAATAAGACTTTCAAGACCCTCGCAGAGAGATTCCACATTCGGCATCACGAGCATACCATTATACCGATCAATAATCATATTGGTGATTCCGCCTACGGCACTTGCCACAACGGGACATCCGGTGGCCATGGCTTCTGCAACCGATAAAGAAGTCCCTTCCGAGGCGACAGAAGGGACAACAGCAATATCATGGTCAAAAAGAATATCCAACACTTCATCGGGCATGTACTTTGTAAAGGATACACGATTTTCCGAAAAAAACCGACCACGCAAGTATTCCTCTTCCGGTCCTTGACCAGCAAAAGTAAAATAAACATTGCTGTATTTAGAGAGTAAATAGTCAATCGCGCCTATCATAAGCCGCGTTCCTCTCATTTGCACAAATCGCCTGGCAAAAAGAATACGAACCACCTTGCTTTTGAAGTTCCTTTGTTGCACCTGGTCGACCGGGGCAATTTCAGAAAAATTAGGAATAACCCAAATGCGATGGTCTTTCGGTTCTTCGGTAACAATAGTTCGGTACCAATTCATAAAATTATAATCAACACACACCGTATTGAGACAATTTTCAAAATACCGCTTATGAATTCTAACTGATTGCATCTTTTTTAGTTTTGCACCCCAGCCATATTTAAGAATTTTACGGGATGTAAAATATTTGACCGGGAGATCACAGCTAATGCCGTGCTGTATTGAAATATGTCTTGGATTTTTTGTGGGCACACTTATATGGTCTGCACCAAAAATAAGGATATCCTTTTCCATATCTATTTCTGCAGATACGACCTTATAAATTGCTTGTTTTCTCTTCTTATTGGCAAGAGTACAAACAGGTATTCCTCGAATCTGCAAGCCGTCGAGGTTCTTTTTAAAAGCCTGATTTGACCATTGGTATATGGTCGTGTCCAATTTTAAATCCTGACACACTCTTGCCAGATTCAACAAATAGGTCTCAATTCCGCCAATGAGCAGATCTTTTCCGTCAAGATCGTAGAATTTATTGTAAAGTATCGCTGCTTTCATTTTCAATATCTATTTCTGTGTGTTGACAAACACTGCTATTCATCTTCTTCTAGCATTGAATAATCACTTTTTTCGAATTAAATTTTGACAAACCAGGAATAACCCTGGCAATAACCCACTGTTGACATTTACTGCTCATTCATAATGACAAATTGTTGACTCAAGTTTTGAATGCACCTTGTTAATCTTGAGGCGATCGAAACCTAAGTTGTTTATAATCAATAATTATTTTCTCTACTAAAGTACCCTGTTCTTTCACAACATTCGCCAAACATTCCGTTGCTAACGAATAATTATCTTCAATTTTTGAAATATGGTTTAAACATTCTGAAACATCAAATGGATAGCTCCACAACCGGGCACCATACCCTAAAAGATCAGCAACTAGCTGTAATTTCTGCTCAACCTCTATACAGATTGCAGGTTTACCAAGTATCGATGCGAAGATAGCTCCATGGTATCGAGCAGTAATAAAAACATCGAAACGTGAAAGTAAGTTCAAGAATTCTGATATACTATATTTTTGCGGATCCCATTGTATAAATTTTTCATTTCTTTCTTTTAAGTATTGGCCCCAATTAGTGTCATATCGACCACAAAAAGAAATAAATTCTACGTCCTTACCATCAGATCTCATTTGCTCTACAACTTTGAATAATGAGCTGGCGTAAGAATTTCCCTCCTCTGTATGCGGCCAATCACGTGGAATAATGCCGATCCGCTGCACTTTCCCCGCTTTGTCTTTTTTGACATGTACATCCCACAATTCAGGCAAATAACATAGGTCTGAGCGAAGATTGACATTCTTACACTCCCACTCCTTACACAACTTATAGCTGTTGACATCACGAACAGCAACATAGAGCATATCTGCTAACAATTTCTTGGCGTTCTGCATTTTGCTGCTATTATCATTAAATGGACCAAGTCCTAATCCAAAAGCAACGATTTGTTTATTTACTGATTTTCCTGTTGCAATTTTCCGAAATAATCTATGACAATATGGTAAAGGATTTCGTGCATTGCGTATAATTTTTTTAAACAAGATTTTTGCGTTAGTAGAAGCTGATATTGGAAAGGAATAAAATTGTGTTCCTCCGCCATAAATTATTAAATCTGGATAGTTGCTATGCATATCTTCTGGAGAAACCACTTTTACACCAGGTATTAGTGTCGATATATAATTAGCATCTTTACAAATCAATTCAAATGAACTTGAAGGAAATATTTTTCTACCAATTTTGTATACTGCAACCATCAAAGTATCATCGCCGAAATTTTCAAGACCATATGCACCTTTTATTGCAATTACACTGGAGTTATTTGTTTTCATATTGTGATATTTTCCTGAAAGCTAGTGCAACAATTATAAGGCTTGGAAGAAAGAAAATACTCCTAAAGAATAATGACACATTAGTAATATTCAAAAATAGAAGGAATATAATGACGCTCCATACAAAAATCGATTCAACAGAAACAATCGTCCTTTTTGGAACAAGATTTCGGAAATAATATAAGGGGAGAACGACCACAGTATTTAGTATGTATGCGATAGTGAGTGATGCGGCCAAACCAATTGCTCCATATTTAGCTAATAATACAGTGAAAACAATCAGGGTAACAGCCCACAAGGTGTTACTTAAGAGACTCCACCAGAGAAGACTGTTAGCTACCAAAACTCGTGCGAGCCCTGCCTTGAATGTCATGATGGATGCACAAAAAACAATCAGTGAAAAAGTGACTTGGAAATTACGTGTTGTATAATCACTTCCGAATACTAACTGTGCAAATTCAGGAAAGCAGAGAAGAGGTATAGCTACAATCACACCAAGAATCCATGAAGAGAGGATATTTACAATACCTAATTTGTTGGATATGTTCGACCCTGCATTAGAAATCATCGACAACAAGGGAGCACCTAACATGCTGCTGACAAACAACAATAAGTTCTGAAAAACAAGTGCGGCAGTTAAAATACCCATCTCATCATAACCGTTTGGTTGATTAGTCAAAATTGCACGACTCATCCAATTTGCTGGCCCCACCATAATCCCTGAGAGTGTTGCCGGAAGAGCAAAGTTCCAGAGAAGAGGGAACTCCCGGCCAATCCCCTTGAGAGTGAAAGGGATACCATATTGCCTGATCTCCTTGCGCAGAGCCAGATGATTAAACAACCAGTTAAAACAGAGATTAATCGCCAATGCCCATACAGTCCCTGTAAGACCACCCAAATAGGCTCCGCAAACAAGGATAGGAAAGGAGAGCAGACCAACAAAAAGATTGACATGAGCAATTGTTTTAAAGGCCTCGAAACCGGCCAATGCTCCAGTCTGGGCACCGTTGAGCGCATTAATAAACAGGATTAGAGCGCCGATACGCAACACGCTGGTTAAATGAGGGGCATTAATGGTATGTTCAGCAAGCCACGGTGCAAAAATCAACACGCCGATAGCCATCAGGCTACCGGTTCCCATGGCAAACAGCCCGGAAATCCCTATAATCCGCCCTGCACGTTGGGGATCACTCTGGCGAAACTCGGCAACATGTTTGGTGGCAGTCAGTCCCATACCGAATCCGGCAAATACACCAAACATGCCAACAGTTGATTTGATCATTCCCAGTTCACCATAGACCGTCTTACCTAGAATACGGGCAACGAGAATTGTGGCGCACAACATTAGCCCCCTGGAAATTACAGATCCAGCCATAGCCCAGAACACGCCGCGGGTAAGACGTGAACCTACATTTGAATTTTCCACTTGATCCCAATGGGGCTTGAGGGAGGAAGGGCAT
>Ga0256845_1003243_pt1 | contig 11168 bp, 13 predicted proteins | sample RiftiametaG_FD_189101 | JGI IMG/M metagenome (GOLD analysis project Ga0256845, IMG submission 189101) | Tube worm associated microbial communities from hydrothermal vent at the East Pacific Rise, Pacific Ocean - Riftia | ecosystem: Host-associated > Annelida > Integument > Unclassified ... | reverse complement strand
CTTAAAATTAGAGGTGGACAGTCACTCGTCGCTATTGATTATGATTTGCCTGTGGCATCAGCACAAGTGAAATCCTGTGTTTTGTTGGCAGGTTTGTATGCCCAAGGTCAGACTTGTGTCAATGAGCCAGAGACCACACGAGACCACACTGAGCGTATGTTAAATGGCTTTGATTACCCAGTGCATACCCATGCTAAGAAAATATGCTTGACGGGCGGTGGTGCGTTAACTGCGACGAAAATTCAAGTGCCAAGCGACATATCATCATCTGCGTTTTTTATGGTGGCTGCTTGCATTGCTCCACAGGCTGATATTACTTTGATGGGTGTGAACATTAACCCAACACGCACAGGCGTGATTGATATTTTGCAGTTAATGGGTGGCAATTTAACTGTGTCCAATGAGCGAGAAATTGGGGGTGAGTTGTTGGCTGATATTCGCATTCAATCATCAGATTTACAAGGAATTGAGATTCCAAAAAACTTAATTCCACTTGCCATTGATGAATTTCCCGCTATATTCATTGCAGCAAGTTGCGCCATAGGAGAGACTGTTTTAACCAATGCAAAGGAATTGCGAGTTAAAGAATCTGACCGTATCCAAGTGATGGCAGATGGTTTGAATATTCTGGGTATTGAAAACACAGTGCTTGAAGATGGCATTAAGATTCAAGGTGGCGTCTTTTCAAAACCAAGTGGTACGATTGAGTCGCACCATGATCACCGTATTTCAATGTCATTTGCCATTGCGTCTCTTAGGTGTAAACACGCCATAGAAATTAACGGTGTGGACAATGTCAAAACCTCATTTCCTAATTTTGTTGCATTGGCAAACTCTGCGGGTATGAATCTTGTGGAAATTTAAAAAATATAACAGGTAATATCATAAGACCTTTTGTATAAATATGGACACCCCCCCACTTGGTAATTTTTTAAACCCAGCCTTAGCCCTGCCAGGACAAGGTTTAAGAAATTACCAATCGGGCAAAAGTTGAATTTTGCTAATCATCCGTATTTATGCAAAGGTCTCATCATATTCAAAAATAAAATCAATTATAGGGTGTCAATACTGGGAATGAGAATAGGTGCCAGATTGTTTGGTTTATTGTTGCAAAGGGTGTAGCAAAAAAAGGCGCTCAATGAGCGCCTTTTTTTGTTGAATCCTTAAATCTTAGTAACCACCTTTGCGTTTCGTCTCAGGCAATCCAGCGATTTTTCCTGCTTGTTTGGCAGGGCCTTTTGGAAATAAAGTGTAAAGTTCTTTAGTGGTAAGTTTTCCTTCCCAGTTGTCCTTTAGTCCTTTAACCATATTGCGCTCGTTAGGTTGGTTGGCGTTGTTGTTAATGTATTCTTCACGCAAGAAATCAATAAGTTTAAAACTCTCATCTGTTAAATTCACCCCTTCTTCTTCCGCAAGTTCTGCGGCAACACCTTTATCCCATGTGTTAAGATCTACTAAATATCCGTGTCCATCTCTTTCTAAATCTGCTAATGCCATTTTTGTTCTCCAAATAAAAAAATAATAAAAAAGAATTATTATATAATAAACACCTTTACATTTTTCTATTTTTATTATGATTCTCGAAAATGCTTCATCATTCTTTGCTTGGGATGTTTCTTCTTATTTAGCGGCGTTCCTAATTTTGGCATTTGTCATTGTAACGGTAGATCATTTTTTTATGGGTGGGGCGACAGAAAACGCACCGTCAACGAAAAAATATTTGTTGTCTAAGTGGCTGTATTTTGTTTGCTTTTTAAGGCTTGACAAATCAGAAAAATATTTGCACCGCTCTAAAGTAGTACAACTCTCAGCAGAGTTTTATCCCGTATTGTTATTGGTGTTCTTACTTAGAGGGCTTGTGGCAGAACCTTTTAGAATCCCTTCTAATTCAATGATGCCAACCTTTTTAACATATGACTTTTTGTTGGTTGACAAGTTATCTTATGGCATACATTTACCCATTTTAAACACTGAATTGGTAGATTTTGGAGACCCAGAGCGAGGTGATGTGGTGGTATTTAGGTATCCAAACTATGAGAAACAAAAAACTTACAAAGGGGCGGATTTCATTAAGCGTGTAATCGGCATACCGGGTGATAAGATTGAATATATTAATGACAAGCTTACTGTGAATAGTGAGGCGATTGAATATCAAAAAATCGGCATTTACAAAGGCTACGAAAAAGGCATTGAAATGACAGGTTACAAGCGTTATCGTGAGATGTTGGGTGATAATCCACATGATATTTTGCTTCATCCTAAGAGAGCTTCTAGAAATGTTAAGTTAGTGGTTCCTGAAGGGCATTATTTTGTCATGGGTGATAATAGGGCGCACAGTAGTGACAGTCGATTTTGGGGGTTTGTGCCTGAGGAATATATTGTTGGCAGGGCTTTTTATATCTGGGCACATGGAGATGTTGGTGGTATATTTTCTAGCAGCCCTCTGAAAGCACTTAAAACTTTTTCGTTTTCTCGTAACGGGGTTATTGATTAATGTGCTTTAATAAAGCGTCAAGTTCATTTTCAGATTGATAATGAATAATAATTTTGCCTTTATTGCCATTGGTTCTAATTTCAGTTTTTGAGTTTAGTGTTTTGCTTAGATTTTCGGCAAGTGTTTGAATGTGGGGATTGATAACGACAGCCTTGCTTGGTTTTGGGTTTAGCACTCTTTTGACCAATTCTTCGGTTTGACGCACAGACAAAGATTTTTGAATAACTTGATTGGCAACCTCAAGTTGTTGTTCAATTGGCAGTGGCAATAAAGCGCGCCCATGACCCATTTCTATTTTACCGTTATTGAGAAATTGCTTAACTGCATTATTTAATTGTAATAATCGAATTAAATTACTGACACTGGAGCGAGAACGACCCACCACATGTGAGATTTCTTCATGTGTCATTTTAAAATCTTCAATTAATTTTTGCAATGCTTTGGCTTCTTCTAGTGGGGTTAAAGCTTCACGCTGAATGTTTTCAATTAAACCAATTGCCAGTGCAATTTGGTCGTTGATTTCACGCACAATAACGGGCACTTTTTTTAGTCCAGCAATCTTGGCGGCACGCCAGCGCCTTTCACCGGCAATAACTTCATATTTATCGTAAGTAACTTTACGAACAACCAGTGGCTGAATAATGCCCTGTGCGGTAATTGAATTGGCAAGTTCTTTTAGTGTGTCGGGATTAATGTCTTCTCTAGGTTGAAATTTTCCTCGTTGTAATTCGTTAATGTTTAAGATTTTTAAATTGTTGCCAGATTGGCCATTATCGATTGTTTTTCCTAGTAATACATCCAGTCCACGGCCTAATTTTGAAGAGTTTGTCATATTAATTTAAAGGTGTTTTTGTTTTTCGAATGACTTCACTTGCAAGTGAAACATAGGAGATTGCCCCTTTGGAGGATCTGGCGTAGTTAATTGCCGCTTGACCAAAACTGGGTGCTTCTGCTAATTTTACATTTCTAGGGATGATGGTTTTAAATACTTTTTGTGCAAAATATTGCTGTAATTGCACCGACACTTCATTTGATAAGTTGTTACGAGTGTCATACATTGTCCTAACCAATCCTGTGATTCTCAAGTCAGGGTTAGTGGTTACTTGAATTTTTTCAATGGTTTGTATTAAGGCACTTAACCCTTCTAAGGCATAATATTCGCATTGCATCGGGATAATAATCCCTTTTGATGCGGTAAATGCGTTAATTGTTAGCATATTGAGCGAAGGCGGGCAGTCAATAATAACATAGTCATATTGATCGTTCACTTGAGCAAGCGCCTCCTTTAATATGTATTCTGAATGCTTATTTTTTATTAGGGCAATTTCAGCGGTAATTAATTCAGTGTTTGCAGGGATTACATCGATTTTTGTTTTATCTGAATGTGTAATGGCCTCTTCAATACTGCATTCGCCTAACAACAGTTCACAAACAGAATTTTTTAGATGATATTTATCGATACCACAACCCATGGTGGCATTACCTTGTGGGTCAATGTCAACCAACAGAACGCGTTTTTTGATGGTTTTTAAGGCGGCACTCAAATTGACGGCAGTGGTGGTTTTACCCACGCCACCTTTTTGGTTTGCCACTGAAAGAATGATTGCCACTTTATTTTTTCAATACCGTAAGTGCTTTTAGTAAGTGACGAGCCTCAAGTACAAAATAGTCTTTTTCAAGTCTCTCAAGTGCCTTTTCATTTTCCACTACTTTTCTTTCTTCTTGCGTATCTAAAATTTCCTTTGATGATAATTCAGCTGGATTTTCAGCTTCTAAATGACCTTTTAAATCACTTTCTTTGATGCCAGCAATCCCTTCTTCTTTTTTATTATCAAGATTGATATTTTTAAGCTGAATGTCGGGTTCAATACCTTTGGCTTGAATAGAGCGGTCATTTGGCGTGTAATATCTAGCGGTCGTTATCTTAAGTCCGTAACCGTCTCTGAGTCTTAAAATGGTTTGTACCGAACCTTTGCCAAACGAAGTGTTGCCCATAATAATAGCGCGTTTGTGATCTTGTAAGGCACCAGCAACGATTTCTGAAGCTGAAGCAGAGCCTTCGTTAATTAAAACCACCATTGGCGCACCTAATAAGATATCACCTGAAGTAGCGCTAAATTGAGTGTTGCCACTTTTAATTCTACTTTTGGTAGAAACAATGGTGCCAGTGTTATCAAGGAATAAGTCAGAAATATCAATAGCAGCATCTAAAACACCACCCGGATTGTTTCTTAAATCAAGAATGAGTGAGTTTAAGTCGCCATCATTTTCTACTGCTAAGCGCCCAATTTCCTTTTGCAGTAAATCAGTGGTTGGTTTTTGAAAGCTAGAAACTCGCACATAGCCAATGCCATCGTCTAATAAATAACCTTTTACAGTAACAATGGTAATAATTTCACGGGTAATTTTAACCACAAATGGTTTTACATTTTTACGCACAATGGTTATTTCCACATCTGTACCTGGCTTGCCACGCATAAGATCCACGCCATCTTCTAATGTCATGCCACGCACAGGTTTTTTGCCGATTTTAACAATCATATCGCCTGCTTGAATGCCAGCTTTATAAGCAGGTGTGTCGTCAATTGGGGAAATTACTTGAATAATATCATCTTTTTTGCTAATAACAATACCTAGCCCGCCAAACTTACCAGTGGTGTTTTCTAGTAGATTCTTTTGCTCTTTAGGTTCCAAGTAAACCGAATGTGGATCTAATCCGCTTACCATGCCTTTAATAGCATTGGTGAACAATTCTTTGTTATCAACATCATCTACATATAATTTTTTTATATTGCCATAAGTGGCTGTAAATACTTCAAGATCTTTGAAAAACGCCTCTAGTTCTTTTCTTTCTTCAGCATTGGATATTTTTTTCTTTGCACTGTATTCTGCTGAAGCAGGTAGGGTTAGCGCAAGAGCGGTAGCGATAAATAGGGTTTTCAATAAAATCATAATATAATTATTTCCTTATATAGGTTTAAAAAGTAGATATAATAGCGTTTCAAGTATTTTATTTTACTTGTTTTTATTTTCTAGATAGGGGAGAAAAAATGAAAAGATTATACACGCTGTTATTAACGCTTGGTTTGTTGCTGACATCAACTGTATTTGCATACGAAGAAATGCCAATAGAAGCGACGACAGAGGTAGTGGAAAATAACCCTGTCAAAGTTATACAATCAACTATTGTCAAACTCAACCAACTAACCACCGCATCCACCTACTCACCACGAATGATGAGTTTTCTTGTTGACCAAGAGATTATCCCCTTATTTGATTTTGATTATATTGCCAGTGAAGTTCTGTCAGCAAGTTATGTTACTTTAAGTGAAGAAGAGACTGTATATTTTTCAAATATACTAAAGAAAAAAATTGTCAACACTTTGCTGATGAAATTAGCACAGGGTCGCTCAAGTTCACTTAATTTTATTTCTGCAAGACCAATGAGAGGCGGCAAGATTATTGTTGTTAAGTTGAATGCAAGTGGCTATTCTCGATTTGGCTTTAATGTAGATTTGTCATTTCACAAAGGGAAATCGGGTGCATGGCAGGTTTTTGATGTCGCCCTTGGTTACGACAATTTGATTAATTTTTACCAAAGAATGGTGCGAGTTAAGGTGAGAAGATACGGCGTGTATGGCATGTTAAGTAGGATCTAATTTATATAAAACAATGGACAACATGGAATTATTAGAAAAAAAAGAAGATATTGAAAAGGCAACAAATGCCTTGAAGGCAATGGCACATCCGTTACGATTGAAGATTTTATGCGCCTTGAAAGGGGATGAGTTACCTGTACTTGAAATCGTAAAATATGTTGGCTCTTCTCAGTCTAATATTTCACAGCACATTGATATTCTTAGGACTAAAAATATTATTGAATCACGGCGTGAAGGTAACCGAATTTTATGCAGAGTAAAAGATGCAAAAATTTTGAAATTGGTTGTCAATATACAAGCAGTTTTTTGCTCCGAATACAATTAATCCTGATTGAAGTTTATGCGCTCGTAGCTCAACTGGATAGAGTATTGGCCTCCGAAGCCAAATGTTGGGTGTTCAAATCACCTCGAGCGCACCATATTTAAAGGAAGTTTATGAAACTTAATAACAGCTTATGATTTATCCCAATATTAATCCAGTCGCATTAGATTTAGGTTTTGTTCAAATCTATTGGTATGGCGTTATGTATCTTTTGGCGTTTTTGAGTGCTTATTTTCTGGCAAATCATCGTGCCAAACAACTGGATGATTGGAATAAGCAGCAAATAGAAGATATGATTTTTTATGGCGCTATTGGCGTGGTTGCTGGCGGTCGTTTGGGTTATATGTTGTTTTATAATTTAGATATTTTCCTTGCAAACCCACTGACGGTTTTTGCTGTGCAAAATGGAGGTATGTCATTCCACGGCGGTCTTCTTGGTGTGATATTGGCGATGATTTTGTTTAATCGTAAATACAATAAAGCTTTTTTTACCACAGTGGATTTTATTGCGCCATTAGTGCCATTAGGTTTAGGATTTGGGCGACTTGGTAATTTTATTAATAGCGAACTTTGGGGCAAAGTTACCAACAGTCCATTTGGTATGTTTATTAATGAGCAGGGTGTTACTCGTTATCCATCACAATTATATGAGGCATTTTTAGAAGGCTGGGTGTTGTTTGTGATATTGTGGTTGTTTAGTCAAAAACCACGGGCGCCAATGGTAATTTCCGCTTTGTTTTTAATTCTATACGGTATGTTTAGATTTATTGTTGAATTTGTGCGGATGCCTGATGTGCAATTGGGATATTTAGCGTTTGGCTGGTTAACGATGGGGCAGTTACTGAGTTTACCAATGGTTGTACTGGGTGCCTTTCTTCTTTTAAAAGCAAAGCGAGTGTGAAGCGTTATATTGACATTGGCAAACGAATTTTAGAAGAGGGTGTGTGGTTGTCTAATGCACGCACTGGAAAAAAAACATTAAGCATTATCGGTGCTTCGTTTGAGTATGATTTAGCAGATGGCACTGTGCCAGTGGTAACCACTAAGAAACTTTTTTGGAAAACAGCAATTGCTGAAATGCTGGGTTATCTTCGTGGCTACCAAAGTGCAGCTCAATTTAGAGAGTTGGGGTGTAATACTTGGAATGCGAATACCAATGAAAATCAAGCTTGGCTTGACAATCCACACAGAAAAGGCAAAGACGATATGGGGCTATGCTATGGTGCGATTGGGCGGGCTTTTCCTGGGATTGAAGATGACAAGCCGTTTGACCAATACCAAAAAATTGTTACCGATTTATCTCGTGGCATTGATGATAGGCGTGAGATTATGACCTTTAACCACCCAAATCTGATTCATCGTGCCTGTTTGCCAGCCTGTATGCACACCCATCATTTTAATCTTCTTGGCGATGATTTGTATCTTGAAAGTTATCAGCGTAGTAGTGATTACGCACTCGGTCAGCCGTTTAATCATTTTCAAGTTGCATTTTTACTGCTAATTACTGCACAAATTACGGGTAAAAGGCCAAAAAAATGCGCCACCATCTGTCAAATGTGCATTTGTACGAAGACCAAGTAGAGATTTTTAAAAACGAGCAAGTGAAGCGTGAGCCATTATCGCCACCTTCTCTTAAGATTAACCCAGCAATTAAAACCTTGAAAGATTTAGAAACCTGGGTAACCATGGAGGATTTTGAATTGATAAATTATAAACACCACCCGGTAGTCAAATACCCCTTTACCGTATGACTTTGCCTAATTGTCCAAAATGTAATTCTGAATATGTCTATCAAGATGGTAATCTTTTGGTGTGTCCAGAGTGTGCTTACGAGTTTTCAGCAGAGGATTTAGAGGTGCAAGAGGTTGTTGTTAAAGATGCTAATGGCAATGTGCTAAAAGATGGTGATACAGTAACAGTGATCAAGGATTTAAAGATAAAAGGCACCTCGTCAGCCGTTAAAGTTGGTACTAAGGTTAAAAATATTCGCCTGTGCGATGGCGATCATGATATTGATTGTAAGATTCCAGGTTTTGGCGGTATGAAACTGAAATCGGAGTTTGTTAAAAAAGTTTAAACCGCATTCACACTTTCTATACCTTTTTGAGGTAAAAACAAGCCACAGCCTAATAGCCGATGCTCGCCAATGCCTTGTTCTTGCAAAGTAACAGATTCAACTTTTCGCAAGTCTGCAACCATTAAGGAGCGTGTGTGAATTGTGCCGTTTGGCGTGCTGATACTTCTTTTAAGTCCTGCCATCATTTTTTTAGGCTGAATGCCCAGTGCTTGTAATTGTGTAAAAGAGGTTTGTAAAAACTTTTCTTCGCTGGCATTTTTATCACAAGCAATATGTTTGGCAAGGACAATAAGCATATCGCTCATTAATTTTGCTTCCAATGTTTTAACGATATCAATGCTGTATTCGCCCAAATCAAGCGTTTTACCCACCAATGATTGCACAGACTTTAATTTTTCTTGAGGCACACGAATATTGAGTCTGGAGCGTTTAGAGGGGTAGTAAAACCCAGATTCATCTTGCTCCCAGCCATTGCCATCTGCCACGCTAATGTCAAAGATGCCCGCGTTCACTTCTGCCAACCAAGGCAAGTGTTTTAATAGTGCTTGAGATAGTAAGTAAGCGTGGTCAATAGGTAAAACTTTGGCACGAATGACAAACACAGCGTCTTGAATCGTCTCAGGGAGCGTAAAATGTTCTTGTTTAGTGTCTTCTTGCCAAAACATAGGAATTTGGTTTTTTTAAAATACGCATATTATAAACGATGGATAAATTACAAAAAAAAATTAATTATCAATTTAAAGATGTTGACTTGTTAAAGCAGGCATTAACACACCGTAGTGTTGGCAAAAGCAACAATGAGCGTTTAGAATTTTTGGGCGATAGCATCTTGGGCGTGGTGGTTGCACGCGAGCTGTATAAGCGTTTTCCACATATTGCCGAGGGTAGATTGTCGCGCTTTAAATCCTATGTGGTTAGGGGGCAAACTTTGGGATTGGTTGCGTTGGATATTAAGTTATCAAGTTTATTGATTTTGGGTTCGGGTGAATTAAAAAGTGGTGGACATAATCGCAAATCCATTCAAGCTGATGCGGTAGAGGCTATTTTGGGTGCGATTTTCTTGGAGGCAGGTTTTGATGCTGTGAATACCGTAATTTTAGATTTGTTTAAAAAATATATCAATGAAATCAATCCCAATGACACGCTCAAAGATTTTAAAACCCAGCTTCAAGAGCGTTTACAAAAGTTCAAGCAAACCTTGCCACAATATGAACTGATTAAAACCACAGGCAAAGACCATAACGCACTATTTACAGTTAGGTGCCTATTACAAGACCAAGCGATACAGGTGGAGCAAGAGGCCAAAAGTATTAAAAGAGCAGAACAAATGTGCGCTGAAATTTTATTGGATAAATTAAAAAAATGAATCATAAAGCAGGATTTATCGCCGTTGTTGGCCGCCCTAATGTAGGCAAATCAACCTTAACAAATGAGTTAATTGGTCAGAAATTATCTATTACTTCACACCGACCGCAAACTACCCGTCATCGCATTCATGCAATCGATACTAGCGATGATTATCAAATGGTATTTGTAGATACGCCAGGTATGCACATTGGTAATGCAAAAGCCATTAATGCCTATATGAATAGGACGGCGAGTGCCAGTATTAATGATGTTGATATTATTTTATGGCTGATTGAAGCGGGCAAATGGACCAAAGAAGATGCCCGTGTTTTGGAGCATGTGTCTAGGGCTGAAGTGCCCGTAATTTTGTGTGTGAATAAAATTGATAAACTCAAATCCAAGCAAGCTGTATTGCCTTTTTTAGAAAAAATTGGGCAGAAATATCAGCCCAATGATTTTTTCCCACTTTCAGCCTTTAAAAAGCCTGATACTCAAGCATTGCGGACATTGATTTTAAAATATCTGCCAGAGCAAGACAATATTTTTGACCCCGATTATGTTACTGATAGAAGTGAAAAATTTATCGTTGCTGAGTTTATTCGAGAAAAATTAATGCGTCATTTAGAGGATGAATTGCCTTATGATTTAACCGTTGAAATTGAGCAATATGAGTTAGATGGCACCATGCAAAGAATTTCAGCCAGAATTTTGGTCGAAAAAGCTTCGCAAAAAAATATTGTTATTGGTAATAAGGGTGATATGCTTAAACTTATTGGCACCGAGGCACGAAAAAGTATTGAAGGCTTTTTGGGGCGCAAAGTATTTCTTAAACTTTGGGTTAAAGTTTCCACAGGCTGGTCTGATGACAAGCGTGCATTGGCCTCATTGGGGTATGACTAATTGGATTCGATTACTCAATTTAGCCTTGGTGCAGTTATTGGCATTGCCATTTCACCTAAGAAAACACCAAAAGTAGCCATTATTTCAGGCTTATTAGCAAGTTTGCCAGACTTAGATGTGCTGATTAATTATTCAAATAATTTGGACAGCACTATTAATCACAGAGGTTTTTCCCATTCCCTGTTTTTTTTAACATTGGTGTCGCCATTATTGGTGCTTATTTTATTTAAGTTTTTTAATTACATTGATTATTTTCGCTGGTGGTTAATCACATTTTTGGCATTGACCACGCATGCAATATTAGACAGTTTTACCATTTATGGCACCTCGTTGTTTTTGCCTTTTAGTGATGAAAAAATAATGATTGGG
>Ga0256845_1003242_pt1 | contig 11168 bp, 11 predicted proteins | sample RiftiametaG_FD_189101 | JGI IMG/M metagenome (GOLD analysis project Ga0256845, IMG submission 189101) | Tube worm associated microbial communities from hydrothermal vent at the East Pacific Rise, Pacific Ocean - Riftia | ecosystem: Host-associated > Annelida > Integument > Unclassified ... | reverse complement strand
ACTCAATAGTTAGGAACCACGAGAACAGGTACACGTGACATTCGACTCACTCTTCGTGCAGTGGATCCCATGACACGAATACCACGAACCTTTCTAGTTGATTTACCCATCACTATCATGTTTGCTTTCTCATCTTCAGCAATTCGCAGTATCTCTTCACTTGGTTTACCTGTTACAACAAGAACCTCCTTAACAAGGCTAGATTCACTTGCCCCTTCACACTCTTCTTTATAAAAAGCCTTTAAACGCTTTTTCATGGTACCGAGCAATGTTTTCATACCCTCTTTCTGCATCTCGTCAGTTATCTCTTCGTCAAGGTAAGAACTAATGACCGATTTGGCAGTTTCTCCAATAGGTTCCACTACATGCATCATTATGATTTTGGCATTATATTGTTTGGCCATTGCCAATGCATGTCTTATAACTGGCCTGGTCTGTTTTCCCAGATCAGATGTATATAATATTGTAGATATTTCAGGACTATTTTTCATCTCTATGCTCCAATTGATTATTTGTAAGGCTACCTCAAAAAACGATTTTGAGAATATAATCATTTTCAATAGGATTAAAACAAAAAAGGGCCGTCTGCAGAAACATGATCCGCAAACAGCCCTTGTGTACTCACTAAGACTCTAAAAAAACTGCCATCAATATCCCTGTAACTTATCCAGCAGTTCAGGCAGGAAGAGAGACACCTGAGGAACATAAGTGATAACCGCAAGAAATGTCAAAAGAACAAGTAGCCACGGTACACACGCTTTAATAGCCCACCCTATACTGTGGCCAGTTACACCTGATATGACAAACAAATTTAACCCCACAGGTGGTGTCAACATACCAATCTCCATATTAACAACCATGATAATACCAAGATGAATGGGATCAATACCGAGTTTGACCGCTATCGGAAACAAAATCGGAGCCATAATCAACAAAATTGCAGATGGTTCCATAAAATTTCCAGCTGCAAGAAGCAACAGGTTCACAACAATAAGGAACATCCAGGGCGACAAGCCCGCACTGACAATGAGTTCAGCAATATGATGAGGAATTCGTTCAGTTGTTAAAACGTGAGCAAAAAGCATTGCATTGGCAATAATAAACAACAGCATAATGGAAACCTTAGAGGCATCCAGTACAACTTTATTAATTTCTTTATCAGTTATTATTTTAGGCAATGTCAGAAAAATAGCCTTGGTATTGCGAAAGAGCAGAGCCCCAAAAGTTTCATTTTCAAGTCGCCAGGGAATATTCTTCAAAGGCCCCATATCACGGTATCCCCAAATGGCAACACCAAAAGCGTATACCGCAGAAACGGCTGCTGCTTCAGTAGGACTTGCAACACCGCCATAAATTGACCCAAGAACAATGAAGATCAACATCAAGCCACCTGTTGCACTGATTCCAGAGGCAAATACCTCCTGGAAACCTGCCCATGGCTGACTTGGGATATTTTTGTACCGGGCGACAAAATAGATAACGATCATAAGCATCAGCCCCATCATCAGCCCAGGTATAAAACCGGCCATAAACATGCGAGCCGCTGATACTTCAGTGGCAGCAGCATAAACCAGCATAACGATGGATGGAGGTATAAGTATACCAAGTGTCCCTGCGTTACCAATGACACCCGCGGCAAAACTTTCCGGATAGCCAGCTTTTACCATGCCAACAATTACAATGGAACCAATGGCAGCAACTGTAGCAGGAGAAGACCCGGAAACAGCTGCAAAAATCATACAGGCCATAACAGAGGCCATGGCAATTCCGCCACGAATATGGCCAACAAGACTGAGGGCAAATCGAATTATTCTTTTGGCTACTCCACCTGTCGATAAAAATGTGGATGAAAGAATAAAAAATGGAATTGCAAGTAGCGTATAATGTTCGGAAAGTGACTCAAATAATTTCAGAGCTATAGAAGCAAGTGAATCACCTGAAAACATCAGAATCGTACCAATACTTGAAAGTCCCAAAGCAAGTGCGATGGGCATCCCAAGTAACATACAGCCAAAGAGAAGTACAAATAAAGCAATAGTGGTCATAATTTTGCCTCCTCTTTGAGGATATCTTCAGCGAGTTCCATGCTGTCTTTTGCCTCATCGGCATGTTTAAAACCCTCAGCTTTGCCAGTAATGACTGACCAGAGAATCATAAGTAACCTGATAATAAGAAAGAGAAACCCAAACAGCAAAAGACTGTGGGCTAACCATGCCGGTACGGGTATATCTTCGAGTTCAATGCCGATAAGATGCATTTTTTTCAGATATATCCAGCTTCCATAGAATATCAACCCACAATAGATAAGAGCAAGAATAGCAGCAATTGCTGTCAATATCCTGCGACCAGTTGAAGGAAAAAGTTTTACAAATGCATCCATACCGATATGAGATCCAACCTTCAACCCGTAAGAAGCTCCAAATAACACCATCCATGCCGACATATGCAGAGTGAGCTCCTGCGACCACATAAAACCAGTGTTAAAGCCAAAACGCATGACAACATCGACGAACACAAGCAGTGTTGTAAGTACAAGTAAGATGCAGATGATCGCTTCTTCGGCACGATTTATGAAACGCAAAAACATAGAGTACCTCTTACTAGCAGACACCCCACAAGGGGGTATAAGAGTGAAAATAGAATCCCCCGCACTTCCCGGGGATTCTACCTGCTTTAGTCTTACGTCTTACATATTTGATTTATATGCAGCGTCGATCATATCTTTACCGATTTGTTTTTCAAATTCTTCCCACACCGGCTTCATAGCTTCAACCCACTGGCTTCTTTCAGCATCGGTGAGTTCAATTATCTCTGTACGTTTGGAATCAATGATTTTTTGACGGTCGGCCAGGGCTTTTTTCGCTGCAACATCGTTACCAAAGGCAATCGCTTCATCAAGAGATTTTTTGATAACCGTACGATCAGCTTCTGGTAAACCCATCCAGAACTCTGCTGAGGTAACGACCATATAATCGAGCAGGCCATGATTAGATTCTGTGATATATGGCTGAACTTCAAAAAACTTTTTAGAATAGATATTAGACCAGGTATTTTCCTGACCATCTATAGCTTTGGTTTGAAGGAGCGTAAAAACTTCAGAAAAAGGTTTTTTCAAAGGAGTGGCTTTTACAGCATGAAACTGCGCTGCAAGAACATCAGAAGACATAATGCGAAATTTTAATCCATGGGCATCTGCGGGTACTTTCAACGGTTTGCTTGAAGAAAGTTGCTTCATGCCGTTATGCAGATAGCCAAGTCCAACAAGCCCTTTTTTCTTAAGGCTGTCAAGCAACTCAAGTCCATTGGAGCTTTTTTGAAATTTTTCTACAGCTACCATATCTTTGAACAGAAACGGCAGGTCAAATATCTGTAATTGTTTGGTATATCTGCTGAATTTTGACAATGCAGGGGCAGCCATCTGTACGTCACCAAGAAGCATTGCTTCAAGGACTTTATTGTCTCCAAACAACTGAGAATTCGGAAAGACTTCAACTTCATATTTACCACCAAGTCGCTCAGTAACCAGATCTTTGAATTTATTAGCCATCTGGCCTTTAGGAGTGTTTTCTGCGACAACATGGGAGAACTTAATTATGGTTGGACCACCTGCAAAAGCAGTTCCCGTAACGATCATAGCTGAAACAGCAGCACTTGCGACTAACGTCGTAATTTTACGTAACATACGTTTTTCCTCCAATTTTAATAATAACAATCTGGATAAACCAGAGCCAGTGACATAAGCAATTCTTTGAATTGCTCACATAAACATGAAACATTCATCATGAAATGCGTGAAATATTCTTAGCAAATTTCAGACCAGATATAAACAAAATCCCCTAACATATTAATATTAACTGTATAATAATAATTAGAGATAGTTTTAACGATTAAAAATTGGTGGAAATCCGCCAGTTTTTAATTATAGCATATCACAAGAGAGACTATTAACGTAAAAACAAAACGATATAAGGAAAAATAGAAAAACGCAAAGGTATTAATGGGCGGAAATCCGCCTATTAATACCTTTGGGGAAATAGCGGTAGATTACATCAATCATATGTCCGGAGTCGATATTAAACAGGAGAAAGCGGCTGTTTTTCTAAGCACTCATGTTTATTCCAATGTCTCCCCCACTTTTTCAGACCGATCCTCAGACTACCCCGCTGGTGTCTGTAGAAAAGTATCGCTCAACCTTGCTGCCGATAAGTGCATCAGGGACATAATGAAGGACAGGCACCAGTTATATCAGATATGCTAATGGGTCACCAACTAGACATAGGATGTTCCGATTTGACCTATCATGGAAGCTTGGGTATATAGTGGCAAAATTACTCATGAGTATTACTCAACCCCTTGGCAATGCAATAGAACATAAAATCAGATGGATACTTTAGCAATCAGATTACATCCCGGTCAAGACCTCAAGGTAGAACTTGATCGGTTGATCGATAAACATCAAATTGAAGCAGCCTGCATCTTGACATGTGTAGGGAGCCTAACCACCGCAGTTATTCGATTCGCCAATCAGGAGTGTTCTGAAAGACTTGATGGTCATTACGAAATCATTTCGCTCACTGGTGTGTTGTCGAAACATGGTTCGCACTATCATATAGCCATTGCAGGTGATCGTGGCAATAGTTATGGAGCTCATTTGATGGATGGTTGTAAAATTTATACAACCGCCGAAATCGTCATTGGCGTCATTTCCGCTTATTCATTCCTGAGGACATTTGATCCTCAGACAGGATACTCAGAACTAGAAGTTGTTTGTCACCCTATCAAAAAGAGAAAAAATCATGAATCTTGATAAGCGTTTGAAAAAAGATTTCGCCACAACAACCCTTGTGCTGATATCCATTGCCATTGTTATTAATATTGTAGCAGGGCAATTGGTATCAATGCTTAAACTTCCAATTTTTCTGGATTCAATAGGAACCGTCCTGGTGGGATTACTCGCAGGCCCCTGGGCTGGTGGATTAACCGGACTACTTACCAACATTATTTGGGGAATGATATCCTCGCCAGTGGCTGCAGCATTCTCCCCTGTGGCTATGGCTATAGGTATAATTGCAGGCCTATGTGCTAAATATGGGATGTTCAGGACTTGGTGGTTGGCAATTATAAGTGGTATAATCATTGCTGTTTTTAATGCTATTGTTGCTGTACCAATCAGACTCTATATGTTTGGTGGAGTTACAGGATCTGGAGCAGATTTTATTACTACCTACATATTGGCACTCAGTAAAGATCTCTTTGGTTCTGTAGTGATTACTGTTTTCATATCCAACTTGGTTGATAAGGTTGTTACTGCTGTACTTGCATGGGGTATCGTTAAATCGTTACCTCTGCGAACCACCGCTAGAATGCCCAGGGCAAAATGCGTTGTCACGAAAGCATAATATGAATGGCTGTAAAACCGATTCAGTTCTAACGTGGATGAAAACTATTTCATGAGCGAAGCCAATAAAAAGATGCTGCCTCCAAAAACTTCAACCACACTTTTTATCGACAAAGACTCTTGGGTTCGGCGATTACATCCTTTCACCAAATTATCCTATATTTTATTTACTGGAGTAATTGTATATGCTGGGCTTTTAGGATGGGAGGCTATTAGTGTGCTATTATTTGTTAATACTATCGCTGTAACAAGTGGAAGGATTGTAAAGGAAGTATATCTTGCCTTGGGAAAAATTATGCTACCCCTGATATTGTTTATGGTTCCAATCCACGGTTTCTTGTATCCCGATAACACATCCATTCTATCAAATGCATATGGCCTGACTTTATACCAGGAAGGGTTGTTTTTTGCCTTTGCTACCATTTTAAAGCTTACAGTAGTGCTGATGACATCATTGCTTTTTGTCTTCTCAACTCATCCTGCTGATCTCATCACAGCTGTATCACATTCAAGTAAATCACCTTCTCTTGCTTATCTGCTAGGAAGCCCATTACTTTTGCTTGCTGGCATGAGTGAAAGGACGAAAACAATCCAAGAAGCGCAGCGAGCCAGAGGTCTACATGCACGTGGCAATATTTTCCGACGGTTCAACAGCCTGGCTCCTCTCATCCTCCCTTTGGTTGTTGGTGCTATTATCGAAATAGAACAACGTTCGATTGCTTTGGAGATCCGTGGTTTTAAATCGACCTCCTCAAAAACTTTTCTGCGAACCGTCCCTGACTCTATAGTGCAGCGCTTTGTCAGAAGAATAATGCTGGCGGTTGCTTCAATAATTATTATTTCTCGATGTAGTGGTGAAATATGGTACAGCTTCAAACTGATCTCCTGACTTATCAATTTCCCGAATCTGATAAACCTGCTCTTCGTGATGTATCTATCAAAATTCCGGCAGGAGAATTTGTGGCAGTAATAGGTGCAAACAATAGTGGTAAATCTACGCTATGCTATGCTCTTTCTGGTGTTATTCCTCATTTATATAATGGAGAAATGCAGGGCAAGGTTCTCATTAACGGGATAGATAACAAAGACAAGACTGTGAGTGAAATCGCTCTTAATGTAGGGTTGGTGTTGCAGGTACCTGGCAGCCAGATGTCCGGAATACGTTACACCGTTTTCGAAGAGGTCGCTTTGGGACTTGAAAATCGTGGTGTGGAAAGAGAAAAATTGCGAAAAAAGGTGAAAGCTGTCCTGAATCTCATTGGTCTTGATGAGTATGCAACACACTCCCCACTTCACTTGTCAGGAGGGCAACAACAACGTCTTGCCCTGGCAACGGTTCTTGCTGTAAATCCGGCTGTTCTCGTTCTTGATGAGCCTACGGCATTTCTTGATCCGGAGGGTGCCAAACTGGTCTTTGATATTTTACGTCAGTTACAACAGCAAGGGAAAACTATCGTTATAGTCGAACAGAGACTCGATCTGATTGCTGAATATGCAGACAGGGTGCTTGCTTTTGACAAAGGACAACTTGTAATGGATGATATCCCCAGAGAGGTATTAACTTCACCCGGTATACGAGATATCAACCTTGACTGGACACGTTATACCCAGGTAGCTGATTTGGCAAATAAGAAAGGATTATTGCCCATTGAGCTACCACTACCTGCATCATTATCCGATACAGTCGATATATTTTCACACACAAGGGAGGCCCATGCCTATTCGCTTCGATGATGTCTCTTTTACGTATTCTCATTCTATAAATGCACTACAAAGTATATCTTTTGAAATATCGGCTGGAGAATGTGTAGCATTGACAGGGCACAACGGTTCCGGGAAATCAACTCTAGCCAAGCACTTGAACGGATTGCTAAAACCATCTATAGGTAAAGTCAGAATAAATGGAATGGAGACCACAAGATTAAGAACAGCTCAGTTGGCTGGTCAAGTGGCACTACTCTTTCAAAATCCAGATGACCAGATTTGTAAGAGAACTGTTTGGGATGAAATTGTTTTTGGCCCCAAAAACCTGGGTTACCCAACGAAAAAAATCGAATCACTTGCAGATGGGGCTCTCACTCTTTTTGAATTAACATCTCTTAAGAGGAAAAATCCTTACGATTGTGGATACAGCGAACGTAAAAGAATCGCGATGGCCTCAATTGTAGCAATGGATACGCCTGTTATTGTTTTCGATGAACCAACGGCAGGGCTGGATCCACATGAAATTTCCCTTCTAATCACCGCACTAAAAAAGCTACAGTCTGAAGACAAAACTGTCATAATAATATCGCATGATATGGATTTTGTAGCAGAAAACATTTCCAGGGTTATCTCACTAGCTAAGGGAAGGAAGGTGTTTGACGGTAGCATTCGAGAACTTTTTAGAAAACCAGGACTCATGACTGATTGCGGTCTCCGTCAGCCACAGGTTTTACAGCTCATCAATGCATGCTCAATAGATAGTGTCGTTTTGTCTCCATATGAGTGTGTAGAAAAATTGGGAAAAAAGAGCCGATTTAATTTTTAAGGCAAAGCTGTTGAACTCTGAGCACACCCAAAAGTCGATAATATAAACATTACTTTAACTTCCTGTTGAAATTTTTAGGCGGTTGGTATGTTATTTGTAATCACCTTTTTTTAAGTCATATTTCCGCATTTTATCATACAGGGTTTTTCGAGGAATGACTAAATCCTGCATGACATCTTTTATGCTCCCATTTGAGGAGACAAGGGCCTGTTCGATAAGGCTTCTTTCAAAACAATCAACCTGGCCAGAAAGCGAACGATGTTGCACTTTTTCCTCATTTGAAAGCATCTTTTCAAGCGACCAGTCAAACTGCCTGCCAAGCAGAACATAACGCTCGGAAAAATTACGAAGTTCACGAACATTTCCCGGCCAGGAATACGTTAACAATGCGTTCATTTGAACATTGCTAGGAGTGGGAATTTCCTGTTGGTATCGATGGGCGGCAACCAGTAAGAAATGATGAAATAATAGAGGAATATCTTCGCGACGTTCTCTGAGTGGTGGTATTTCAAGAGTTACTACATTTAATCTATAGTAAAGGTCCTGACGAAATGAACCCTGATTTGAGGCCTCAAGGAGATCAATTTTCGAAGCAGCAACAACCCTCAAATCAAGAGGAATAAGTGTATTGGATCCCAGTCTCTCAAGTGAACGTTCCTGAAGTACCCGTAAGAGATTAATTTGTACTCTCATTGGCATGGATTCAATTTCATCAAGCAGCAGAGTCCCTCCGTTCGCATGTTCGAACTTTCCTATTCGTGTCGATCTTGCGTCGGTAAAAGCGCCTACTTCATGACCGAAAAGTTCACTTTCCATTATAGATTCGGAAACAGCACCACAATTAATTGCGACAAAATTTTTTGTGCTCCTTTTGCTATTTTCATGAAGAGCTCGGGCAACAAGTTCTTTGCCTGTACCAGTTTCCCCGAGTATAAGCACATCAGCACCTGTATCTGCAACCTGGGCAATCGTTGATCGCAATTTTTCCATTGCAGGGGTTCTACCAATTATTCTTGGGCCCGGAGCGCTGTGCAGTTCAAGTTCGCGTCGCAGATTTCTGTTTTCAAGCGTAAGAGATCTTTTTTCAAGACCGCGCACAACAGTTTTCACAAGCCGTTCAGTAGAATAGGGCTTTTCAATAAAATCATATGCACCATCTCGCATAGCCTTTACAGCAATAGAGATATCACCATGCCCTGTAATCAATATTACCGGTAAATCACTATCAATATTCTGTACTTCAAGGAGGAATTGAAGTCCATCCATATTTGGCAGGCGGATATCACAAACGATAACACCAGGCCATTCCCGGTTCACTATCTTAAGACCTTTTTCAGCACAATCCTCACAGATGACATCAAGATCTGCAAGTTCAAGAGTCTGCCTGTTTGCCTGTCGAATATGCTTTTCATCATCAATGAAAAGCACTCTTCCCTGTATAGCCATAACTTTTAATTACGCCTTTTTTAATGAAAACTCAAACCGTGCTCCTGTGGAGGACGGTACAAGTGTTATATGCCCACCAAGGTCCTGAACAATTCGATCACTTATGGTCAACCCAAGCCCTAATCCCTGGCCAGATTTTTTGGTGGTAAAAAACGGTTCAAAAATGTTTTTCCGAAAATTTACTGGAACTCCCATCCCATTGTCTTGAACACTTACGACAACACGACCCTCATTGTCTACACATTCGACGTGTATTCTTTTCTCTTTTTGTGATTCAATGGCCTGCATTCCATTAGAGATTAAATTCACTAAAACCTGTTGCAACAAAACATGATTCCCTTTCACTTCCAGATCTTTCGGATCTATTTTTACAACAAGACTAACGCCTTCTTTTTTTATACTTGGTTTTAAAATTTCCAATGCACCATCAACAATACCATGAAACGGAACTGCAACGATTTGTCCGCTTGATTTTTTTGAAAAAAGTTTGAGCTGGATACCAATCTGGGCCATTCGTTCGGTGAGTTCACCTATCTGCTTAAGATTCCATAGCGCTTCTTCCAATCGACCTTTTTGCAGAAATTGTCTACCATTATCGGTGTAGCTCCTTATCGCAGCAAGTGGTTGGTTTAACTCATGATTAATACCTGCAGACATCTGGCCAAGCACTGCCAGTTTTGCAGCATGTATCAACTCTCTACGTGTTCTCTTCAACTTTATTTCAGTCTGCTTTCTTTCAAGGATTTCTTTTCTCAGTAACTGGTTAATTTCTGTAAGTTTTTGCGTCCTGTCTAGAACCCTTGATTCAAGCTGTTCGTTTGCATCCTGCAGGGCTATTCTTGCATGCCTTTCGATTTTCTTCATCTCTGCTAAACGTTGCTGTCTCTGCATTAACATTATCGAAAGGAAAAAAGCCAGAAAGAGACCGACAGCAACAAGAATATCAATCAATATAATCTTTTTCTTTACAACACGAATATCTGTCAATATATGAACATTCCAACCGGCATGGGGCATGTATTGAGATTGTTTCAAAACGCTTATTGTTTGATTTTTTGATTCCCCTTCCACACTAAAAATCTGCCTTTTATCAGAAGTTTCAATTATAGTATCGCTCAAAGGAATAAGTGTGGCATCAGGGTATCGTTTACTCTCTGTGATCCTTTTGACTGTTTCTGCAGGTAAAGGTTTGAGTGTTTTATAACGCCATTCAGGATTTGTAGTGATAAAAATAACTCCATCCGGGTCAGAAACAAGAAAATTTTCATCTCTATCTGCCCATTTTTGTTCCACTGTGTCTATATTGATTTTTATAGCAACAGCCCCAAGGATTTCATCGTCTTTTCGCACGGGAAATGCAAAATAATACCCACGTTTGGAAGACGTTGAGCCAAGAGCAAAGTATCTACCAAGTTTTCCCTTCATGGCTTGTTTGAAATACGGTCGGTAACTAAAATTTCTGCCAATGAACGGATGTTTTTCATTCCAGTTACTCGCAGCAATCGTCAAACCATCCTTATTCATAAGATAGGTGTCAAGCGTATCACTGACCTTATTTATTGTTTCCAGGTATCTGTTTAATGTTTCGATTCTTTTATGCTCCGTCGGATTCAAGAGAGCTTTAACAAGTTTTTTATCTATGGCCAGTAACTCCGGTAAACTTTGGTATTTTTCAAGAATCCCTTCAAGATAATTGATGTACAATTCAAGACGAACATTACCCTGCTGTTCAAGTTGTTCCACTCCTCTTTTATAAGTCAAAGCAGATACTGTGTTCAAAACAAGAATGAGAAT
>Ga0256845_1003241_pt1 | contig 11170 bp, 14 predicted proteins | sample RiftiametaG_FD_189101 | JGI IMG/M metagenome (GOLD analysis project Ga0256845, IMG submission 189101) | Tube worm associated microbial communities from hydrothermal vent at the East Pacific Rise, Pacific Ocean - Riftia | ecosystem: Host-associated > Annelida > Integument > Unclassified ... | reverse complement strand
TGCTTGGAGTACTTGGAGTACTCGAAGTACTTTAGGCACTCGAAGTACTTTAGGCACTCGAAGTACTTCACTTCTTATCAGTCATCTGACATCACAGCACAGTTAACACTTAAAGGGATGCGTTATGAGTTCAATCAAACATTCAAGATGCTTCAGGATCGACCAGCGAATAGAAATATTGTTTCCATTGTTCAGTGCAGAAGGGGAGAAGCTCTGGGTTCCGGGCTGGGATTATGAAAATATCATGGGATCGAAGACGCTGCATGAAGACTATGTCTTTCTCACAAAGAATCATGATCATGCGTCAACCGATGCCATTTGGCTGGTAAAACGCTATGAGCCGGCATCTTATCTCGTGCAATTCTACAAAGTTGAGCCAGAAGATAAAGTCGGTGTTATCACTGTTCAGTGTACAAAAATAGCGGAATGCGCAACTCAGGTGGAAGTCATTTACGAATACATCGGGTTGAGCGCTAAAGGCAACGCTTTCATTACAAGCTTTACTTCAACTGAATACGGAGCGTTTATTGATGAATGGAAGAATTTGCTCGTCAGCTATTTTACGTCATTGTGTTAACGTCGCATATCAACGTCACTCAACGTGCGATTTCAGAGAACCCGTCCCAGAGGGAAACAGCCAGCGGGTCGCTTAACAGGGAAGATGATACCGTCTATACCGTACATGTCGAAAAATTCGTTGGATTTGCACTGTTCCATCCGGCAGAGGGATTTCGGTTACCTGTCGTTCGGTCGTGGCGTAGATCGGAATAAGATCGCGTGCCAACGCAAAATGTACCGTTGCACACACGGCTCCGAAATCCCCTTGAATTAACACGTAATCTCCGGGGTGGGTCTGCTCTGTCAACCATACAAAAATTGGCCGAAGATGCTCTGTGATATTTTCCAGGTCTGGCGGAACATCTGACCAGCGGGCTTGTAACGTTTCCAGTGCAGCGAATTCCGTTACGCCAAGTGTTTGCCGGGCGTCAACGATCTGTTCCTGCGTCAGGGTATGAGAAAAGAGTAAAAAGAGTGTTGGCATGTGTGTGATAACCGGCAGCGAATCAAAGTTTCTTGACATCTTTCTGTCTGTCCAGATCGCGCAACACGGCTGCGTCGAATACGGTCACATGGACAACCATCTCAGGTGTTCCCCGCCAGAGAGAATTTAAACCAGGAGTATCGGGCGGCAATGTACGAATGCGGTTCACCAGAGACGCCGGCAGCCCGACCGGATGGCCTCGCCGACCTTGATACGTCGGGATAACGACGTTGTCCGGTTCACGCTGAAGGGTTTCCCGGACAACCTGAATTGTTCGCGGATTGATGCCCGGACAATCGCAGGTGCTGAGCAGGCACGGCTCACCGGGTGGGATGGCTTGACACCCCATTTGCACGGAAGAAAACATCCCGTTTTCCGGATGAGAATTTATAAGGCAGGTACAGGGAAGAGAGGCCAACGCGTCTTTTACGCGCTGCTGTTCATGTCCAAGTATGACCAGAAGTTCTAGCCCGGCTGTGGCCAGAGCTTCGGCAACCTGGTACACCATGGGCCTGCCATCGATCTGCATGACTTGTTTCAGAGTTCCCATGCGGGAAGAAAATCCTGCCGCCAAAAGAATTGCGTTCATACTTTCAAAAATTCGATCACTTCTTTCATGTCATGCCCGCCGGTCAATTCCAGGAAGATGTCCTCCAGCGTCGTCATAGACGTTTTCGACATCTGCCGCAGTTCTTCCATCGACCCCTGAGCGATGATGCGCCCTTTCTGGATAATCGCGATGTGATCGCACATCTGTTCGGCAATTTCAAGGGTATGAGTAGACATGAAAATGGTGGTTCCTTTTTGGCAAATATCGGTAAAAATTTTTTTGACCTGTCTGGCGCCTTTTGGGTCGAGCCCGACCATCGGCTCGTCAATCACAAGCACTTTTGGCTGGTGAATCAGCGCCGCCGACATGACAAGTTTTTGTCGCATCCCATGAGAATAACTTTCAATAAGTTCATTCGCCCAGTCGGTCAATTCAAAGGTCTCAAGAAGCTGCAAAATTCTAAGCTCAACATCATCGTCCTTCACCTGATAGAGTCCGGCAGAGAATTGCAGGAACTCACGTCCGGTTAATTTTTCATAGATAAAGGGTTTGTCCGGGATAAATCCAACGACATGCTTTGCCTGAATCGGCTCTTGCTGCACATCAAACCCTTCGACCCTCACAATTCCTGATGTTGGGCGCAACAGGCCGACAATGGTCTTAATCGTCGTCGTTTTCCCGGCTCCGTTCGGCCCCAAAAATCCAAAAAATTGACCGCTTGGAATATTGAGATGAATCCCGGACACTGCGGTGATGTTTCCGTATCGTTTTGTAAGATTGATGATTTCAATCACTGTAGAACCCTCCTTAACATACCTATAGAAGCCGTCTGCCTGTCAGAGAGTTTTGTCAAAGAAATTGTGGTCGAATTTTTCTGGCAGATCGATTTTATGTGGTGAAGTTTTAACTGTGAACGCTTTAAGAATTTATTTTATCACATTGTGGTTTATTTTTACTATTTATTTAGTGATATATTTATAGAGTTGGTCTCATGACTATTTTTTCAGACAGGATGTACAGGATGGACAGGATATTTGTGAATTCATCGTGATATGTCTTCCCTTCATGACGACACGACAACACAAAGCAGGGGCATTTCCTCACCCAGAAATGAGCGAAAAAACCTCACCCTTCCATGTATGAACATGAAAAAACTTTGCATGGGAAAAACGTTTCCATCCTGTTCACCCTGTATATCCTGTCTGAAAAAATACTTGCGTAATGACAATTTTTTATGAGTTTTTGCACCGAATTCCTTGACACGATTAAAGTCGTGTAAAAGTATTACCATGTAAAATTTCAGTTTTATGTTTACTAAAATATTCAAGGAGGAGTGACCTTATGAAACAAGCCAGAGCATTATCAGAAACGTCGACATTTCAGGAACAGAAGCCGGTCATTGGGGTCTTTTCTGCCGGAGACCCGAGGATCGATCAGGAATCTCGCGAGCGGTGTAAAAATATTGTCAGAATGGTGGCCGATACACTCGCAGACAATGTCTCAACAGCGGAAATCGTCTATTCTCCGATTCTTGTCGACAGCGAGCGTCAGGCCGATATTGTCGCTCAGCAGTTTAAAGATGCTGGAGTCAGCAGTTTGGTCTGTGCGCCTGACACCTGGGCATTTCCACAATTGAGCGTAATTTCGTTGTTAGCCCATTTTCCAAAACGGACTCCGATTAACTTCACATGCGGCAATAGCGGCCCGAAACCAGGGGTCGTGTTCGCTCATGCGACAAATGGCGCTGTCACACAATCCGGGGTTCTCTCGCATCTGAATATCGGGAGCTGGCCGGACACAGGGATGAACCCGGTCATGACGCAGGAAACCACTGACACGCTGATCGACTGGGCCTACGCTGCGGCAGCCTACCAGACATTGAAGGGGCGCCGGGTCGTGGTTTTCGGACACGATTCAATGGGAATGGAGACCGCGCTGGCGCATATTCTGCCCACACGCAACACCTTTGGTCTCGAGATTACCCGCCTGGACATGAAATTACTCGCCGATATGCTGAATAAAGGCGCGTATGACAAAGAAGAGGTCAAAGGCTTACGAGCCTGGTGCGATCAGTACGTAAGCAAGATCGAACTTCGAAATGATGACGACAGTGATCGACTGAATACCAGTCTTGCAATGTATCTGATTGTCAGAGATTTACTGAAAGATTTGAATGCGATTGGCGGAGGCTTCATGAGCCAGTTGGAGTGGGGGTCTGACCCACGAGGCATTCCGCTCCCGGTGGCTGATGCCATGGAGTCGCTCTTTAACTCGACCTTTGATCATAATGGCCCCAAAAAAGTGATGCCGTTTGCCACTGAAGCGGATGTCCAGGGCTTACTGACCATGCTGTTCTTTAGCTCGTTGACCGGAGGGAATCCACCGCTGTTTATGGATTTTCGGAAAGTGTGGGAGCCAAAAGAAATTATGAACGTTGCGAAAAGTCTTGCTGTGCCCATGGATGGAAGTTCCGTCTGGGAACAGAAGGGATTTTTTGATGGGAACAATTCCGGAAGTGCGGCGTTTGATTGGGCTGCCAGGCCAGGTACATCAATGGAAGAGATTATGTCGAAGGTGGTGTTTCCGTTGCAGGATTTCGGCTACTTTCCGGGCGGCGGAAATAGCGTGACGTTTTTAACACCGGGCGGCATTGAAGGTATTGTCGGTCGTCTCGGATTCAACGCGATCAGCGGCATGTTCTCCTTAATCTGGGATGAAGCGCAAACCATTGATCTGCCGGAAAAATTAGCAACCGCAGTGTGTCATACCACCAACAAAGAGTGGCCTCACACCTTTGTTTCGACCAAATATGCCTCAATGTATGAATTCAAACAATATGGCCCGGCCAACCATAATCACATGGTTTGGGGGTTGCCAGTCTCACGCCTGCAATATTGGATGGATTTCACCAATGTCCTTTCCGTGAATCCCTGGGAAGCGCGTCCAGGCTTAATCGAAGGCGTGGATCGATCCGTCCCGTTGCTGTATCTCCAGAATGGCGGCGAAAACGCGACGAAATTGATGCTGCAGGGGCGATAATTTTGGTGTGTTCTCTGCATGGCCTGTCTCCAAGACTGCTATGCGCGTGAAAAAGTACCCGCCCGGCTGTGCGAATGCTCAGCCGGGCGGGATGGAGGACATCCCGTCTCGTGTGCAGACATACAGATGGAAAACAGAGGGATTGTTTCACAAGAAAAATGGAGGCAACGAAGACCCCACTATTTATGTCGGTAGGCTTTTAATGGTAATGGACACTCTTTTTCCTTGACGTTTTGAAGAAACTGTGGTGGAATTCAGTTTGTATCGTCTAGCTGATATGTACTCAAGCATTGTGGCAGCATTCCAGTGGGAGCCGGATGTTTACCACATTTACCACGATTAAATTATGAAGAAGAGAGTCTTGTATGTGTTCATCAGTCTGTTTTTATGGACTGTGTGGGGAATACCAGCCGTTGCAGACGCGCAGGAGGGGAAGGTTATTGTCCCAAATGTTGAAGGGATTTCTCAAGATGTTGCTGCCGAAATTCTCCGAACAGTCGGATTACATCCGCAGGTTGTTCATAAACGTGGTCATTCCCCCATCATTGTGCAACAAGAACCGAAACCTGGTCTGCTGGTTCCCGTGGGAACTACCATCACGGTTTCGACGGCAGCTCCGGCCACTGCTGTGGTTCCCGGAGAAACGCAACCATATTCCCAGGGCATCGCAGCGTCACAAGAAACCTCGTCTATTCAAGGACATGTTCCTGGTGTGCAATCCTCGGTGAAAAGCACGAGTGAGGGACAAGCCACCTCTTACCTGCCCTGGTATCCCAAAAAATTTCGATCTCAGACACAACCGACATCCCGGGTATTCCGAATCGAGAATTTGGCTCATCCTTCACCGCGGAATATTCTACAGGCGAACTCCGCACCCGGAACGCCGAGGATGAGTGTTCTGGTCTCTCAGGCAGGGTGGCAGGCAGGATGGAGCATCTCCAATGGGAACTCAGTACCGGCAGTGCGTTCAACACCGGGAACGGGGTATCTCTTACAGGCAGGCCCCGCGCCTGAAACGCCGAGGATGAGTATTCTGGTCTCTCAGGAAGGGTGGCAGGCAGGGTGGAGCACCCCCAATGGGAACCCGGTCCCGACAGCGCGTTCAACACCGGAAACCGGGATGACCATCAAAAGTACTCCAGAAAATTCTGTGGCGGTCATTTCGGTGCCGTATGTGATCCGACTTCAGCAGCGCGACGCGTCCGAAGCTCTCAGCAGAATTGGTCTGGCGGCTCATATCATTGAACGGGTACAGGATACCCAACTGAAGGCTGGGATCGTGCTTCGACAATTCCCTGTGGCAGGTTCGGTGGTGCCAGTGGGAACCTATGTCAATCTCTGGGTTGTCGAGTAAAAAACGTTCGGGGCGGGAAGGGAATAGGGAGGCAGGGTTTGTGATGGGGGCAGGTTTCCTCTCGTGTCGCTGTCGAATCGGATTTTATCCGAACGAATTTTATGGGCGCACATCGCGGTGGGTTGATCCTGCATTTGTCAAATGAGTATCTTCCTGGCTGGCTGAATGCCCTCATTGCGTGCGAGGTTGAAGGGCTTTCAGCCAGCCTTCAGGCTCGTCGACTTCACGAAACACGTGCTGAAGAAGGTCGCCGTTTTCCTGGCGTTCTGAGATAATACAGTAAACCGGATCGGTTTTGAAAATATTCAGAATACCCTGGAGTGGCCCGGATGAGGGTTGTTTGTCAAAAAACCGTTGTTCAAATGCTGAGCGTGTGATCAATTCAACGTCCGTGATGGAGGTTCGTGGAATATGGAACTGTGTTTTTTTATAGTTTGATGGTGAATTAAGGAAGAAGAGCGGGGGTTTGGGGAAATCTTCGAACCAGACATTATGCTCCATGATATATAAAATTCCGCTTTTCTCAGGCGCAGGAAAACGAACTGGTTCAACAAGAATTGCATACGAAAACTGATGCAGGGTTTCCCCTCGTTCTTGCTGTTTTTCCTCCCAATACGTTCTGATATTTTCTGAAAGATGGTCTAATTTGGGGCATTGAACAGACATAATGTGTTTTCAGGGTTCATGGTGTGTGAAAGATTGTCCTGAGAAAATCTTTCACACACTTCAGCAAGATGATTCTTCCATGTAAAGTCCCGAACGTCCCTCCGGGACGAAAGATGGGAGGGCCTGTGAACCCACCGATCAATCGGTGGGCTATTATCGAATGTCCCTTCGGGACGAAATGGACACCTCTTCGTACTCCAAGTACTCAAGGCACTCCAAGTACTCAAGGCACTCCAAGTACTCCAAGTTCCGGGTTTTCTCGCTTTTTGTCAAATAAATACTTGCATTTTTTTCCGGAGAGTTCTCTTTGGATTGTGGGAAGTTGAGGAAATAGTGATGTGAGAAAAAAATTTCGGGAGAAATTTGTATATTATTTCTTGCAATTCTTCCTGTTAACAGGTATATTTGACACATAACCGCATGAATATTCCTGGTTCAACGATGCCAGAACGTTTTCGGGTATGGTGTGTCGAGACAGGTCGAAGCAGGTTGAATCTCTGGTATCGTGATTGAAGGATTGTGAATGTATGAAGATGTTTCGTTCTGACAGTGATCAGGAAAACAGACAGAATCAGGATAAGTTCCTGGAGCAGTTTGAGGCTCTTGAGAAATCGGTAGGGGAACTCCGCCAAGCTATTGGATACCGGAGAACTTTACTCAAAAATGCTGAAAAAAAACTTCAGGAATTTCAGGATACGATCTATGCTATCCTGATCGAAGAAGAGTATCCAAGAAAGACGTCTGTCATTATTCCGAATCATGACGAGCCCCAGCCTATTCAAAAACTTTCCGAATAACTCTTTGTGTATCAAGAGGTGAACTATGAGCTATCGTGGGATACACGTGTATGTTTCCGGACTTGTGCAAGGGGTAGCCTTCCGCTATTCTGCTGTCAGGCAGGCCAAGCATCTGGGAATCACCGGATGGGTGAAAAACCTTCGTGATGGCCGGGTTGAGCTTCTTCTTGAGGGTGAGGAGCATGCCGTCTTACAGATGGTCGAATGGTGTCAGCATGGGCCGCCGTCGGCCCGGATTACTGATGTTCATACCGAAGAATATCCCTATTCCGGCAAGTTTTTGTCCTTTGATGTTGAATTGTAGCAGGACGTTAGGCTTGAGACTCAATGTCGTTTTTCAGGAACTGAATGACTGTGGCAAATTCCCTGGCATTCTCTGGTGAAAGCTCAGCAAGCGTCTCGTGAGCGGACAGAAGGTGAACGGCGTATTCCTGAGGCCCATAACGCTCCGAAAAAACCAGGGGAGAGAGCATGTTGTGTTCAATCCCAGGCGCGTGCTCAGCAACTTGAAAGAGCGTCGTTAAATTCATGCGTCGGAAAATGCTTTCAAGCGGAGTTCCGGTCAGTCCCAGTAAAAAAGGATGGGTTTCATGATGGGTGTTGGCAAAAGAGATCGCCCATCGTGCAAGAATTCCTAAAATAGTACTATCCATATATGTGCACTGCGTAATATCAATAAGTACATCTGAAATGCTGCGATCCTCCATGCACTTTTGTACGGCAGTATTGGCATTCCAAAGCGATTTTTGCGTCAAGCGACCTTCAACTTTAAATATGAAGGTTGTTTCATACTTCCCAATAAACACCCGTTCATCTTGAGTCTTCATAATCTATTCCCGTCTGAGATAAAAGATGGTGATGTCATCATGAAAATCATCACGATGTGTCTGTTGCTCGATGTGCGATAAGAGCGAGTTCACGAGGCTTTGGTCGCGTGGCCGTGTATGGATATAGCGCCGCAGAGAGTCTTCATCGAAGATTGAGCCGCCATCATCAGCCTGAATATCAGTCAATCCGTCTGAATACATCAGCAGCGAGGTGCCCTGATGGAAGTCACAACTGGCGTCCTTATAGACGACATGTTCCAAAAGGCCGATCGGAAAGGAGTGCATCGACAGCATGTCTTCCTGATCTGCGGTATAGAGAATTGGTGACACGCTTTGGCCCGCAGAGCTCCAGGTCAGGCGATTCGATTCCAGATCAAGCACCCCGAGAAACACCGTGATGTATTTTTCGGTCAGGCGGTCTCGGAAAAACTGTTGATTTAACATCTGGAGGAGTTGGCTCGGTTTATGCTCTGATACTGCATGAATGCTGAAAAAAATTTTCGTGAAAATCGTGATTAACGAAGACGCCACGCCATGACCGGAGACATCGAGAATATAGAAAAGTACGTGTGTTTCACTGATTTGATAAATATCAAAAAAATCTCCTCCGAGTTCATCACAAGGAAGATACGCATATTCAAAGAACAGGCCGTCGCCAATGGTGCTGAACTGCGCCGGGAGGAGGTTTTGCTGAATTTGCCGGGCAGTCATCAGGTCTTTCTCAATGCGTTGATTGGTTTCAAGGATCGTGCGGTACATCTGCCTCAGTTTGACCTGCGTTCTTACCCTGGCCAGGATTTCCGCCGTGTTAAACGGTTTCGTAATAAAATCAACGGCTCCAAGTTCTAATCCTTTAATTTTATCTTCTGTGCTATCCAGAGACGTGATAAAGATAATGGGGATCTCTTGGGTTGATCTCTGCTGCTTCAGCAAGCGGCACAGATCAAATCCGGACATCGCCGGCATCACGACGTCGAGCAGGATCAATTCCGGCTTGCGGTAATCCAGGATCGTTAACGCCGCATCCGCACTCTCGGCCTCAAGCAGCTCATAGCCTTCGCGTGACAAATTCCGGTTGAGAACCATTCGGTTCATGCGGCTATCGTCAATGATTAAAATTAAGAATTCTCCTTTCATACAGGTCATCAGAACTCTACACCCCAAGACATTGCAATTTATTGCGGTGAGAGTGAACTCATAATTTTCCATCCATCAGATTCACGTCTGAGTTCAAGCAGCTCTTGTTGGGTAAGATGAATTGGTTTTCCTTCTGTATTCGTGAGTGAAAATGAATACGTATTTTTTACAAGGGCTGTGTCGCCCTGAATTTCCAGAGTCAGAACCGTTGACGAAAATTGAATCGTCGTAAATTGCGAAAACCAGCGTGAGGCATCAGCGAGTAAATCCTCATAGGTTTTTTCTCCACTCCGGTATTGTGTGGAAAAACATGACATATACTGAGATAAATTTTTCTGAGTCAACGCCGTGGCGCGTGTGTCGAGCAGGGCAGAAATGTGCTGTTTCTCATGAGAAGAGGACCAAGCCTGGAACAGCAAGATGCCTGCCGCCACACAACAGATGAGAACCACAATTCCCCCTGCGACGAGCGCCCCTGTCTTTTTTGTGGCGGGAGATGTCGTGTCTGGATGACGTGTTTTCATAATAATCCTGATTCTCTGGTCTTTCCCGTAGAGAGCATGCCAACCCTGACAGGGTTGGCATGCTCTCTGCTTTTCATCCCGTGCATGTGTCGAACCGGAGAACATTCAGCAGATACGAGATTCTCCCTTACGCCTGATCTACAACAACCCCCTGCACAATTGTGTCGATATTTAAAAGAGTCAGTTGCGTGTTATTCCAGGAAAGTTTTCCTTCAAGATACCGGTGGACACTGATTGAACCCATATCGCTCAAAGGAACGAGAGAACTCTCGGGAACAGTGATAATATCGATCATCTCATCGACCAGGAGTCCTGTTGTCAGCTCTTCTGATTCAACCAGGATGATTCGGCTATGGTCTGTGATCTGCAAAGTGCCCAGGCTAAGAAAGGCTTTCAAATTCACAACCGATTGAATATTACCTCGTACGCTGATCACGCCAGCGATGAAGTCCGGGCTGCATGGCAGCCAGGTTATCTTCGGAACTTTCAAAATTTCCCGTACTGACAGAAGCTGGATGCCGTAGAACGTGTTATCAAATGAAATGACGACAAGCTGAAGTTGAGGCTCTTCCGTGTCGAGTGTTTCGGAGTCTTTGAGCTGTTGCAGGATGTCCATCTTGCTGCCTGGTTCTGACATCTCAGCGTCACGATGACGATGTTCCCCGTTTGGTTCCATATATTATATACCACTCCTCATTCCTTTATCCTGCAAATTCCTGTTTCCGTCAAGACAAAAGAATCAGAAGCTGAAAACTTACTATATTTTCTCTGCATACGACGAAAGGGTCTGGCAGAATGCTAATCAATCTGACTCTTTTGCAAAATTTTTCTTGTCATCTTCAAGGGGAAAATTATAGTATACGCTCATGATGAGTCTATGAAAAACAGTGTAATTACTCAGAGAGTGTGTTTTGAGGTTGGAACAGGAGTTGTTCATGACCATGAAAAGACCTCTCCCTCTCCCCTGGCCCCTTCCCTTGCAGGGCAATACTGTTGACTTAAGAAAGCTGTGGGGCAAACTCAAGTTTGCACTCCTGAATTGGTGGGCAATCCCCGGTTGGAGTGCAAACTTGAGTTTGCAAAATCCCTTAAGTCAACAGCATTGCCCTTGCAGGGAGGGGGCCAGGGGGTAGGTGAGACGTTACATGGGAGACACAGTACAGGATGCGTGCCACTTTTATCCTGTCTCTCCTGTTCATCCTGTCAAAAATTTACACCGGAGGAGGGCTGAAGC
>Ga0256845_1003240_pt1 | contig 11173 bp, 11 predicted proteins | sample RiftiametaG_FD_189101 | JGI IMG/M metagenome (GOLD analysis project Ga0256845, IMG submission 189101) | Tube worm associated microbial communities from hydrothermal vent at the East Pacific Rise, Pacific Ocean - Riftia | ecosystem: Host-associated > Annelida > Integument > Unclassified ... | reverse complement strand
TTCTAGACAGCATTATTTGCGATTTAGTTTGCCCGATACTTATCAAAATTTAATAGATTTAGAAATTACCGAAGATTATTCTATGGGGTATGCAAGTAACGTTGGTTTTAGAGCAAGTACCTGTACTCCGTTTTACTTTTATGATTTAGATTTTGAAATTCAAACACCGCTTAAAATATTTCCTTTTGCGTTGATGGATACAACTTTAAACGATTATATGCAGCTAACACCAAAACAATCTTTAGGTAAAATTAGAGATTTAAAAAACGAGGTAAAAGCTGTTGGCGGAACATTTATAACCTTGTTTCATAATGAAAATTTAAGTGACTACACCCGTTGGAAAGGTTGGAGCAGAGTCTATGAAGCGATGCTGAAAATAGCAACTCACTAATGATAAAATACCTACAAAGAAATCAGATTGATATTGTAAAATATGATGCTTGTATTGAAAACTCTTTACAAAGTAGAATATATGCATTTTCTTGGTATTTAGATATTGTTTCTGATCATTGGGATGTACTGATTTTAGATGATTATAAAGCTGTAATGCCAATTCCTTGGAGAAAAAAGTATGGTATTAAGTACGTGTATCCGCCATTTTGGGTAATTGAATTGGGTATTTTTTCTTTGGATGAAAATCTAAATATAACTCCTTTTTTAGATCTTCTTTTTTTAAAATTCAGCTATGTAGAGTTGAGGATGAATACACAAAATAATATTCAAGATTTTGTTGCAAATAAAACGGAACGCCAAATTCAATTTTTGCCATTAAAAAGAGAGTACACATCTATTTTTGAAGGATATAGAAAAGATCGAAAAAAAGATATACAAAAAGCAATAAAGTTAGATGTAATCGAGAAATGGAATGATAATTTAGAAAATTTGATTGCGCTTTTTAAAAATAATGTAGGAAAACGTATTGCTAAAATTACTGAAAAGGATTATGAAATTTTAAAAAAACTAATAGAAAAATGTATTGAAAATAGTGTAGGTGAAGTGCTCTCAATTTACAATAAAGAAAATAAGATAATTGCTTCGGGTTTTTTTCTAAAACACAAAAACAGTATTGTGAAGTTAGTTACATCAACCGATTTTAAGAATAGAAAAAATGGGGCAAATACATATTTAATTGATCGAGTTATTTTTAGGTACCATAAAAACTACGAGATTTTTGATTTTGGGGGCTCATCACTTAAAAATGTAGCAAAATTTTCAAAAAGCTTTGGCGCATCCGAAGAAAATTATGATTTGTTAAAACACAATAATTTGCCGATTTTATTGCGATTTTTTAAACGATGAGTTTAGAAAATTACTGTATTTTTTAGGTACTTTTTTATTAAAAATAATTTGTGAAAAATCTTCAGAATAGGCTTCTTTTTTTTGAATAACTTTACACGGATTTCCTACAGCAATAGCGTTATCAGGAATACTTTTTGTGACTACAGAGTTTGCGCCAATTGTTACGTTATTTCCGATAGAAACTTCGGGTAAAATAGTTGTATTTGCGCCAATCCAAACGTTATTTCCGATAATAATTGGCATCCCTTTTGTATGTTTTCTAATGTTTGTAACATCGTGATTTGAAGAGATAATACTAACACCAGGGCCTAGTTCTATATTGTTTCCAAAAACAATTCCGTTATTGGCTTGTATGTAATTATTCAAATTGTCTCCAGGGTCGCATAAAATTCCTTTTGTAATGTTTTTAGGAGCAACTACCCGAGACGTAAAATGAACAGGCCATTTTACTGTAGGATTTAAACGAAATAATTTTTGAGGAATTGCATAATGAAAAAACAACAAATAATATCGTTTATACCCATATTTTGGGCGGTAATATTCAGGATAAATAAGGTTAATTATCCAACCAAAAATTAAAAAATCTAAGGTTTTAAACATGTTGTAATTTTTTTAAAAAGCGTAAAAAATAACCAAGTAAAAAGAGGTATCCAATACCTCCAAAAAACGATAAAATTGTAACGCTGTATAGAATATTATTGTAAAGATACCCAATATAAATGGCAATAATATTTACTAGAAAAAGATAGCTATTAAATATAAGGCTGATATGGTTTTTACTTAAAACAATACTTAAACTACTAATAGGATTAAAAGAAGCCCTTGTTAAAATTAAAAATGATAATAGCAACGTAATTTCTCTTAGATTAGTCCAGTTATTGTCTAAATATAACTCTAATAAATAGATTCCTACTGTATTTATAAAAAGGAGAAATACAATCATTATCAATGTATTTGTAATTGCTATTTTTTTACTCAAAATATATAATTCTTTTTTATTTTGTTGATATAATTCTGCTGATTTTTTAAAAAACACTTGCGATATAGATGATGAAATTAAAAATAGTGGAGCTGCTAAAATTTTAAAACTAAAAAAATAAACCCCAGCATCTTTAGCTGAAAAGTAGGTTAAAATTAAAATAGGCATTATATGTAAAGCAATACTATTTATAATATTTGATGGTAATAAATAGCGAAGAATAGAAGTGTTTTTTTGGAAGCTAGTTTTTATATCTTCAAAATTAAACCGTTTAAAAAAAGATTTATTTTTTATGGAATAATAGATAAAAACAGTGCTTGATGCAATGATAAATCCAAAAATAAGACCTAAGTTTTTATAAAAAGAATACAATATAAATTGAGCAGTAATATTTACAATTACTACTATTATTTTTGCAAATGAAATTTTAGAAAACACCTTTGTAAACGTTAAAAAAGCTTCATAAGTTTTGTTAAAACTTAAAATTACAGCTGTAAATCCGCCGAGTAAAATAATGGTATTATCAATTTTTCCAGGGTAAAAAAACTGAATAATAAAGAAAGCGAATAATGTGATAATTACCGATATTATGGGGTTTAGAAAAAATAAAAAATGTTGCCAATTTTCGCTTTCTAGTTTTGTTTTAGAAATTACTATGCATTTCTCTAACTGTAAAGTATTTGTAATAGAGAGTATTGTTGCTAAACTCATAAAAGTTCCAAAAATACCATAAGCGTTTGTCCCGTAAATTTTTGCTAAAAAAATAGCTGCTAAAACCGCAATTATTTGTGCAATTACGGTTCCTTTAAACATTAAAAAAATGTTTTTATAAAACGCTGGTAAGTTCTTTTTGTTTATTTTTGGAATCAAAAAAATATTCTTTTTTCAAAGATAGATAAATGAAAGACATCAAACACATTTTTTTTGATTTAGACCATACTTTGTGGGATTTTGAAAAAAACTCTGCATTAACATTTCAGCAGATTTTTAAAGAAAATAATATAGAGATAGATATTACACTATTTTTAAAAGCTTATACACCTATAAATTTTGAATATTGGAAGCTGTACAGAGAAGAGAAAGTATCAAAAGAAAAATTGCGCTACGGAAGGTTAAAAGACACATTCAATCAATTAAATTTTGTTATTTCAGATAAAGTAATAGACCAATTGTCTGATAATTATATTAAAAACCTATCGAATTACAATCATCTTTTTAAAGGGGCAATAGATTTGTTAGAGTATTTAAAAACCAAATATCAATTGCACATAATTACCAATGGTTTTGAAGAAGTGCAGGCTTTAAAAATAGAGAAATCAGGAATTGAAAAATATTTTGAACAGATTATAACATCAGAATCTGTGGGTGTAAAGAAGCCAAATCCTAAAATTTTTGATCATGCATTAAACAAAGTGAATACTCAAGCAAAAAATGCTATTATGATTGGAGATAACTTAGAAGCGGATATTTTTGGCGCATTAAATTGTGGCATAAAAGCAATTCACTGTAATTTTGAAGATGAGTTTGTGAATCATAAAGATATAATCTCAGTAGCACTGTTATCAGAAATAAAACAATATCTTTAGGGAAAATTTAATTAAAATGATAAAAAATACTTTTTTAGGATTCTTTTTCTTAATCACATTCTCAATGTTTTCTCAAAAAAAGAACATTAATAATTACAAATACATTATAGTTAAAGAAAAATTCGATTTTTTAAAGAAATCAGATCAATATAAAACGAGTTCGCTAACCAAGTTTTTGTTTAAAAAAGAAGGGTTTACTGTTTTTATGGATACCGAAAGTTTACCAAATGATTTAGCTCAAAACAAATGTTTGGCTTTGTTTACCGAGGTAAAAGATAAATCTAGTATGTTTACTATAAAAAACATCATTGAATTAAGAGATTGTAATCAAAATATAATTTTTACTTCTAAGGTTGGTTTTAGTAAAGAAAAAAAGTATGATAGAGCTTATTATGAGGCGATAAGAGAAGCTTTTGAATCCATAAAATCTTTAAAATATTCTTATCAACCAATAATAAAAAAGGCAATTGTACCAGTTGTAATTCCAAAAAAAGAAATAAAAATTGTTTTGAAAGCTAAAGAAGTTGTTAAGGTTGTTGTAAATAAATTACCCATTTTATATGCCCAATCTAAAGAAAACGGATTTCAGTTGGTAAATGCTACACCAGAAATCGTTTTTCAAATTTTAAAAACAAATCTTCAAAATTTTTATATTATCAAAGATAAAAACGGAATTTTATATAAAAAAAATGAAAGTTGGGTAGCAGAATATTATAATGAAAATCAACTTGTACAAGAAGAATATCAGATTAAATTTTAGTATCCGTATTTATCTTTCCAACGTTTTTTTAAGAGTTCTCTAAACTGATTTTCTCTCGGGTTATTTCCTGGTTCGTAAAATTTGGTATTGCTAATTTCTTCAGGTAAAAATTCTTGATTGATAAAATTATTGTCAAAACTATGGGCATATTTATAGTTTTTACTGTACTCTAAATCTTTCATCAATTTTGTAGGCGCATTTCGTAAAGGTAGTGGAACAGATAAATCACCAGTTTTTCTAACTAGTTCTTGGGCTTTTCCTATCGCAGCATAAGAAGCATTACTTTTTGCAGAATTTGCCAAATAGACAGCGCATTGGCTTAAAATAATACGAGATTCAGGATTTCCAATTACAGCAACTGCTTGAAACATGTTGTTTGCCATAATAAAAGCTGTTGGATTTGCATTTCCAATATCTTCTGATGCTAAAATGAGCATTCTACGGGCAATAAATTTTACATCTTCACCACCTTCAATCATTCTAGCCAACCAATATACCGCAGCATTTGGGTCGCTTCCTCGTATCGATTTTATAAAAGCTGAAACAATATCATAATGTTGCTCACCCGTTTTATCGTAGCGAACGGTGTTTTTTTGAATTTTTGATAAGACCATTTTATTGGTGATTTCTATGGTATCATCACCAGAATTGACTAATAATTCAAAAATATTTAGCAATTTTCGGGCATCTCCTCCAGAAACTTGTAACAGTGCATCGGTTTCTTTTAGCAGGATGTTCTTTTTTGAAATAAATTCATCTTTTTCAATAGCTCTGTGTAACAAAGCAATCAAATCATTTTTATCAAATGAATTTAAAATATATACCTGACAACGAGAGAGTAGAGCAGGAATCACCTCAAAACTAGGATTTTCTGTGGTTGCGCCAATTAAAGTAACCCAACCTTTTTCTACCGCTCCTAATAAAGAATCTTGTTGTGATTTGCTAAAGCGATGAATTTCATCAATAAATAAAATCGGATTTTTAGTAGTAAAAAGACCGCCACTATTTTTTGCTTTTTGTATAATTTCTCTCACGTCTTTAACGCCAGAACTGATAGCACTTAATGTGTAAAATGGTCTCTCAGAAATAGTTGCAATGATGTTTGCAAGTGTTGTTTTTCCGATTCCTGGAGGCCCCCACAAAATTAATGAAGGAATAATACCTTGCTTAATGTGTTGTGTTAAAATACCATTTTTACCTACCAAATGTTGCTGACTGATGTAGTCTTCTAAAGTTTTGGGTCTAATACGTTCTGCCAAAGGTTGATTCATACGGTAAAAATAACAAAGTTTTCTGACAGATGTTCCGTTTTTTTACTTTGGATGCTTTTTTGCTATTTTTATCCGTATGGAAACTAAGCAAGAATTACATTTTTCTAAAAGGATATTTATTGTTCCTGTACTATTCATTTTTATCATTTGGTTTGTTTATTGGGTAGAAATTCAATTTGGATTGAATTTGAATAAATTTGGGGTATATCCAAGAAGTTTTAGTGGTTTAAGAGGTGTTTTATGTATGCATTTTATCCATAGTGATGCAAACCATTTGTTTAATAATTCTATCCCTTTGTTTGTCTTGTTAAGTGCGCTATTTTCTTTTTATAAAGATGTAGCCTTTAAAGTATTAATTTTCGGAGGATTCTTAACAGGATTCTTAACATGGATAATTGCAAGAGATGCGTACCATATTGGTGCCAGCGGAATTGTTTACTTACTCTTTAGTTTTGTGTTTTTTAGTGGGGTTATCAAAAAACATTACCGTTTGGTAACATTATCGTTGGCTGTAATTTTCTTATACGGAAGCATGGTTTGGTATATTTTACCAATTAAAGAGGGAGTTTCTTGGGAAGGACATTTATCTGGTTTTTTAATCGGACTATTGTTTGCAATTACTTACCGAAAAAAAGGATTGAAAAAAGAACAATACCAATTTACAAAAACTGAGTTTGATGATTTTTTTGATGATGATGGAAATTTAATAATCACAGAAAAAAGTGATAAAGCTGATAATACTTCATCAGATAATACTATTTTTTGACAACTGACAACTGACAACTGACAACTGACAACTGTTTACTGCATACGCTGCCTCACCGTTTCATATAAAAAAGCACCACAGGCAACAGAAACATTTAAAGACTCAATACTACCTAAAAGAGGTAGTTTTGCTTTATAGTCTACCATTTTTAAGATAGAAGGATTTACACCTCTGTGTTCTGAACCCATTATAATTGCCATAGGTTGATTAAAATTGATGTCAAAGATAGATTCTTCAGTTTTTTCTGTAGCAGCTACCGTTTTAATATCAGAAGCTTGTAGTAAAAATAGGGCATCTTTAATATGATCTACCTTACAAATGGGCATTTTAAAAGCAGCACCAGCAGAAGTTTTTATCGTTTCTGCATTTACAGGAGCACTACCATTTTTTTGGATGATAATACCGTTTACTCCCGTACATTCTGCAGTTCTAATGATTGCTCCAAAATTACGCACATCAGAGATTTGATCTAGTAATAAAAATAGGGGGGTAGTACCTTCTTCTTTTGTTTTTTCAATCAATTCTTCTAAATCATAAAATTCAATAGGGGAAATTTGAGCAACTGCACCTTGGTGGTTTTGTCTTTTAGAAAGTCTATCTAACTTTTCTATAGGTACCATACTGGTGGCAATTTTTTTTTGTTTTATGAGTTTGTTTAATTCATAAAACAGCTCTCCTCTTAACCCTTTTTGAAGATACACTTTATTTAGCGTAGAACCACTTTCTATAGCTTCTATAATGGCTCTGATGCCAAAAATGTTGGTTGTTTCGTTCATAATGCAAATATAACTTAAATAAAGAGCAAAAAAAAGGCGATGATAATATCATCGCCTTTTTTAAAATAATTTAATATATTACATTTTGGTCAATACAAATCTATAAGGACCAAAAGGGCCGTAAGGACCTTTAACACTTATTGTATTCGTAGCACCATTAAAAACAGCTTCTTCAATTGTCATTGTTTGCCATAAAGCTATTCTTGGAGTAGCATCATCAAATAAAACTTTTTCTGAACATGCATCAAGGGTTAATTTATGATTCCCGTTATCAAAAAAAGCATTAAATCCAGATGAGTTTGATAAAAGAAAAGATGTCCCAGACGCATCACTTGTGTCTGTAACCAATTCCATTTGGTAGCTTTCACCAAATACAGCACCTAAAGAAAGACCTTGATTTGCACCAGCATAAAAAGCTTCACTTACAGAGTAAGTACCTTCCCAATTTGTTGTAAATTTACATACCTTAATTCTGTGTGTAATTTTTTTAGTATTATCAGATAGTCCAATAGTATATTCTAAATTAGAAGTACTAACTAAAGTCACATCTAGCTCATAAGAAGAACCGTCATTTACCACAGGTATACTAAACATTCCAGATTTTTCTCCTTTTACTAAATTAAAGGAAAAATCACCTAATGGTAACCCAGCTACAGGGCCTCCACTTGCTAAAGACACATTGTATGTAATAGTTTGTCCTGAGGCATTGTTTCCTATTGCTAAGGAAAAAGGAATATTAAAAGTACCTATACTAGCAGGAACTTCATCTGGAGCATTATTTGATAATTGAATCCAGCCTGAATCTGGAAAATCTTCTGGTAAATCATTGCTTTTATCTACACAACTAACTGCAAATAAAGAAACAAAAAGTAATAAAAGTATTTTTTTCATAATTATTAGTTTTTATTGTTTAGTAAATTTATAGGTTGTTTGAACTGCTGAGCCACAATTATTTTGGGTATCATCTGTAAACGTTAGCAAGAAACTACTGTCGTCATTAACATTATATGTTTCTGGAGTAGTTGCACCTGTAAACCAATCTGTAGCATTACCACAAGAACAAGTTGTATTTAGATTTGGCACTTTAATTGCACCACAAACTAAATCAAAGTTAAAAGCAAAAAATGTACCAGAACAATAGTTTGGATATGCTTCTGTTTGAAAAGTTCTAGAATCATTATCTGTAGCTGTTACAGTTACAATAGTCCCTGTACTTAATGTAGGTCCATCAACATAAGGAGATGTTTGTTCTATTAAGTAACTTCCAGTAAATGCTCCATCAGGAATAGGGCAAACTAAAAATAAGTTTACACTAAATTCAGAAGTACTCACTACTCCATTATCAACACTACTTACTTCTAGTACTAATTTTTTTGAATCTCCAGCCATTAAAACGTCTGTCATTCCATCAATTGTAAATGTAGTATTATACTCTCCAGCAGGAACCGTTACACTTTGGTTAAAAGAGTACATTGCTGTTGTAGCAGTGCTGTTATCTTTTACCGAAATAGCAATAGTTCTGTCTGTAGGTTTAGCTGTAGTTACATCTAACATAACTGTAACCGAACCAACACCAGTATCAATATTTATAGGAAGATTCACAGAACTTCCTCTAAATGCTGCGTAAGTTTGACCATTCTCAGCGTCAAACTGAACATTTTTATTTTGCTCACAACCAATCGTTAATAAAATAGCGAAAGCAAATGTTAATATTATTGAAATTTTTTTCATCATTTCTAATTTTGTTTAAAAGTTAATATTTAATAACCAGTATTTTGAACTAGCGCACTGTTTACATCCATTTCCGATAAAGGAATAGGCATGGTAAATCTATAATCAGTATTACTTAAGGCACATGCACTATAAAGTGTACAGTCTACAGCATCTCTGTCTATAGATACTCCTGCTCTTTGCCCTAATCTCTTTATATCAATCCATCTGTGACCTTCGAAAGCTAGTTCTAAGCGTCTTTCTGCTAATATACCAGCAAAAGCTTCTTGTTCATTTGCAAAACTAACAGCTTGAGGTGCGCCAAAACGTGCATCTCTTATTGTTTTTACTAAAGCTGCTGCTCCAGAAAAATTGCCAGCATCAGCTAAAGCTTCTGCTTTAATTAACACCATTTCTGCAGAACGAAATATTTTTATATCATTCATTAATGGTTGATTATCACTCCCTGGGTATTTGTTAATCAATAATATATCCGTTTGAGCATTGGTTACGTAATCTGCTTCTACATTAGATGTAGGATGAATATATCTTGTTAATCTTACATCTCCTGGAGTTAGTTTATTATATAATGATCTGCTCATTTCCATAAAAGGACCTCCGCCATTATCACTACTAATAAAAGCAAAAAGGCTTCCTGCCCATCCACCACCAGTAGTTCCTTGGTTATCATAAATATCGCCAACAGTTCTGTCTAATTCAAAAATAATTTCAGAATCATCAGTGTCGCTAAACATATTTATAAATTGGGTTTGATTCGATAAAGGGTATTTTGCAATTAGTGTACTCGCAAAACCATTAGCAAGAGTATATTGACCTCTATATGCTGCCATTCTAGCTTTTAGAGCCGTAATAAAATCTTTACTGATTCTATTATTATTAGCACTTTCACTTAATAGAGCATTTGCAGTTGTTAAATCAGCATCAATAGCAGTAAAAACTTCTCCATTGGTATTTCTTGCTAATTTATCTGTAATAGAAGGTACGCTTAGTATTAGAATTGCTCCTAAAGCGCTATCATCTGTGTAATTTGTTGTAAAGTATGTTTGCAACTGAAAATGACAGTACGCTCTTATAGCAAATAATTCCCCTTTTGCATTTTTAAATCTAGCTTCTTCTCCTATCTTTACAGGTACTTTATCAGCAGCTACAAGAACTTTGTTTAACCTGTTAAGAGTAATGTAATAACTAGTCCATATGCTTAAAGGTATTCCACTATTCGGGTTAAGGTTTAATGAATATTGGCTAACATTTTGCCCTCCATTTTCAGCTCCTATTGAGAGTTCATCTGTAAATACGGCGTTCGCTCTAATTTCAGTGGTATTGTCTAGGTCTCTATAGATACCTAGAACACCTAATTCTAAATCGGTAACACTTTTAAATGCATTTTCTGCAGGTAATAGACCGGGTTGTTCAATATCAATTACACTATTACATGACGTAAAAATTAGTGTAACAATTGTTAATATACTTAGTATTTTTTTCATTTTATATCTTATTTTTCAATTAAAATCCTATTTCTAAACCAACAGATACTGTTTTTGGTGTTGGGTAAGATCTGCTTGCGCTAGAAAAACCTTCAACATCATAACCTCTCCATCCACTGAATGTAAGTAAATTTTCTCCGTTAATAAATGCTCTAAGGTTTGATAATTTAAACTTTTTTAGAGTTTCTTTTGGAAAATTATAGCCAAGACTTACAAAACGTAACCTTAAATAATCTGCATTTTGAATAAATCTATCAGATGAAATAGATAAGTTTGAAGCTCTTAAAGCAGGTATATCTGTAACCCTATTTGTTGGAGTCCATGCTCTTAAAATATCTGTAGAGTGTCTAAATTGACCAATAGCAGTTGGATCTATTGTATTACTGTAATCAAAATCATATCGATCTACGCCAACAGCATAGGTAAAATTAGTTTCTAAGAAAAAGTTATGGAAATCTATATTAAATCCTACACTTCCTTGAAAATCTGGATATCTATTTTTATCCGTAAACACCCGGTAT
>Ga0256845_1003239_pt1 | contig 11174 bp, 14 predicted proteins | sample RiftiametaG_FD_189101 | JGI IMG/M metagenome (GOLD analysis project Ga0256845, IMG submission 189101) | Tube worm associated microbial communities from hydrothermal vent at the East Pacific Rise, Pacific Ocean - Riftia | ecosystem: Host-associated > Annelida > Integument > Unclassified ... | reverse complement strand
GAAAAAAATAGCCAGTGTGGGCAACGCTCCAAACGATTTTAGTTATGAATATGCCTCATATACTCAATATAATCAGTTTTACCAGTAAATCAAATTATTCTGAAACTATCAATTATTTATGATATTTCGATATACTATAAATATCTAATATTTTTAATTTACTAGAATATTTTGAAAGTACTAATAATTCTAAATCACTATTTCAAAACTATATTAAACAACAAAAAGGGGAGTAAAAACTGTATTTTTAGCATCCTTGACAAATATTTGATTAAAATGTAATTTTTAATCATCAATCTTATATGACAACAAAGCCAAATCAATCCAAGAAGCAAACATAACTTATATTATGTGTTGTATGTTAAAATGATTATGATAGAATTTGTACGTTAACTCTCACTATTATAATTAGGTTAATATATCTTGATTTCATTAATTTATACTTTATTGTCAGGTGTTTTTTTTGCTGTCTCTGCTGCAATACTAACTCCATATGTAATTAAATTTTTTAATTTAAAAGTTCCAAGTACGCATGTTAATTTGGAGGATATAGAAATACCTTTGGGTAGGAACGATGATAATTTAGAATCATGGAGGAAAAATAATCGATTATCCTTTGAAGATTTTTCCAGTCGAGTGTTGTTATTTGTTACTTCCTTTTACGCTATGTTTGTTGCAACTTATGTGCCAATTAGTTTGCAAGGTGGAATTTTGGAAAGTTCTTTAGATTTAAATTTCACTAGATTACATATAGATTATATTCTATTGGGGGATTCATACTATTTGGCTTCAATTATCTTAGCAAGCCTGTTATACCTACCTTGTTTTTATTTATCAACTAAAATTGCAAATCTTGTTACTCGATTAATATACAAGTACCGACATACCAGTAAGAAGCAATATAGATCTTTTGTTTTTCTATCAATGGTATTCCTAGCCCTAGTTATTGCTGGTCAAGTTGTGTTTATTTTAAACCCAGGTAGTAGCTGGATTGATTCTATGCTGATAGTATTTATTCTAATTTTCTTTTTTCTGTTAATGATAATCTCACCAAGAAGGTAGAAAATGAGACCAAAAAATTTATATGTAGTGATAAATGGAAGAAAATTAGGTGTCTTTAATCTATGGGATGGTGAAAATGGAGTAAAACAACAGGTTCATGGTTTTAGTGGTGCTCTTTATAAGGGTGGATTTTTTTCAATTGATGAAGCTGTATATTACTTTAAAGATAATAAAGGATATAATCCTGAAATAAATTTTAATACTGAACTCCTTGAAGATGAAACTTGTGATTTATCAATTGAATATATAACATATATGATAGTAGACCCTCAATTAAATCATCCATACTATGTTGGACAAACTGCTAATTATCCTGATAGAAAAAGACAGCACTTAGTTATTAGAAAAAAAATTAGTAGAAGAAAAGTTGAAATTTATACAAGAACTCTTTTAGATTCAGAAATTGAGCCTCGATTTATAATACTTGATAAGCAATTTGGATTAATCGAATCATTAAAATCAGAAACTCAATGGGTTTATACGTGTTTATCACAAGGGTATAATTTAACTAATTGTTGGAAAGAACACAGAAAATTACCTGTTAATTGGAATAAAGAAGATGAACTTAAGTTTCCAAATTTTCTCTAGACCCATTTATCTAAATTTTCAGAATTCTAGCTTGGGTTAATTTTATCAACTTCATTTTTACAATTTGTTTCTTCCGCTTTCTACTAAACTGAACCAGTTTATCAAAGTGGTACATATCCCTTAAATATCTTTAGACTTTTTGAAAGCTTATCTTGGTAAGAAACCTCGTACATACAAAGCTTGTTCCAATATTTTGCCACTTACATCGGATTGCTCTTGACCTGATAGGTTTGAATACCTTGTTGAAGATGATGCCCATTGTTTTAGGTTGGTTTTTTTACCATCAACAAATATTTCACCATCACTGTGAACTGACACTTTTTTTCCTCTTAGAACTTGAACTGACATTTTTAATACCTCTAATCTTTGAACATGTCTTTAACTAATTTTTCAAAATGCTCGTTTACCTGTTTGGAAACAACCTCTAAACCTTCAGTTGATGCTATGTCAATTAGAGAATCATAATCATTGTTTTCTCCACAGTTCATACATTTGATCAAATCACCAGATGAGTATTTTTTTGTTGTATCACCTATTAATGTAGCATCACAAAAAAGGCACTTTGAATCTATAGTAAAACTTTCTAATTCTTTCATTATTTGTTACCTGTAAATTTCATTGTAAAAGTAGCTACTGTAATCAAAAAGCCTAGTAAGATAAAAAGTCCTTTATGATTTTCAATATAGTCAGATATTCTTTTAAAAAAATTGCGTGATAAAATAAGTTCATCTGATTTTATTTTAGAAATTGCAACTCCCATGCCTTTTTGAGTCAATCTTAAATTTCTAAAATTACTGTCACCAAGGCTGCTATAGCTAAGCCATTCATGAGTAATGTATTTATTTATGATTTTTTGAAAATCATTTATAGTGTATTTTTTTTTAAAAGATTGGTTTATAGAGTCAACTAGTTCTTGGGTAAGGGAAAAAGTGTGGGTTTTATAAGAATTCCCAGTCATTTCAAGTTCGTTGATAAGGTATTTTAATAGTAAGAATTCAGTCATCAGCTTTAATTTTTTAATATTATATATGTATGGGCATAAAATCAAACTTCAATAATCTTGTTTCACTTAAATTTTTTCTGTACTCTTACCCACGCTAGATTGATTAGTTTCATTTCTTCTTCGGCTTGTTTTTTTCTTCTACCTCCAAATTGTTCCATTTTGTCGGGGTGGTACATGGCTCTTAAATATCGGTAGGCTTTTTTTATGGTGGCTAAATTGTCACTTGGATTGCACCCTAATATTTCACAAGCATCATTAAAACTGTTCGGGTCTAAATCATCATTATTACTAGATGATTGATTATTTTGATTGGCTTGATTGTTTCTAGCTTGCGCCTGTTCTCTTTGGAATTGTTCACGCTGTCGGCGAAGTTCTTCAGCTTGTCTTCTTAGGCGTTCTTGGTCGGCTTGGGCTTGGCGTTGTTGATCAGAATAATTATTGTTTTGTTGGTTTTGATAATTCTGATTAGTTGAATTTCTTTTATTCTGTTTTGCCTGCTGTTTGGCTTGCTTAGCTTGCCTTGCATTTTCTCTGGCTTGTTCTTTTTTATACTCTTTATCTCGGCGTTTTTGTTCTTTTTCATATCGTTTATTGGCAAAGAACCGCTCTATATCCATTTTGATGCCTGATAAAAAATCTGTAACTTTTCTTAATGTATTGCCAAAGTTAGCAAAGAAACCAATAGCAAAGGGGATGTATAAAAGTTGTTGATTAGATTGTTCGACTTGGGCAATTACAGGTATTGAAAAAAACATGCCTAATAGCATTAAAAATGGATTGAGCCTTTTAAATGATTTGCCTATGATGAAGCCATAAATACCTATAAAACCTGTATAGAATATAATAGCCGTCATGAGGTGAATTTACGCCATAAGGGTTTGCCAGTGTGTACTAAAAAACCAAGAATATAGGGAACTGTAAAAATCCATACATCAGCACGAATAAGAAAATCTATTAATGGTGCAAAAATTAGCATGGCTACAAATATCCAAAATATAGAACCTTTACGAAAAAACCAACCAAGGGTTAAGTCAAGAAAAAACATAACGGCAAAGATAACCCAAAAACCAGGGTCTGAAAGAATTACCATTAACGGTCTATTCATAAATCACCCATGAACCTGTGTGGAGATAGTAATAGTAACGAGGGGAATAGATTTTGAGTTAGATTTGCCTTATTCTTTGAGGCGAATAGCTTGCTCTTCAACGATACTAATAAGTAAAGCTGACCAAAAGATATTTTCCGCAGTAGATTAACTATTTTCATCATAGGTTCACTAGTTTAACATTGATAGTGCGGTTTCCATTGTCTTCAAAAACAGGTGGGAATTTACTGGCTTTTTTAAACAACCTATTTTGATAATAGGGTGTAACTTTTAGTTTTACTGGATTCCTATTTTTGGAGATAATAAGGACATTAAAAATTTGGAGGGAGACTACTTTTTTGCCAAGTGACAATATTTGAAATTGAAAATATAATTCAGTTAAAATTTGTCCAATGCAAAAGTAATGTCATTTATTGAGTTTATTAATTGCACTATCAAAATCTGATAAAAAGTTTTTATCTTGCACAACTCGAAATTTTTCATATTCTGATGTCGTGGTTAGTAAAGCATTTTGATGAGAAACGTTTCCAGTATGTGTTAAAATGTCATATCGATTAATTTTTAAAAACGAATCTAAAATTTCAATCCATTCTTTCATTTTTGTAGGTATGTTTCTTTTGGCTTGCAGTTCAGCAAAATTCAGATACAACTCAATCAAGCTATTCAATTCGGAAACTTCTTCCTCTGTTAAGTAGTTTTTTGCAATTGAAGCATCAGATTTTAGAATTTTTCCTTGAGGAGAATTCTTCCATGATGTCAAGCCCATATGTGGTTTGTTTAAATCTGCTCTATTAGAGATAATTTCGGCAGCAGTATTTCCTGTTATCGCCCAATGTAATTTGTTTTGAACGGTTTTATAAAATGTTGTTGTAATAATTGATTTTGGATCGTAGTCAATACTGCATTGCGCATAAATATCTGTAATCTTTTGATAAAATCGTCTTTCAGAAGCCCTGATTTCACGGATTCTTTCGAGTAGTTCATCAAAGTAATCACGCCCAAAAACTTGATTGCCTTGCTTTAGTCTCTCATCATCAAGAATAAAGCCTTTGACAATAAACTCCTTCAATGTATTGGTTGCCCATATTCTAAACTGAGTAGCTTCTTTGGAATTAACTCTATAGCCTACAGAAATAATCGCATCAAGATTATAAAAATCTAAATTTCTTGTGACATTTCTTTTTCCTTCTTTTTGAACTACTCGAATTTTTCGAGTAGTTGAATCTTGGTCAAGTTCTTCGGAATTATAAATTTCTTTTAAGTGATAGGTAATGGTATGGCTTTCGACTCCAAATAATTCACCAATAGATTTTTGTGTCAGCCAAATAGTTTCATCTTCTAGAAACACATTAACTTTAACTTCACCAGTATTTGATGTGTATAAAATAAAACTTGAAACAGAATCTATATTTTTATTCATCTTGAAACTCTTTGAATACATGGTTGTATTTTAACTTATTTATTTGGTTTTTGAAAAATATTAGTAACTTCATTAATTTAGCTGTGATTATGGCAATAAAAAAGATTCTTGCTGATAAGCAATAGCCATATTTTTGATGAGTTTTGAAAGTGAAACACCTTCTTTTTTTGCAAGCTGAGTGAATAATTTATATTCAGAATCAGATAGGTTGATACGAGGTTGTGAACGGCGTTTATTATTTTTATACTTCGCCCAATACGCCTTTTGGTAGTCCTTGCGATTGTCTCCTTTTTCAGTCATTTTGGGTTTGATAAAGTGGGTTAAGTTTATTTACTTTATAGCAAGCCAATATTTCTGTCAAAGAAAAATCAGAGCAAATCAAATGAATTGTATCTGTGATATAATTCCGTCAGATCTTTTGAAAGGGAGTTGAGAGGGAATCCCTCTTACAAGATGTAATTTGGACAAATCATATTCCTTACGTTTGTGAACTTGTGCAATCTTGCTATCAAAACATCACGATTTCTTCACCGTTCATAGTTTGACTGGAATTTGTCCAATTCTCAAAATTATTTCGACCGCCAAAGGCGGTTAAAAAGATTTGCGGGGGAAAAGGAAAAATTATTTGTCAATATCAGGTTTATCGTGTGATAATCTTTTGGTAGGTGCACTCTCAGGAAAATGTTCAATTGATTTAGCTTTACTATTTGTAAGTTGTTTAATATCAAGGATTAATAGACACAACTAACCCTGTGAATATGGGGCCAGATGACCTTCCTGATATGAAAAAACTACTGCCTCCAAACAATCAAGTGACATTGATTAAACTCACAGAAAAAGACATACATAAAGAATTCGGCACTGTTCCATATGCTATATATATCGGGGTTCTGTCTGATTGGTTAAAATCCAAAAATTTCTTTGGTAGGTTATTATATTTCATGAAAAGAATTTTTAATTAAATCAGATCTAATTGACTTTTATATTGGAGCCTACAAATCAATCTTTACTCACACTGGGGCAATAAACCATATTCATCATCTGATATTACGCCAACAACTTCCTGCTCAAATAATTGTAGGTAATACACTTTCTATGGAACTTCGAGAACAATTCTTTACACCTGCCCATTATCTTTGGATTGTCTATTATACAAAACACATCCGTGTGTTGGTTTTTGTAACGCTACGCGTCTCACCATCCATGGCTCGAATATGGTAAAGGCCAACGGAACCACACCCTATACAAATGCATCAAAATAATCGAAACTATATTTTTTATTTTTGAGATTACTCATGAAACGAATAAGACGCACACCAAAGCAATGGAACAAACTAATACAAACATTTTACACCTCTGGATTGAAAGCCTCAAATTTTTGTAGACAACATAAAATTGATCAAAAATATTTTTCAAAAAAGAAAGGTGAATATGCCTCAAACTCAAATAAAAGTAACAACTTTGTAAAAGTCCAAATAAACAACCTGGCAACAGATGCTACAGTATTGATGAGCCTTAACAATAAAAATTGTTGTCTCAATTTTTACCAGTTGCCCGATATTGAATATTTAAGTAATTTGATGAAGTCAGTGTCATGATAAATTTCTCAGATGCCTCAATCTATCTGCATCGGGACTATGTTGATTTTCGCAAACAAATAAATGGCCTTGCAGCGATTGTTCAAGGGTCAATGAAGAAAGACATATTTGACTTCAGTTTGTATGTATTTTGTAATAAAAAACGCGATAAGCTAAAGATCATATATTGGGATAAGACTGGCTTTTGTTTGTGGCAAAAACGCCTTGAAAAAGCTAAATTCAGCTGGCCAAAAAAACACGATGCTTCGATAATACTGTGGAATACTGAACAACTTAACTGGTTACTGCGAGGTTTTGACGTCAGTAAAATCAAGGCCCATAAACAACTAAAATATAAGACAATTTAATCAATGATTTAGGGTGTTAGTCGCACTGAAATGTTATAATGTATGCTATGAAAATAGCACATAAATTACAACAGGAAAATGATGCTTTACGTGTGCAAATCCAATTAAAAGATACTGAAATAAAACTCAGAGATACTCAATTGGCTCAAAACGAGTTCCTTATATCAAATCTGCAATCTCAATTATTCGAGCTCAAAAAATACCGTTTTGGTTCATCATCAGAAAAAGATAAAAATCAACTGCCTTTGTTTAATGAAGCAGAGGCTATTGTTGCTACCACACCCAAAGTAACTACCACAAACAAAAAGAAGAAACCAGGTATTAGAAAGACATTACCACCTGAGCTGGAACGTGAAGAAGAAACTTATGATTTAGATGAGGATCAAAAAATATGTCCTAAAGATAGTTGTGAATTAAAGCTTATCGGTGAAGAATGTAATGAACAATTAAAATTTATTCCAGCTTCCATCAAGGTCATTAAACACAAGCGTCTCAAATATGCTTGTACTAGATGCAACAAGCATATTGTTACTGCAACAAAACCCAAAGATCCAATTCCAAAATCAATCGCCTCACCAGAGTTGCTTTCATATATTAGCGTGAGTAAATATACCGATGGTTTGCCATTGTATCGACTGTCCAGAATGTTCAACCGTCTGAATATTAAAATATCACGCACTAACATGGCAAACTGGATGATTAAGTGTGGAACATTGATTCAGCCATTGATTAATATGATGCAAGATAGACTTTATGAACAGCCCTGCATTCATATTGATGAGACGACCTTACAAGTACTCAAAGAATTAGGTAAAAAAGCCCAAACCAAAAGCTATATGTGGGTGATGCGAGCAGCAAATATAATATTATTCAATTATGATCCTTCTCGCAGTAGTAAGGTCGCTGAAAAATTATTGACAGATTATGACCAAGCCATAATGGCTGATGGTTATGGTGGTTATAATTCAATTGTTGCCAAGAATAAACTCACGCGTTTAGGTTGTTGGGCACATGCTAGGCGTTACTTTATAAAGGTAGTAGAGCAAGGTAAAAATCCAAATGCACAAAAAATGGTTGATTTAATTGGCCAGCTTTATGGGGTTGAAAAACAAATTAGGGAAAATAATTATAAACCAGATAAAATCGAAGAAGTCCGAGGCGAACAAAGTATCCCTATCATAAATGAAATTCGGCAATTGCTTGATCAAACATTACACTCCACCACACCAAGTGGGCTTATGGGTAAAGCTCTTGCTTATTTACATAATCAATGGCCAAACCTAATCGGTTACAGTAAAAATGGTAACTATCCCATCGATAACAATGCTGCAGAAAATGCCATTCGACCTTTCGTCATAGGTCGTAAAAACTGGCTTTTTGCCAATTCGATACAAGGAGCTAAGGCCAGTGCTAATCTTTATTCAATTATAGAAACAGTCAAAGCCCATGATCTCAATCCCCAGAAATATCTCACCAATGTCTACAGGCAATTACCCAATGCAGATACGATTGAGGATATCGAAAAATTACTGCCTTGGAATTTTAAGCTTAATTAGTTATTTTAATCAAGTATGTCGTTGCGTTGGCGCTTACAATAATATTACATTTGCAGTTAACAACATTCCTGCTTGCAAAGATATTTCTCTATCTTTTATAAATAAATTTTGATCATCAAGTTTGACTATTATCCTATACATGGGCTCTTTACTTTCAATAACCCTATCAATTTCCTGAGGATATATAACCGTTTTTGCAATTTCTGAAATATGGCCTGCAAACATCCCAAATTGTTGTGAAGGAAAAGCATCATAATTAATTAAAACTTTTTGATTTTTTTCAATGAATCCTATCGCTTTTGAAGGTAAATATAATTCAGCATAAAGATTTATATTTTCAGGCATAATAGTCATCAGTATTCTATTAGAGTTTACAAATCCACCCTTTTTGACACGAACATTAGTGACCCTCCCACTAACTGGTGCTTTTAATATATATTTATCTTCACTGTTTAATTTAATAGATGACTCTTCTATTTTAATGATTTCACTTTTAATTTCTTGTTTTCTTTCTTGTAACAAGATTGGAAGGTCTTTGAGTTGTTGTTTTAAATTTGAGATTTCTTCTATTTTATTAAGCATTAACCTTTTTGTTGTCTCTAAGCTCAATTGTGCCTGTAATTTATTTTTATATTGTTCTATATACCTTTGATCTACAATCAATCCCTTTTCTTGCATATTTTTATATTTTTTTTCTATAGAAATTGATGTGGAAACATCATCTTTACGCAAGTTAATTTCTTTTTGAATTTGTTCAATTTCTTTCTTTTTATTTACAATTGATTGATTGATTTTCTGTTCTTTGATTTGAATATTAGCTTCTCTATCTTTAATTTCCTTCTTGAGTAATAATATTCTTTCTTCAAGTTTATCTATAAGTTTTTGATTTACTGTTGTATTTAAAGTCATAGCTTGACCAGTTGTTATTTCCAATAAAGAATCGCCTTTTTTTACTATGTCCCCTTCCTCAAAATAATTTGTAGCCACTAGGCCACTTGATGTTGCATATATACCAATTGCTCCTTTTTCAGGAGTCAGAAAGCCCCTAGCTACTTCTTTTTTAGTATACGTTCCTAGAAAAAGAAACAATATTGCTACAGCAACTATTCCTATTAAAAATAGAAATAAAACAACTTCTTTAGGGGAACTAGTGACATATACATCGCCCATTGTCGAATTCAATTTAAAATTAACTGCTTCTTTTCTAAATAAATCTTCTTGCATATTGCTATTCCATATAATTTCATTAATAATGTAATTTCTTTCTTGACTAAAATATTATATTGAAAAAAATATTACTACTGTTATTTGTCTTTATTTCCCAAACTTACGCTATTGATTCGGTCAATTATTCATTAAAAATTAAAAAATTAAAAAATGATAATATGTGGGAAATTCATTACCGCTTTAAACATCCCGTTTCTCAAATAACTTTTAACACAAACCCTAATTCTTTTAGAGAAAAACATTGGGATTTCTCAAGAAAAAACTCGACATTAATATCAGAAAAAGGTGAACAAAGTTTAATCTTTGCTAAGCCAACAAAATCATTCAAAGTCACAGTAAGTGGGTTAGATAACAATTTCTATAATAGAAACTATACGCCTTTTATAGTATTTTCTGACTTGAGCAGTGCAATATACGTTGGTCACTACTATTTGTCTAGCGTTAGAATAAAACAAAATCTAATAGATTCCGATAAACTAAATCTGAACTTACAGTTATCTACTACTATACATGAGAAAATATTATATAAGAATGAAGTTGATTCAAAAAAAATAAACATTCAAAAAGATACAAACCCTGAATATGCATATTTTGGTAACCTGCCTTACTCAAGGCAAAAATATAATACTTTAGTAATTGATCCTAAACTGCCTAAATGGATTATAAATATTTATGAAGATTCAATACCCAAAATGATTTCTTTTTTTCAATCCTCGTTTGACATATCTTTACCTTCTACACCACTTGTTCTTGTAGGTTTTCATAACATAGATATAAGACCCCGCATCGATGGTGGTTTTGTTGGTAATCAAGTTGCAATAAATATTGTGGGGAATGGATGGGCTCAATATAATTTACAAAATAAAAATGAACATTTACGTCTGCTTGCTCATGAACTATCTCATTTGTGGATTGGAGGGTTGTTTAAACCAGATACAACATTTGAAGAATTTAACAATGTTATTTGGATGCATGAAGGAGGGGCAAATGCTTTTGCTTTAAAAGGATTGTTAGAATTAAAATTGGTATCTACTGAATGGTATGAATCACAATTCAAAAAATCCATTAATGAGTGTATCAACACTCTTCAATTATCTCATATAAATTCTTTTGATAAAATAAATAAGCTACAAAGTAGCTATGCATGCGGAGCCTCAATGATTTTGCTTTTTGAAATAATATTAAACGACAAGAATATTTTTAATTTGTGGGCAAGTATTTTCCATTCTCATTCAAATAACGTATTTTCGCAAGATGATGTGCTATCT
>Ga0256845_1003238_pt1 | contig 11174 bp, 7 predicted proteins | sample RiftiametaG_FD_189101 | JGI IMG/M metagenome (GOLD analysis project Ga0256845, IMG submission 189101) | Tube worm associated microbial communities from hydrothermal vent at the East Pacific Rise, Pacific Ocean - Riftia | ecosystem: Host-associated > Annelida > Integument > Unclassified ... | reverse complement strand
GTTCGTAGCTAAGTTGCCCTGCTGGTACACGTATACGAAGCATAAAGTCTTCACCCTTGTCAAAGAGTCCAAAACATTTTAAAAAGTAAGAAGCATCTTCTTTAGATAGACCTTCATACCCTGCAGCAGCTATTTTCTCTAGCTGTGTGTAGACATCCATAGGATCTTTGAGGGCTTTGGTTATTTCTACTTTATTTACTTTTTTACTTCGTGCCTCTAAGGCTTTTTCTAAGATAGTCATTGTATTGTTTTCCTAATTGATAAACCACAACTATGTGTGAGATAATATAATGTGATTATAGTATTTTTTTTCTTACTTTTTTTAAGATGAGTGATTAAAAAATAAACAATTGAATTGATTAAAAATTAATCAACAGAAAACTATAATCTTTTCAAATCTATATTATAATTCGCGTATTATATTTTTTAAAGGAATTAAACAATGGCAAATTTTAAAGCACTCAAAGGACAGGGGCATGCACCTACACTGTTCATGGCTTTTTTATATTTCGATATGAGCTTTATGGTATGGACAATGTTAGGCCCTCTCTCTACAGAGATAGGTGAAGCACTAGCAGCTGCAGGTCACATCATGACGGCAGGAGAGAAAGCAACACTTCTTTCCCTCCCTATACTCTCTGGGGCAATTCTTAGAATTGTACTTGGTTTTGGGGTAGATAAACTAGGGCCTAAAACGACGGCACTTATGGCTCAGTCTATTGTTATTGCATCTCTAGTTACAGCATTTATGTTAGGTGCAGAGATTACGTATAATCAACTGCTTATAGTTGCACTTGGACTTGGATTTGCAGGGGCATCATTCGCTGTAGCACTTCCACAAGCGGGTCAGTGGTATCCACCAAAACTTCAGGGTATTGTACTTGGTATTGCAGGGGCAGGTAACATCGGTGTGGTCATCGACTTCCTTTTTGCTCCAAAGATTGCTGAAAAATGGGGTTGGGAGTATGTATTTGGTGTAGGTGCAGTGATGGCGATAGTGGTATTTATAGCCTATCTTTTTTTAGCTAAAAATGCTCCAGAGTCTGTCTATAAGGCAAGACCTAAAAAAGTAAAAGATTATCTAAAACTTCTACGTGATAAAGATACATGGTGGTTCAACCTCTTTTATGCTATCTCTTTTGGTGGGTTTGTAGGGTTTGCAGGATATATGAAAGTCTTTTTAATGAATACTTACCAAGCAGATATGTCTGCCTTTGGACTCGATGTATTTAATGAGCCAAATGTAAAGGTAATAGCAGGGTACTTTGGAGCGTTGACCATATTTGCAGGAGCAGTACTTCGTCCTGTAGGTGGTTCAATAGCCGATAAAATAGGTGGAGTAAAAGCCCTATACTTTTTCTATGGAGCAGTGGCTGTATTGGTAACACTTTTAGCAGTAGCAAATTTATCATTCTTTGTAGCGATTGCAGTACTTTTTCTCATTATGGCAAGTCTTGGTATGGCAAATGGTTCAGTATTCCAGCTTGTACCTCAGAGGTTTGGTAGAGATATTGGAATTATGACAGGTATTGTCGGATGTGCAGGAGGGCTAGGTGGTACAGCTCTTATCAAGACGCTAGGTTGGTCTAAAGGTGCATTTGATGGCTATATGGTTGGTTTTCTTATCTTTGCCGTTGTGGTACTCGTTGCCATTGCAGGGCTTAGTATGGTTAAAACTAGATGGAGAACCACATGGGGTGCAAGTGCAGGCGGTATGATATAGTCTCATCTGATATAATAGAAATCATAAAATTAATATACATCATTGAGTCTAGAGCATTCACTAAAAATCATCGATTAGCTATAATCATAAAACTAGCATCTGTCATTGAGCCTATTGCACTCACAAAAAATCACCGATTAGCTACAGCTAACCTATAATTTTTTGCAAGAACACTAAACTCAAGCACAGACGCTATTTTCATAATTATTTAATTTTTTTAAAGGCAAAACGCAATGTCCAAACAAAATATAGAAACTTCAGGTCTGACATTAGCTAAAGGTACACAACTTAAAGGTGATGATTTTTTTGAAGTAAAGGTCATGGAGACTATTACTGTAGCAGTGGTATGTGATGGAGTAGGGTCTGCTATGCAAGGGGCTGAAGCTGCTAAACGTACCTGTCATTTTTTAGTGCACTCTCTTAAAAATAGACCCAAATCATGGTCTATGGAAAAATCTATTAAACATTTTATTGAAAACATTAACCGTGTGCTTTATTTGGAGTCTATGGAAGATTATGAGAGAGAAGAGTTAGTGACAACACTTACTCTGGTGGTGATAGAGGGTGATAGACTCTATGGGGCAAATGTAGGAGATAGCCGTATTTACTTGCATCGTAATGGACAGTTTGCACAGCTCTCACATGATCATGCTATGGATGAAAAAGGTATGGAAAATGTTTTAACTGCTGCCATGGGATTAGAAGAAAATGTAAGTCCTTACTATTTTGAAAATAACCTGCAAACAGGGGATAAAATACTTCTTTGTTCAGATGGACTTTATAATGAACTTGAACCTGATGAACTAGAAGCAGGTGTGTTAAATGGTGCTTCATATTTAGTTAAAAAAGCAAGTAAAAAAGTAGAGGATAACTTACCAGATGATACTACGGCAGTGGTATTGGAAATCAAAGAACTTGACCCTAGGTTGAAGCTCAAACAATCTAAACTTATTGTACATGAGAAGTATAAGGTAGGTGAAGAGATAGATGGGTATAAGCTCTTAAAACCACTTATACAAAATGAACGTACATGGTTATGTGAAAAAAGAGGGCAGAAATATGTGATAAAGTTTGTACATTTTGAGGCAGTAGATGATGAGTTAATGTTAGATTTCTTTGTGAAAGAAGTTTGGATGGCAAAGCGTCTAAAAGCAGGGTTTTTTCCTAAAGCAGTTGTACCCAAAAATCGTACACACCGTTACTATATTATGGCATTTGTTGAAGGGGTGACACTCAAAGAGTATACTGCCAAAAAGCCACTTTCTGTAGATATGTCAGTTGAACTTGCAATATTTTTACTCAAAATGTCACAGTTTCTTATACGTCTTGACCTTGTACATGGTGATATCAAACCAGAAAATATTATAGTGACTGAACGTAAAGGTAAACTGGTCTTTAAGATGGTGGATTTTGGAAGCATTGCCGAAGCATACTCCAATGTCACCCGTGCAGGAACACCTAGTTACTTGGCACCTGAACGTTTTAAACAAGCACCTATGAATGAACAGACAGAAGTATATGCTATTTCTGTAACACTCTATGAGGCACTGACACAGCAGTACCCATTTGGGGAAATAGAGCCTTTTCAAACACCTTCTTTTGATAAAAAAATTAAAGAACTTAGCAAGCTCAATGCTAAAATACCAAAATGGCTAGAGTCAGTGATATTGCGTGGTTTGGAACCCAATACAGATGAGCGTTACCATAACTATTCAGAGATGCAGTATGAGATTAGCAATCCTACAAAGGTAAAACCCTATTTTGATAAAAATATATCTTTTATAGAACGTAATGAAAAGATGGTGTATAAAGTAGGGTTTGTGAGTATGTTAATTTTAAATTTAATACAACTATTTTGGTTTTAATTAGCGTGCTCTCTTAATATTCTTACGATGCTTTTTATAGCTGTTGCTAAAGTCATGTACACCTTTGGCATTTTTCATAAAGTAGAGGTAGTCGGTTTTAGCAGGTTTAATCGCTGCTTTAATAGCACTCAGGTTTACTGCCCCAATAGGTGAAGGGGGAAGTCCTTTGTATTTGTAGGTATTAAAATGACTAGTGTCATTCTTAATACGCTCAGGAGTTACTTTACTATGTGAATATTTACCATAGTTGAGCGTACCATCCATCTGTAAGCGCATCCCTTTTTTCAAACGATTTACGATGACGGAAGAGACAATAGGCATCTCTTTGTTATTTGCAGCCTCTTTTTGGATAATAGATGCAATGGTAAGTATTTTCAACCACTGTTTTACACTGTAGGTACCATAGATTTTTTCTGAGAATGCTTTATACTTTTTATTTGATGTCTTGGTTAAAAATGAAATAAGATGTTTCTCTCCTATACCGTAAGGAACATGATAAGTATCTGCATAGATACCTGCTTCAGGATAGCTAGAATACTCGTGATAGTAGTCAAGAAGTTTTGTGTTATTAAGGTCAAGTTGCTTGGCAGTAGCTTCTAAAAAAAGTTCTTTGGTCTCTCCTGGTATGAGAGTGACTTTATGTATCATCGCTTTTGCATTGGTGAGTTTATAGAGAAAATCTATACGATTTAGCTCGGTTTTCCCTAGTGAAATCCAGCCTGTTTTAGGCGTACCAAGCAAACGTAAAATGTATGTATCTATCACAGAAAGTGCATACCCTTGTTTATGCAATTGTGATATAATTGCATGAATAGAACCTTGAGGTACAAAGAGTGTTTTTGTGGTCTTAACAGGAAGTGTAGTATAAAAGGTAAAAGAGATGATTAAGACCAGTGCAATGTTTTCTGCCCATGCCATCCATGTACTTATTCGTAATACTCTCATATTTCTTGTTACCCTTGTTGTCGCATTATTTATGTGGCTCTATATTGGTATCAAAATTGATACACTTAGTATCTCTCATTATCAAGTCAATGGATTATACATCAAACTTGATAAAAAGCTTACATTCAAAGCGGATAAGGTTATTATCCCTAAAAGTAAAGCAAGTCCCTCAGCAGGTCGTATAGATAAAACATTGGAAAATGTAAAATATGTACTTACTTTTTTTGATCATATTGATCTTAAAAAAATACATTTTAATAATAATATTTTAGATATCTATTATCTGGATAATGTGTTACAACTTAGCAGTAAAGATTACCTTGTCAGAGGGAATATTCACCGTGAAGGAAAGATGTTAAAAGGTGATATTTCTGCACTGCAGTTAAAACAGCATGATATTGTAATTCGTGGTGAATTCTCTTATGATTTGAATGAAGATATTTTACAAACAGAAGGAAAATTTTTATTTAAAGAACTCACTGGTAGTTTTTTGGCTAACAAAGTGCAACATAAGGTAGATTTTTCTGTTAAAAGTGATACTTTTTCAGACTTACGTTCAGTCATAGATCAATTTGATATGCCAGAAGCTGTAAGAAGTTGGGTTGTAGATAAGGTACAAGCCAAAAACTATAAACTACTCTCTTTAAGTGGCAAAGGAAATATAGAAAATAAAGCTTTCAAAATAGATATGGATGCGTTGAAAGGTGAAGTACTTTTTTCAGATGTAACGATAAACTTTAAAGAAAATATTGCTCCTATTATTGCTCCTAGCTTTATATTGAGTTATACCAATGATGGAGGGCTTTTCTTTGATTTAGAGAAGCCAAGGTATCTGGGTAAAAATTTAGATGGAAGCTCTGTGGCTATTGTTCATTTGAGAGATGATAATACAACACTGAATTTGAATTTAAAATTTAATACGGCTTTTGATAAAGAGGTGCAAAAATTACTTCAAGCTTATGCTATTAATATACCTATAATACAGAAAAATGGTACGGTAAAAGCATCATTAGATATAGATATTGGATTGAAAAAAGATCATATAGCTGTTGTTACAGATGTGAATTTTACAAAAGGTGAAGTCCTTATACAAAAAGTCCCACTTCCTGTTGTATCTGGTAGTATGTATTATGAGAATGGTTTTATAACGTTAAAAAAACTGGTCTTAAAAAATGAATATTATTCAGGGACTATCAATGGAAATATAGATTTAAAAAAGAAAAAATTAAAATCTGTTTTTGATGTAAAATATCTAAAAGTAGGAGATACAAAAGATAAGTTTATTGATTTGAAAAACCAAAAACTACCTTTTACTTTAGACTATAAAAAGGGTATTAAAGTGCAGATACCTAAACTTACAATGGATTTGATACAAAAGGAAAAAGCGTATACTCTGAATATTTCAGATCTTAATAAAGTTAAACAATATATTTCAAAAAGTATACCTATAGAAAATGGTGGAGAGGTCAGTGTTACAACAAAAGATTTTGAGCAATTTCATTTTAAAGGTATTGTAAAACGTGATTCTTGTTTTTTATATGAAAAAGACAATACGTGTAATACGAGAGTACCTTTTGAAGGAAAAGCAAGTGCCAAAGATGTGGATTTTTATGCTTTTGATAAACGTCTTTATTTTAATAAAGCTAAATCACGTATTAAACTTTATAATCTCAATATCGATTTAAAAAAGTTTTTAGAGAGTGAAACTAAAGTAGATAAAACATCACAAAAAAAGAAGAAAAGCAAAAAAATAATTATTTTAGGAAAAAATAGTAATTTACTTTACGATGAGTATAGTCTCGTTACTGATAGTTATGATGTTGAAATTCAGCCAAATGGAAATATTAAAGCCATAGGAAGTTCAGATGGGGATATTATCAAGTTTTCTAAAGTAAAAAATGTCTTAACGCTTCAAGCATTACGTATAAAAGACAAGGTTTTACATCCACTTATTAACTTTGATGGTTTACAACATGGAAGATACTCTCTCACTAAAACAGGAAATCCTCAAAATGTGATGAAGGGTGAAATTATTGTAGAGGGTGGGGTGATGAAAAACTTTAAAGCCTACAACAATACATTGGCATTTATCAACACAATACCTGCATTAGCTACTTTACATAAACCTGGTTACTCAAATAAAGGTTTTACTATTATCTCTGGTCTAGTTGAATACAGGATGGTTGAACGTACAAAAATTATCTTTGATTCTATCTATATTAAAGGAAATTCTGCAACGATTGTGGGTAAGGGTGAGTTAGATTTAAAGAAAAATACTATCAATATTGAGTTGGGTGTACAAGTAGCTAGAGAGTTGGGGAAAGTTGTGGGAAGTATTCCTCTCGTAGGATATATTTTAATAGGTAAAGATAAAAGCATCACTGTTGGATTACAGATTACAGGTAGCTTAGATAAGCCAGAAGTAAATGTCTCTGCGGCTAAAGATATACTCTCCTATCCTTTAGATCTTATAAAGCGAACTATTGAAGCCCCTAAGCAACTTTTATCTCCTGAGAATTAGAGTATAATATAAGTATGAGTAAACTATTTTTATATATTATTAGTATAAGTAGCTTTATTTGGGCAGATATCTCTGCACAAGAAGCAGCAGAGTTAGAGATACGTGCAGCAGATATACGTAAAGAATTAGGCATACATACACCTAGTGCAAAAGAGAAAAAACTTGAGCGTATTAGGCATGAACTTAAACTTGATTTTGACACCTCTTCCAAAGAGGCATTATTGGAATCAAATACACCTAAAACGGTAGAGTCATTGAGTGCTTCAAAAAGTAGTAGTATGTCAGATAAAATAAGTTCAGGGCTCTCTAGTATTACAAAAAGATTAGGCTTAGAAGAAGATGACAATGATCATTACTCATTTTCAAATACACTGAATGATTTTTATGACACTGTAGGCTTAGATGAAGGAGAGAGTTGGGGTATGCCTTCACTCTTTGGATTGAATGAAAAGAAGAAAAAAAGTACACTCTTTGGTTTGGAGTTTCTTGGTGGCTTTAAAGATACGGGTAATACTATACATAAAGGGTTGAAGTACTCTGGTACATCGGCAGAATTTACGTCAGGTATGATGTATAAAAGTTCTAAAGCCTATAACACTATGTTCGGTATGTATGAGGAGTCACCGTTCAATATATTTGAAGAGGAAGATGAAAAATCTATCTTTGATTTTTTTGAAGGTGGTAATTCTGTTTTAGATATGTTTGATTAAGTGCTTTCCCTCTTTTTTTTGCAGAACTTTACGATATTCTAAGTTTTCTCTTAGTTGGGTTTTTTTATCTTCAGTGAGACCATGTAGTCTAAGTTTTTTCCGTATTTTTTCTATTTCTATTTCTGTTTTCATGAGGATATTGTAGCTTAGCATTGTCACGCAAATGTTACCGTATCTTACTCATTTTGTAAAACGGTAAGAGGGTCAGTTTGTGAAGCTTTTCTTGCAGGGTAGAGAGCAGAGAGTAAGATAATAATGCTTGTGCCGATAATAATAAACCCAAAGTCACCCATAGTAAGATCTATGGGGAGCTTTGATGTTCCATAAACGTCTTCAGGCATAGATATAAGGTCAAAAGTTTTAAGTATCCAAATACCTAACCCTCCAAGCATTGTACCGGCTACGATACCTGCACTTCCTATAATCACTCCAAGTCTAAAGAAAATAGATTTTATTTCTACTTTAGTGGCACCTAGCGTACGCATGAGAGCAATCTCTCTTCTTCTGCTCATCACAGTCATAAGAAGTGACGAAATGATGTTTAACGAGGCAACAAGGATGATAAGGAGTAAAACGAGAAAGAGTGCTTTCTTTTCCATTTCCATTGCAGCAAAAAAACTACCATTTTGTTGCCACCATCCTTCTATAACTACCATTTCTGGAAGTTCTGCTTTAATGGCTTTTATCTCATCGAGAGGTTCTTGGGTATAGATATGTAATCCATCATAGTTCCCATGTTCACGCTTGAGTAGTTTTTCGAAAGATTCCAGTGTGGTATACATAATGGCTTTATCATAGGCTTTGAGTCCAGACTTAAAGATGCCATCTACCACAAAACGTTTTTGTAAGGGCATCGTACCAAAGCCAATAGCCTGTTGTTCTGAGAAGTAAAGGGTAACTTTGTCTCCTATACGTGCATTCATCTCATATGAGAGTCCTTCACCCATAACAACCCTAAATTTACTTTTACCTGTTCCTTTGGCTTCTTCAAAGATATTGTTAATCGTACCTTCTTTATCTGCATCTACACCATAGAGTAATGAACCTTGTACTGCACCATCATTTTTTGTAATGACTTGGGTAGTGTAGTAGGGTGAAAATTTGAGATGAGGGAACTTGCTTGATAGTTTGTCTATAAGGGCATCGTTAACGGTGTCTTCTGCTAATGGGAGTATCGTCAGGGGATAGTTCATTACAAAGAGTTTTTTAGAAAACTCTTTTTGTGTACCATTCATAATCCCCATAGCTATCATCAATACCATTACCCCTGTCGCTATACCTAAAAAGGCTAACATTGCAGAGATGAAAATAAAAGGGTTTTCTTTATCGTACTTGAGGTAGTGTTTGATGATGTGCCTAATAAACTTTTTATTAGGCGAGGGGATGGTTCTCATTATGCCAATAGACCTTTCTTTGGTCCACTTTGTCCACAACAGTTTTTGTATTTTTTGCCAGAACCACAAGGACACGGTTCATTTCTCTTTGGCTTTTTTTCTGCTGTAAGAGGTTTGCCTTTAGTTTCAGTTGGTACGTCTGTACTCAGTGTTGCTTCGGCTACATCAGACTCTAACTCGTCACGTATATGTTCTACAGCTGCCTCTTCTTCTTCTGGTGAAGTAAAGTCAAATTGTACAAGTTGTAGTACTTTCACTGCTTCAAGTTTAATACGCGTTACAAGGTCAGTAAAGAGTTTGTATGAGTCTTGTTTGTACTCTGTAAGTGGGTCTTTTTGGTTGTACCCTCTAAGCCCGATACCTGTTTTGAGTACATCCATCTCATAGAGGTGGTCTCTCCATTGTGGATCAAGTACCTGAAGATATAAGATACGCTCTATCTCTTTACGTTGTTCTGGGTCTATAGGTTCCATTTTTGCTTCGTAGAGGTTTTCCATCATATCACGTATCATGGTTGTCATCTCATCTACTTCTTTATCTTTAAAATGTGCTGCTTCTACTTCTATATGCAACTCTTCTTTAATGAGTGCTGCAAGTTTTTCAACATCGAAGTCTTCTCTTGGCATACCTTCAAAGATCTCAGACTCAGCCATCAGGTTAGCAATGTACTCTTCACGATTCTCTTTAATCTTCGCATTGATGTCAAACTCTGGGTCAAGAAGTTGATTTCTAAAGGCATAAATAGCTTTACGTTGGTGGTTTGCTACATCATCATACTCTAAGATGTGTTTACGAGACTCATAGTGTTGGTTCTCTACTTTTTTCTGTGCTTTTTCTACAGATCTTGTAACGATTTTAGAATCGATGTATTCACCATCTTCAACACCAAGTTTATTCATGATGTTTCTGATTTTCTCTCCACCAAAGATACGTAAGAGGTTGTCATCAAGGCTTAGGAAGAATTGAGATTCACCTGCATCACCCTGACGTCCAGAACGTCCACGAAGTTGGTTGTCTATACGTCTACTTTCGTGTCTTTCTGTTCCTAATATCATCAGACCACCAAGTGATTTGACTTCATCATCTATCTTGATATCTACCCCACGTCCTGCCATGTTGGTAGCAACGGTTACAGCACCTTTTTGTCCTGCATTCATGATAATTTCTGCTTCTTGTGCGTGGTTCTTCGCATTGAGCATGTTATGAGGGATTTTTTCTTTTTTAAGTCTCTCATCTATCATCTCTGACTTTTCAATAGAGGCTGTACCTATGAGTACAGGTTGTCCTTTTGCATGAAGTTCTCTTACTCGACGTACTACAGCATCTAGCTTTTCACGTTCAGTGTTGTAGATAAGGTCATTTTTATCATCTCTGGCAATAGGTACATTGGTAGGAATAGAGATAACATCTAGTCCATAAATTTGAGAAAACTCAGTAGCTTCAGTCTGAGCTGTTCCTGTCATACCTGCGAGTTTATGGTAGGATCTAAAGTAGTTTTGGTAGGTAATTTCTGCTAAGGTTTGTGACTCTTCTTGTATCTCTACAGCTTCTTTGGCTTCAAGAGCTTGGTGTAATCCCTCAGAGTATCTACGTCCTTCACTTAAACGACCTGTAAATTCATCAACAATGATAATTTCATTATTTTGAACTACATAATCAACATCTTTTTCAAAAATGTAGTGTGCTTTAAGTGCTTGGTCAAGGTGGTGAGAGAGGGCAGCATTTTCAAGTGAGTAGAGATTTTCTACTTCAAAGAGGTCTTGGGCTTTTTGTAGCCCATCTTCAGTCATAACAATGGTTCTGTTTTTCTCATCGACGATGAAGTCACCTGTTGTTTTTTCATCTTCACCTGCTTTGGTTTCTATCTTCTCTCCACGTATCATCTTTTTTGCAATAACATCTGCTTTGGCATAGTGGTTATGGTCACGCTGTGTAGGACCAGAGATAATCAGTGGAGTTCTAGCTTCATCAATAAGAATAGAATCCACTTCATCGATGATGGCATAGTGATGTTCA
>Ga0256845_1003237_pt1 | contig 11177 bp, 8 predicted proteins | sample RiftiametaG_FD_189101 | JGI IMG/M metagenome (GOLD analysis project Ga0256845, IMG submission 189101) | Tube worm associated microbial communities from hydrothermal vent at the East Pacific Rise, Pacific Ocean - Riftia | ecosystem: Host-associated > Annelida > Integument > Unclassified ... | reverse complement strand
CTCCCAGTTCGGCCCAATCCCGGCCGCCCCCTGATCTCGACCGTTCGCAGAGTCCAGCGGCAGGGTGCCCACAAAGCGCCCCGCCGGGGCTCTGTAGGCCACCGAACCATCCGCCGCCGACGATCCGACGATCCCATGATCCGGCTCCTCCGCAACGCGACCCTCTTTGATCCCGAGCCCCGGGGTCGCCGGGATCTGTTGCTCGCGTACGGCCGAATCGCGGCGATCGGCGAGTGTTTGCCCGCGCTGCCAGAGGCCTACGGCGGCCTCGCCCTCGAGCAGGATCTAGGGGGCGCCCGGGTGATCCCCGGCCTGGTCGACGCCCATGTGCACCTCACGGGTGGTGGCGGCGAGGCGGGACCTTCGACCCGCGTGCCGCCGGTGCAGCTCAGCGATCTCAGCCTCGCCGGCGTCACCACGGTGGTCGGAGTGCTCGGCACCGACGGCACCACCCGCAGCATCGCCGACCTGGTCGCGCGCACCTACGGCCTGCGCGAAGAGGGTCTCAGCGCCTACTGTTACACCGGTGCCTACGAGCTGCCGGTGCCCACGCTGACCGGCTCGGTGCGCCGCGACCTGGTCTACGTCGATCCGATCATCGGCGTCGGCGAGCTCGCGATCTCGGACCACCGCTCGTCACAGCCGACCTACGACGAACTCCTCCGGATCGCCAGCGACTGCCACGTCGGCGGGCTGATGAGCGGCAAGGCGGGCATCCTCCACCTGCACCTGGGGGACGGCCGCCGCGGGCTCGAACTCCTCCGCCGCGCCCTCGACAACACCGAGTTACCGCCGCGGGTCTTCCACCCGACGCATATCAATCGCCAGCGAGCGCTCTTCGACGAGGCCACCTCGCTCGCCCGCCGCGGTTGCACCGTCGATGTCACCGCCTTCCCCGAGGACGATCCCGGCGACGGCCTGCTCGCCGCCGACGCGATCGCCCGCTGGCTCGCCGCCAGCGACCTCGACAATACCCGCCTCACCTGCTCCTCCGACGGTGCCGGCTGCATGCCCGTCTTTGACCGTGACGGCCGCATTACCGCAATGGACATCGGTCGGGCGACAACGCTGCTGGCAACCCTCGGCGACCTTTTAAACGACGGTGTGCCCTTGAGCGCGGCTCTGCCGGTATTCACCCGCAACGTCGCCGATCACCTGCGACTGCCCCAAAAGGGCCGCCTTCAGGTCGGCGCCGACGCGGACCTGGTGGTACTCAGCGAACACAGCGCCCACGGTCCTCTACACGCCCGCGGGGTCATGGCCGGCGGCCGTTGGCTTGTGCAACGCGGCGAACCCGTAGTCCTCGGCACCTTCGAGAAGACCTCGGGCACCAAAAATTAGAATAGAAATTGAAGAAGAAGAAGAAGAACGAACGATGTGTCCAGCGAAGTTAAGTGGGGATCAAACGCGCGGCTGGATCGTGCCGGTTGGCGGTGCCGAGGATAAGCAGGGAAGCCAGCGGATCCTGCGGCGGTTTATCGAACTTTCCGGCGGTGATGCGGCCCGAGTCGCCGTGATCCCGACCGCCTCGCGGCTGGCCGATACAGGCCCTCGCTACGTCGAACTCTTCCGTGAACTCGGCGCTGCCGAGGCCTTCTCGCTCGGCTACGAGACCCGCACCGATGCCGACCGCGAGGATTGGCTCGAGCTCCTGGACTCGGCAACAGCGGTGTTTTTGACCGGCGGCAACCAGCTGCGGATCTCGACGATCCTCGGCGGTACCCCGGTCGCCAAGATGATCCGCCGCCTCAACGCCTCTGGAGTCACCGTCGGCGGCACCTCTGCCGGCGCCGCGATCCTCTCCGAGCATATGATCGCCTTCGGCAAAGGAGGCTCGACTCCGCGCGCCGGAATGGCTTCTCTCGCGCCTGGCTTTGGCATGACCAACCGCGTGGTCATCGATCAGCACTTTCGCCAACGCGACCGTCTAGGGCGCCTCTTGACCGCCCTGGCCTACAATCCCTTCGCCGTCGGCATCGGCCTAGATGAGGACACCGCAGCCTTTATCGACCCCGACGACGTCTTGCACGTCGAGGGCGCAGGCGCGCTTACGGTCGTCGACGCCGCCTCGCTCGAGCACTCGTCGATGGGGCACGCCCGGACTGGCGCAGTCATCTGTTTGACTGGCATAAAGCTGCATATCCTCGACCAGGGCGCCAGCTTTAATCTGCATACCCGCAAGGCCACGCCCTCCCCGATCGATAAACTCGACTAGCTCGATCCGTCAGCCACCCCGCACATCTCGAAGAGACAAGCGGCCTCAGGCCGCCCGCAAGCAGGACCCGCCATGAAGATCCTCGAGCGCCGCATCTACCGTGGACCCAACCTCTACGCCCACTTCCCGGTGATCCGGCTAAAGGTCGCCCTAGGCGCCCTCGAGCAGTGGCCGAGCGCAACCATCCCCGGCTTCGTCGATGGCCTCCTCGAGGCACTTCCGAGTCTCGAGCAGCACACCTGCTCCTACGGTACGGCGGGCGGCTTTCTTCGCCGCCTGCGCGAGGACAAGGGCACCTGGCTCGGCCATGTGCTGGAGCACGTCGCGATCGAACTCCAGGTCCTAGCTGGCGCATCGGTCAGCTTTGGTAAGACCCGCGGAACCGGTGTCGAGGGCGAGTACCACGTGATCTACGAGTATAACGAGGAGCAGGTGGGCGAGGCCGCCGGCGAACTCGCGCTCGACCTCCTGCACTCGCTGCTGCCCGACTCGGTGCGGCCGACAGTCAAAAAGAGCGACGGCGGCGGTTTTAATTTTTCCGAAGAGCAAGCCGAACTCATCAGTTACGCCCAGCGCCGGCAATTCGGACCCTCGACGGCGGCCCTGGTACGCGCCGCCGAGGAGCGCGACATCCCCTGGCTGCGCCTCAACAACTACTCGCTCGTGCAGCTCGGGCACGGCCGCTACCAAAAGCGGATCCAAGCGACGATCACCTCCGAGACCCGCTTTATCGGTGTTGATATCGCCTCCGACAAAGAGTTGACCAACCAGATCCTCGGCGATCTCGGGCTACCGGTGCCGCGGCAACGGTTGGTCCGCAGGGCCTCCAGGGCTGTGCGCGCAGCCGAATCCCTAGGCTATCCCGTGGTGATAAAGCCCCTGGACGCCAATCATGGCCGCGGCGTCTCGATCGGTCTCGACTCCCCCGAGGCGGTCGAGATCGCCTTTGCCAAGGCGGCAGAGCACTCGCGCACGGTGATCGTCGAGACCTACATCTCCGGCTTTGACCACCGCATGCTGGTGATCGGCGGCGAGCTAGTCGCGGTCGCCAAGCGAGTCCCCGGTCACGTCACAGGCGACGGCGAGCGCTCGGTCGCCGAGCTCATCGACCAGATCAACGCCGACCCTCGCCGCGGCATCGGCCACGAAAAAGTGCTCACCCGGATCGACCTGGACCACCAGGCGCTGCGCCTTTTAGAGCTCTCTGGCTACACGCCCGACAGCATCCTGCCGCCCGGCGAGGTCCTCTACCTGCGCTCGACTGGCAACCTCTCCACCGGCGGTACCGCGATCGATCAGACCGACGTCGTGCACCCCGACAACCGGGAAATGGCGATCCGAGCGGCGAGCGCGATCGGCCTAGACGTCGCCGGTGTCGACTTCATCAGCCCCGACGTCTCCCGCTCTTACGCCGAGATCGGCGGGGCGATCTGCGAGGTCAACGCGGCCCCCGGTTTCCGCATGCACGTCGCCCCCACCGAGGGCACCCCCCGCGACGTCGCCAGCCCGGTGATGGACATGCTCTTTCCGCCAGGTTTACCGACCCGGATCCCGATCGCGGCGATCACCGGCACCAACGGCAAAACCACTGTGTCGCGGATGGTCGCGCACATCCACAAGATGTCCGGAGCGACAGTCGGCCTCTCGTCGACCGACGGTGTCTACATCGACGGCGAGCGCACTGTCATCGGCGACATGACCGGCCCCAGCGCGGCCCGCATGGTGCTCCGCGACCCGCGGGTCGACACCGCGATCTTAGAGACCGCCCGCGGCGGCCTCCTGCGCGCCGGCATGGGCTACCGATCCTGTGACGTCGGTGCGGTGCTCAACATCGCCGCCGACCACCTGGGCCTGGGTGGCATCAATACTGTCGCCGAACTCGCCGAACTCAAGCGCATCGTCGTCGAAGTCGCCCGCGACTGCGCCGTCTTAAATGCCGACGACGAACTCTGCCTGCGCATGGCCGACTACACCGAGGCCAAGCGCATCGGCTACGTGACCATGAACCCGAAGCATGACCTGGTGCGCAAGCACATCCGCGCCGGCGGCCTGGCAGCGGTCCTAGAGGAGGGCATCAACGGCGACATGATCACCATCTACGATCACGGCACCCACATGCCGCTGCTCTGGACCCACCTGATCCCCGCGACCATGGAGGGCAAGGCCGGCCACAACGTGCAAAACGCGATGTTCGCCGCATTGGTCGCCTACGCGATGGAGGTCAAGGTCGAGAACATCCGCCAGGGCCTGCGCACATTCGATACCACCTACTTCCAGGCACCCGGCCGCCTCAACGTCTTTGACGAGTTGCCCTTTAAGGTGATCCTCGACTACGGGCATAACCCCGCGGCGGTGCAGGCGATGACCAACCTGGTGCTCAAGCTCGACGTCAGCGGCCGCCGTACGGTCGTGCTCTCGGCCCCGGGCGATCGTCGTGACGAGGACATCCGCGCGATCGCTAAAATCGCCGCGCCCGGCTTTAGCCGCTTTGTTCTCCGCGCCGACGACAACCCCCGCGGGCGCCGGAGTGACGAGGTACCCAATCTCATCCGCGACGAGCTGCTCGCCTGTGGTGTGCCCAAAGAGTCGATCGCCGTGGTCGCCGACGAGCAACAGGCGGTCGAGCGCGCCCTGTCGATCTGCGAGCACGGCGACCTGCTGCTCATCTTCGGCGATGAAATCGCCCGCTGCTGGAAGCAGATCATCCGCTTCCGCGACGACGGCGGACACGGCCACGGCACCGCCCCCGCGGCGCTCTCCACCGTCGGCTCGCTCGCCGATCCCGAGGATGATTTCGACGGTGACCGTAGCGCTCGCCGACGCAAACGCAGCGGCGAGGTCGTCATCGAAGACCAGCGCGGCGTACGAATCGCCCGCGAAATCGACGACTAGTTCTCCTGCTGCCGCGGCAACGATTCCGCGGTCGAGCAACACCTGCGAGCACTTCGTCGAAGCGCTCCCTCAAAGCGCGAGCGAGAAGGCTCAAGGCTCAAGGCTCAAGGCTCAGATTCCGGCCCGGCATCATGGGGCACAAGCGGGTAGACTTGCGCAGGGATGTCAGAGGTAGATCGCGACGCCACTACGGCAGTCGAGGCGTACACGCGAGTCATCGCCGCCGAGGACTCCGAGGCCCAGCTCATCCAACAACCCCTGGAGAAGACCCATGAGCCTCAGTGAACACCTCCTCCCCCCTGTCCTCAAGAAGCTGCGCCTGAGCGGCATCCTCGACAACTCTAGACCTGCGTCACAAACAAGCTGTCGAAGACAACCTCGGCCTCCGCCGAATTCCTGCTGCGTCTGCTCGCCGACGAGGTCGATCGCCGCGAAGGCAAGCAGCTGGCGCTCCGGCTGCGGCGGGCGAGCTTCGACAACGAACGGACCCTCGATGACTTTGACTTCTCCTTCAACCCGCAGACTCCCAAGAGCCAGATCATCGACCTCGCGACCTGCAGCTTCATCGACCGTCACGAGAACGTTCTCCTGATCGGCCCGACTGGAGTCGGCAAGTCGCACATCGCCCAATCCCACGGCCATCGCGCCTGCCGGCAGGGACACTCCGTCCTCTACACAAGCGCTCACGACATGCTCACTGACCTGCGGCGGGCTCGCGCCGACCAGACCTACGAGCACCGGCTCCTCCGCTACACCAGCCCCGCTCTGCTCGTCATCGATGACCTCGGCCTCCGCCCGCTGAAACACGAAGAGCCGATGGACCTCTACGAGATCGTCCGCCACCGCTACGAGCGAAGCTCGACGATCTTCACCTCGAACCGCTCCGTCGAAGAGTGGGGCACGATCTTCTGCGACGACCTACTTGCGAGCGCGGCCGTCGATCGGATCCTCCACAACCCCCATGTGCTCATCATGGACGGCGACACCTATCGCAACCCACCCGCCGGGCGCGGACGACCTAAGCAGCCTGCGGCGAACGCATGAGCCCCACGATCAGCTTGCCCGTCCCGCAGCCCCTACCGATGAGAGTCCGATCAGCTTGCCCGTCCCAGATGCTCAGCCTCGACATGGGGAATCTCGGCGCGCCGGGTGACCGTGTGCAGGCGATCAGCTTGTCCGTCCCGAGGTGCGATCTCTTTGCCCGTTCCTTGACACGAGCCCTTGTGATGGGATCACGGGCACTTTCGGAGCAGCCCTCTTGGGCCGCGGCGTTGCAGGGCCGGCAGCGATGCCGGCGTGCGCCAGCTCGGGCGTCTACGTCCCCCGCGACACCCATGGCTGCGACGCCGCGGTGCTCGTCCGGCAGCATCTCGGCCGCTTCCTCGAGCACGTTGAGGAGGGCAGTCATGCCCCGCTCCCCGGCTTCGTCCAAGGCGAGCTGCGCGGCTTCGCCGTGTGCGGCGACTTCTCGCAGGGCTTCGTCCGGACGGCTTGCCGCCTCTGCGGCGACGAGCTGCGGGTGCCCTTCCCGTGTAAGGGTCGCGGCTTCTGCCCGTCGTGCATGGGCCGGCGGATGGCCGAGGGGGCGGCGCTCTTGGTCGACCACGTTCTGCCTCCGGTCGGCTACCGCCAGTGGGTGCTCTCGTTCTCGGGGCCCTTGGCCGTCCGCCTCGGCTACGACCGCGAGCTCCTCGCGGCAGTTTCAGGCCGCCTCGCCCAAGCAGTCCTTCAGGACATCCGGCGCTCGGTCAAGCGTGAGCACGGACTCGCCTCGGTCGCGCCGCTCCACGGCGGGGTCGTCACCGTGGTTCAGCGCTTCCGCAGCGACCTCGGCCTCTACGTCCACCTCCACCTGCTTGTGATCGACGGCGCGTTCGAGGAGCGCACGGACGACCTCCCCTTCCGGGCCGCGCCGCCGCCGACCCCCGAGCGGATGGCCGCCGCCATCCTCGGCCGAGTGCACGAGGTCCTCGCCGCCGTGGGTCATGACACCGACGACCTCGACCTCGACCTCGACCCCGCGCTCGCGGCTTGCGTCCAGCACTCGCTGCGAGGCCCGCATCTCGCCGCCGTCGTGCCCCACACCGAGCCGCCACCGCACACGGTCTCCGCCTACGAGTTGCACCTGCACGCGGCCACGACCGTCGACGGCCGCGACCGCCGACGACTCGAGCGGGTCTGTCGCTACCTGCTCCGCCCGCCCTTCGCCCACGACGCGATCGAGGCCCTGGCGGACGACCGCGTTCGGGTCCACTTCAAGGCACCCTCGCGCCGAGGCGCCGCCTTCGCGGACATGTCCACGGACGCCTTCCGCGAGCCGCCTCTGCGCCCTGGTCCCGCCGCCCCGCTTCCACATGACCCGCTACTACGGCGTGTTCGCGAGCCGCCATCGCCTCCGCGCTCGGGTCATCCCGTCCCCGCCGCAGCCGCTCGCGCCGACGCAGCTCTCGCTGCTCTTCGAGACAGGTCTTCCCGAAGGCCTCCGCGAGGCGACGACGACCCCACGCCGCATCGGCTGGGCGCACCTCCTCGCGCGAGTCTTCGCGGTCGACGTCACGGTCTGCTCGAAGTGCGGTGGCCGGATGAAGATCCTCGAGGTCGTCACCGATCCGCCACCATCGCGGCGCTCCTGCACGGCGCCCGCGCGCCGCCGCGACCCTGTCCTCCTGGACAGTTTGGGTTGTTCGCATAAGCGCGCCGAGGCGTCGCGCTCGGCTTCGCGTGCCCAACGGTCGACGCAGCGCCTCGAGAGAGCGCCGAGCCAGTGAGCGTTCCTACAAAAATGCCGCGCGGGACACTTCAGGGACGACAGGCCCGTGACCGAACGAATGGGCGGCATTCGCGCAACCCTCCTCCCGGGCCCCTCGCTACTCCGCCGCTGGCCCGAATTCCCGGATCAAACGTCTTAAGCGCGAGCAAGTGGCGGGAGTCCTCCGATTCCTTCGCGATCGCCAAAAAGCTCCGCCCGCGGGAAAAAGACGCCGTCGAGGGCTACAAGCGGACCCTCAAGCAGGCTAAAGCCGCGGGTCTCTGAGTCGCAGGCCGTCGCCGTTGTGGGCTTCTCCGAGGGCGTTCCAGGTCTCACCGACGAGCAGGCGACGGAAGGCGGCAAAGAAGCCGAAGCGGACGGTGGCACGGTCGCGGATCTTCTTTGGTTCGGAGATGAGAGGGCCGCCAGAAGCTGGTCTCGTTGAGACCGCCCGGTACCAGCTGTGATTGGGTGCAGGCGACGAGCAGGATCATGAAAGAGGCTCAAATCGCTTTGAGCCTTGACAGAAGTGAGCTCACGTGGGAGAGTGCTTTGATGACGTCTTCAATTCCTCGTTCAGCAATAGTCATAGGCTTGTTCGTGGGGGTTCTTGCCAGTGCTGCACGTGCGGATGAACCTCGTAAACAATGCTGTACACATATCGGGCCGGGGAGTGCAACCGGGTGTACAAGTGTAGACATTTTGACAAAATGTCCCGATCTGTCGGCTGAATTTACCTGCCCTGCGGGGGGCATGGTGTGTACTGATGGTGTGTGTGTGTGTGACTAGACTCGATCGTAGTGCGCGCACCAATAGGTGCGACCAAGGGACTGCATCGCGAGTTGCCATGGATGGCGGCCGTGGTTCTGAAAGGGCGTACAATATGAGCAAAGCAGTCTATTTTCCTTACCGGAGATTAGTCCTTGGTTTTGTCATTGTGTTCATTTTCGCCGCATTAATTTTGTGGAAATGCCCCCGACAGGAAGGGCTGCGAGAGACCTCGGTGTCTGTGCGTCCCTTCGAACATCATAATGTAGACAGTTTTCGCCATCTGCGCAAGGCGCGCAATGCTGTTCGTCCCCCTGAAGGTCTACCTCTGTGTACTGTGCATGTAGAGGATATTCTTGGCGGCGACATTGAAGGTGCAGATCTCGTGGTTGGTGGTAAAAATGTTGGTTCTACGGACTCTGAAGGAGACTGGACATTTGTAGAATACAGTACATTGATGCCCATCTTTGTATCTGGATATGGATATGCCACCGTTAAAGTGATGGTCTCGTGTCCGGGCACTACGAATACATTTCTTTCGCCAGAGAATAATATTTCTGGAAAGGTCGTGATCAAAGACGATGGGCGACCGGTGGCGGATGTGATAGTAAGTGCAGGTAAATACTGGGCAAAGAGCGCAGGGGAGGGCATTTTTACGCTACGATCGCTGCCCCCTGGGGCCTATCAGATAACAGGAAGGGGTGCGCATTGGTACGGGACTGCGCAAGTACCGATTACTCTCGGAATCGGAAGCATGGTCACCGGCGTTGAGGTAGAAGTCTTGCCTGCGTTTACGATCAGCGGGCAGATCACCGCTGATAGCGGGGAGCCCATGAGCGATCTTCGGGTTCGCTGCTGTGGGACTCAGGTGTCGACGAACGAAGGGGGCGAATTTACCATTCCCGGAGTTTTGCCCGGTGAATATCCCTTGAAGATTCGAGGAAAGAGCATCCCTGCGAAGACCTCATTATTCCATGAAGAGTTGGAGGTTGCTATTGTTGACCGCGACATTGACCTCGATATCATTCTTCGGCCGCGCTTGTCGTTAAACATCGAGATTATCGGCCCAGAGGGGGAAGGCGTGAGTTCAGTCGAAGTTGAAGTTGCGCAGCGCCATAAGGATACAACCGTGAGTTCGAGCTGCACTAGCGATTCCGCGGGACGATGCATGGTTAGCGGTCTCCATAAAGGAAGCGTTGAAGTCAGGGCCTTGTTGCCGCGGCCAGAGACTCGTAGGATTGAGCTTCCTGCGCGCGATATCGTGAGAATCGAGGTTGGACACGTGATCCGCGAACTCGGAGGTCGAGTGCTTGATAGCGACGGTGAGCCTGTTGAGGGGAGGATGGTGGTCGCTCGCGCTATCTCAACAGAGCTCGGAGGCGCGGTCGCGAAGACCGATCCGCATGGTGCATTTCATTTCGCCCACCTTGCTCCCGAGCGGTATACCGTGGAGGTTCATCCCGGAGCCGTTGTCTCCGCGGCGGCCGCTGTGACGCGTGAGGTAGACCTGTCGACGAGTGACTCGAATAGTATTGAGATTATTCTTGAGTCACTGACGCGGGAGATCCGGGGACATGTGTTCTCTTCGGGGCATGGCGTTGATTCGGCAGTTGTGACATACACCATCGATCGCGGCGGGAGTACATGCTGGGGGCGATTTACGCCCGAGCAACACGTTACGATGACCAATAGTGACGGGGCTTTTGTTTTTGATGGGGTCTCTGAGGGCACAGCGTTGACCCTCGCAGCTCGGGGTCCACAGGGAGAACTTGCGTTCTTGCCAGGTTTCGATCCAGGGGCACAAGATGTGGCTCAGTTAAACCTGGTACCTGTAGGGTTTGTAGAGCTTCGCCGGAGCGTTGCCTTTCGGCGAGAGAGATGTTGGGTATTTGTGCGAACAGGGGATGGCTGTACGGTCTCCTTTGGCCGTTGGCCGCGAGGGCATGAGAGGCTGAAAATCGACAATTTGCCAACTCATATGGGACGGCTTGATGTCGAAATGCAATGCAAGTCTTCGACCCTCCATAGCGAAGTTCTTGTTCATCCGGGCGAAGGGGCTGAGCTTTTCTTATCGCGATAATCTGAAGTGACGATTTGCTGCATCGCGGGTCCGGCGCGTGTTGCAGGATCGTGACGTGCCTGGGTTGAGCGATCGGTCTTCGAATTGTCGGCGACCACGAAGCCTGGAGGCGAATCGGTCCGCCAAGATGCCGGATACCAGCAGAATTGAAATCGCATGCGATCTCGCGATGGGTCGTTTAAACGCCAACGAAGAAATGGTAACAGTGCGCAAGGAGTACTACGATACGATCCACCGCCTCTGCTATCTATACGATGACTTCAACGATCGCGAGATTCACGTGAACCACGCCTTGCAGATGGCAGCTGGTGCGTGGCAGGACTCTTGAGGCGTGGTTGGAGGCCTCGCCTCCCCCCTCGCAGGAGACAGTCCTCGAGGTATTCGTCGCTGTCGGCCGGGGCCTGGTTGCTGCGCATGCTGCCGGGAGTGATCCATCGCGACCTCAAGCCGGCGAATGTTCTTGTCGGTGACGA
>Ga0256845_1003236_pt1 | contig 11177 bp, 11 predicted proteins | sample RiftiametaG_FD_189101 | JGI IMG/M metagenome (GOLD analysis project Ga0256845, IMG submission 189101) | Tube worm associated microbial communities from hydrothermal vent at the East Pacific Rise, Pacific Ocean - Riftia | ecosystem: Host-associated > Annelida > Integument > Unclassified ... | reverse complement strand
ATCTTCAGATGTGCTATAACGCTCTTGAAATTCGAAAATAGAGAGGCTTTTGAATCTTTGTTCCATAATTAGTTGTTTAATTAACCCTAAAGTACTGAATATACTGTTATTTACAAAGTGCCTAAGTCAATTGTTTAAAAGCCTCAAATTGTTGGGGAGTCATCTTTTTATAATCTACAACCTTCATTGAAGCCCTATATCTTGAGGCAGCATCTTTTTCAAAATATTTTTTTCGGTTGGTAAGTTGCTTCGCATTATAGCGAATAGACTGAATCATTGCTGCTGCCGAACCTCCAGACATTTATTTAATCTTTTTAACGTGTTTTAAAATTAGAAAATTCTGAGGATTAATACCCAATCCAGAAACCTTTTTATTTACAAAACGTACCGCCATATCATAAAACAGAGGAACTACCGGCGCTTCTTCTACAATTATGGAATCCATTTTGGTGTAAAGTAATTTTCGTTCATCAATGTTTGAAATTGCTAGCGATTTTACATAAAGGCTATCATATGTTTCATTCTTAAAGTGCATATAATTTGGCCCATTAGGCGCAAAATTAGGACTGTAGAAAAGCGAAAGATAGTTTTCAGCATCGGGATAATCTGCAATCCAACTTGCACGAAAAATATCCAGCTCGCCGCTGCTTTTCATTTGCCTTAATGTTGAAGGTGGCATTACATCTATCGTTACAGCAATTCCAAGCTTTTCAAGCTCACGTTGCACATATTCACACAAATCTAAATATTGACTGTTGGTACCTATGGTTATTTCGGGTTTTATATCGCCTGTTTCGGCTTTGTATTGTTCAATTAATTGCTTTGCTTTTTTGGGATTGTAGGTGTAACCATCAATTTCAGCATAACCTGGTAATCCTTTTGGAATGAAGCCGTGGGTCGCTGGTATGCCCATTCCATTACGCAGATAAGTAACCATTTTCTGACGATCAAACCCGTAATTAATGGCTTGTCGTAAGGTTTTACTTTTAATTTCCGGTGTGTTCGCTTCTAAGAAAAATCCCAGGTATTCTGTGTTTAAATAGGGTCCGGTAATCATATATGCCAAGTCTTCATATTTAGGCTGTAGTTTTCCGTGGGTGGTTAATAATTCGTCTTTGTAGCTACCGTCCAAACCACTAATAAAATCAAGCTTTCCTTGTGCAAACTGCAAAAATTCACTTTGTTTATCGGGTAGAAAAGTGATTGCAACTGCTTCAAGATATGGGAGTTTCTCACCATTTTCATCTCTTTCAAAATAAAGTGGGTTTTTTGTGAAGACAAGTTTCACATTCTCTTCCCACATTTTAAACTGAAAAGGTCCCGTGCCCACAGGGTTTCTTCGGAATTCATTTTTATAAAAATTTACAGCTTCTTCTGGCACAACCGAGCAATAGCGCATAGAAAGTAATCCTAAGAATGCAGGAAAAGGTTGCTTCAATTTAATAGTTAAAGTAGAATCATTTTCAGCTGTATAACTTTCTACATAATTCATAACCCAACTGCCTGAAGAAGCTACTTTTTCATCAGTTAACCTATTAAAACTATACACAAAATCTTCAGCTACAACTTTTCGAGTATAGCGGGTTGGTGTATGAAGTCTTTCTTTGGCGAAGGCTCTATTCTGATGAAAATATACATCTGTTCTAAGTGAAAATGTATAGGTATTTGTAGAATCTACTATCACCCAGCTTTTAGCAATATCTGGTTTAATGTTTAGGGAATCATCAAGTTGAACCAAACCATTATAAAGTTGATTGTCTGGCCAAATGGCTTGTGGGTTTCGAGCAAAAGCAGGATCGAGCGTTGGGATGTTTCCGTGTTCGTTATAGCGGAATACTAGGTGATCGTGCTCTGTTTCTGCGTTGCTTGAGCAGGAAAGAATGCTAAGGGTCGTGGTGAAAATTATAAGAAATCTAATCATTTTTGAAGTTTACCACTAATTCACGAATATATGGGTTTATAGATTCTATATAGTTTGAAACTGTAAAATTTTCAAAAAAAATATTCGTGCATTCGTGGCCAATAGTTCGTATTTTTGCACTTTTAATGACCAAAAGTACAACAATGCACCCTTCAAAAAAAGTCGCTTTCTACACACTTGGCTGTAAACTCAATTTCAGCGAAACTTCTACAATTGCAAGAAGTTTTGAAGGAGAAGGTTTTGATCGGGTAGATTTTTCAGAAAAAGCTGATATTTATGTGATAAATACATGTAGTGTTACTGAAAATGCTGACAAGCGTTTTAAGACCATAGTAAAGCAGGCACAAAAAGTAAATCCAGATGCTTTTGTTGCGGCAATAGGTTGCTATGCACAGCTTAAACCACACGAGCTGGCAGATGTTAATGGTGTAGATTTAGTTTTAGGAGCTACTGAAAAATTTAAAATTACAAGTTACATCAATGATCTGTTAGCAAACCCAAATAAACGGTCGCTGAGCGGAGCCGAGGTGCATTCCTGTGAAATTGAAGACGCAGATTTTTACGTAGGTTCCTATTCTATTGGCGATAGAACGCGGGCTTTCTTAAAAGTGCAAGACGGTTGCGATTATAAATGTACGTATTGCACCATTCCATTGGCACGAGGTATTTCGCGAAGTGATACGTTGGAAAATGTATTGAAAAATGCTTTTGAAATTTCACAACAAGGAATTAAAGAAATCGTTTTAACTGGCGTAAACATTGGTGATTACGGAAAAGGAGAGTTTGGGAATAAAAAACACGAGCATACTTTCTTTGATTTAGTGAAAGCCTTGGATGAAGTGGAAGGCATTGAGCGACTTCGTACTTCTTCAATAGAACCCAATCTTTTGAAAAACGAAACAATTGAATTTGTTTCAAAGTCAAAAACTTTTGTGCCACATTTTCACATTCCGTTGCAAAGTGGGAGTAATGAAGTTTTAAAGTTGATGCGTCGCCGTTATATGCGCGAACTTTATATTGAAAGGGTTGATAAAATTCGTGAAGTAATGCCGCACGCTTGTATTGGCGTTGATGTTATAGTAGGTTTTCCTGGTGAAACAGACGAACGATTTTTGGAAACCTATCATTTTTTAAATGAATTAGATATATCGTATTTACATGTTTTCACCTATTCTGAAAGAGATAACACTCCAGCAGCCGAAATGGATGGCGTAGTGTCTAAAAAAGTTCGTGTAAAGCGTAGTAAAATGTTACGTGGTCTTTCAGCAAAAAAGAGAAGGGCTTTTTATGAAAGTCAGTTGGGAGGCACTCGGACAGTTCTTTTTGAAGGCGAAAATAAGGAAGGTTACATTCACGGTTTTACCGAGAATTATGTAAAAGTAAAAGCTCCTTGGAATCCAGAATTGGTAAACACACTACAACAAATTACACTTACAGAAATTGATGAAGATGGCTTGGTACGGTTTAAAACAGTTGAAACTGTAGCTACTTAAATATTAATCCCTACAGGTAATAAGTCTTTGTATTTTCTGCGATTTTTTCGCATAAATCCAGCAATTTCAGGACTTGTAGGTACTAAGCTTATTTCACGATTTTTTACTTCTTCAAAAACCGCTTTTATAAAAATTTCTCTAAAACCCTGTTCTTCCATATCTTCGGGCATTTCATATTTTGTTAAAAATATTTTTCGATCTTGAAGCGAATATTCTATACGCGCCATATTGTCGCCAATTTCTAGCTCAAATTGTCTTAAAAATTCGTTGTCTATAATTTCTACATCTTCGATCATTGGGAGTTGTTTTAAATATTCAGAAGGTAATTTTTAATGATTTATAGTTAAGGTTGTTGTTTTAAGCACATAAATTATAGTTGCGAAGTAAAGGGAAGTTTGGAATGTTCTCAAAATAAATTAAGTGAGGGGAATTTGGTTTAACAGTAACTATGATATAATTCTAAAAATGTTACCGTAAATTTACGAATAATCTTTGGTCTATCCCATTCTCTTTCTAAAACTATTATGAATTCTGAAAAAAAACATATCTATTTTGTTCCCGGAATGGCTGCGGGGAGTGAGATTTTCAAAAATATTAAATTTCCTGAAAATTATGAAATCCACATTTTGGAATGGTTAATTCCTGAAAAAAATGAAAGTCTTTCTGCCTACGCCAAAAGAATGGCACTTCGTGTAGAAGAAAAAAATGCGATTCTTATTGGCGTTTCCTTTGGTGGTGTGGTAGTGCAAGAAATGAATGATTTTTTGAAGGTGAAAAAACTTATAATTATTTCTAGTGTAAAAATACAAAGCGAATTGCCACGTAGAATGAAAATAGCAAGCTTAACGAAGGCTTACAAGTTGATTCCAACGGGATTAATGCTTAGCGCAGATGATTTAACCAAGTTTTCTATTGGCCCGAAATCTAAAAAAAGATTGTCTCTTTATCAAGAATATCTTCACGTTCGTGACAAACAATATCTGGATTGGGCTCTTGAAAAAATGATAACTTGGGATCAAAAAGTGCAAATTGAAAATATCGTTCATATTCATGGTGATAAAGATGCCGTTTTTCCCATAAAATATATTGAAGATTGTGAGGTTATAAAAGATGGAACACATATTATGTTGCTGAATAAAGGCCGCGAAATTTCAAAAAAAATAATTTCTATTTTAGAAGAATAATCTGCTTTTTCGCTGTGAAATAGCTTTAATCAGTATATTTATTAAAAAAATAAGACGAAATGAAAATGATAAACAAATTAGGTTTGGGAATTGCAGTTCTAGCAGTGAGCGCAATTAGTATTTATGCAGTTCAAGATCCCCCAACAGATGAAAATTTTGAAAAGAAATTAATCAACGATTATAATGTATACGCACTGCCAATACCTGAAAAATTAGATTTTGCAGGCGAACCTATGCCGTTAAATAATCCAGATATTCGCGAGCGAATAGACCGTGAGTTATTGGTAAATGCTTATTGGCAATCTAATGGACTTTTATTTTTTAAGAGAGCACATAAATATTTTCCGCAAATAGAACCATTGTTGAAAAAATATGGTCTACCCGATGATTTTAAATATTTAGCGTTAGCCGAAAGTGCATTGGAATATAAAAGCTCGCCGGCGGGAGCAAGCGGAATCTGGCACTTTATGAAAGGTACTGGTTTAGAATACGGCCTTGAAATAAACGATTATGTTGATGAACGTTATGATTTGGAAAAAGCTACGATGGTTGCAGCGGAATATCTTAAAAAATCTAAAGCTAAATTTGGAAGTTGGACAATGGCAGCTGCATCATACAATGCGGGAGTAGGAGGAATGAACAAACAAATTAACAGACAAAAGGAAACTAGCTACTACGATTTGTTACTTAATGATGAAACGAGCAGATATGTATTTAGAATAATTGCCATTAAAGAAATAATGACTCATCCAGAGAAATATGGTTTCAATTTTAGAGAAAAAGATTTGTATCCTAACATTCCTACTTTTAAAGTTTTAGTAGACAAACCAGTTGAAGATTGGTCTGAATGGGTAAAGCAATATGGTATAAACTATAAAATATTAAAACTTCACAATCCGTGGCTTCGCGATACGTATTTAAAAAATGCTTCGGGGAAAGAATATTTAATTGAAATTCCTGAAAAGGGATATTATCAATAGTGATTATTAAAGAATTATTAACCCCGTAAAGACAATAGTTTTTACGGGGTTTCTTTTGCAGCTAGATGAATAATATCGTCAGATTTTAAATTCTTTAACAGGGAAATTCCATTTAAAAACGAATTGTGATTCAGTTCAAAGGAGATTTCATATTTTTCATTATAAGGGTGCAGCACACCTCGTCTTACATCTAAAATGTGTTTGTTTTGGTCAATAAAGAAAGAAGTGGGAAAGCCTAGACTGTGCTTCATTATGTTTACAATATGATCGTTTTTGTTTTCTTTTTCATCTACATAAATAATATTTATTTTATTGGAATATGCACGTGCAGCCTTGCGAACGTTTTCTTTTGAATCCCAAAAGAGGATAACAAAATCAATATCCTTGTAATATTTTTTTGCAACTTCGTTTAAAGCAGGAATTTCTCCAACACCTGGCGTACACCATGAAGCATAGGTCATTAAAAAAACAGGTTTTTCAAATTTATAAAGTTCAATTTTTTTTCCTGAAACTTTTCGAACTTTAAAATTATCTAGGTAACTTCCGGTTACAACATTGTTTATTAGTGAATCAAATAAAAAATCTGCACGTTCAAAATCCTTTTCAGCATAGGCATCTTGAGAATTTTTCGTGTATTTTTTGATGTTCTTTCCAATCGCTTCTGAGAAATATAAGCCTTGCTCAATCTGTGATTGTGCTAAAAAAGAAATCAATAAGAAAAGGTATAGTAGTTTTCTACCCATAAGTATTACAATTGCTTAAAGATATATATATATCATGTCATTTTAACAATAAAACAAAATATAATCAGTTTAATGGTTGATAATTAATGAAATAAGGGATTATTGTATATAAAAGGCTTTAAAAGCGTCTTCCACCGCGACCGCGACCGCCACCAAACTGTTGTTTTGGCTGCCCCATTTTTTTCATCTGCTGTTTCATCATTTTTATTTGGTCGTCCAACATGTTATGTTTGTCAAGGCTTTTGGCTTCTGCCATAAGTAGTTCTGCCTCGCGCTTGCGGTTTTTGGTCATTGCTATTCCTGCAAGGTTTAGCTTAGTCATCGCCATATCTGCACTCATATTTAAACCAAGTTTTTCAGCTTGTCTAAAGTACTTTTCGGCTTCAGTCATATTGGTTTGTGAAATCATCAAACCATTTAAGTAGTTGTAATATCCTTCCTGTTTTGGTACTAATGCGCCGTGTGGGTTTTTTATTTTATCTAACCATTTTTTGGCTCCTGGAAAGTCTTGTTTCCGAAGGCGAAGGAAAGCAAGTAGTATAATTTCATTTTTAAAATAGAGTAGGACGAACATTAATGCTAGTAAAATTAGCATAATACCATTGCCAATATTAGTTTCTGTAAATTGCCAAACAGCTACACCAATAACTAATGCAGCTAAAACTAATTTTATATTTTTATTGAACATGTTTCATTTTTAAAATGGCTTGCAAAGGTATAAAAACAAAATGCTTTATTAGAGTATTTTCTATTTCTGAAGTATAAATTATTTCATATAAATTATGACGGAAATTGTAATTTTAAAACTCGTACTTTAAACATATATATTAAGTCAAAAAAAATTATAGATATTTTTTGAAAAAAGGTTTGTCTAAGTGAAAACTTGTTGTATTTTTGCACCCGACTTTGAAGAAAGGTCATTACACATAGAATTTACAGAAGTTAAAGAATACTATAATGAGCAAAAGAACATTTCAGCCATCAAAAAGAAAAAGAAGAAACAAACACGGTTTTAGAGAGCGTATGGCTTCTGTAAACGGAAGAAAAGTATTGGCTGCCCGCAGAGCGAAAGGCAGAAAGAAAATATCTGTATCTTCTGAAACCCGTCACAAAAAATAATGTTGATAAATTATATATAAAAGGTGTTGTTTAACTAAGCAACACCTTTTTTTTATACCCAAACGTGCCGTATTTTTGCGGCACCGAAAAAAGTTAATAAAATGCCTAAAAATCCTTCCATTAAATCAGTTCTAATTATCGGTTCCGGCCCAATTGTAATCGGTCAGGCGTGTGAATTTGACTATTCTGGCTCACAATCATTGCGCTCTTTACGCGAAGATGGAATTGAAACCGTTTTAATAAATAGCAATCCGGCAACTATTATGACCGATCCTTCTATGGCCGATCATATTTATTTGTTGCCGCTTACAACGAAATCTCTTGTACAAATACTAAAAGAACACCCACAGATTGATGCTGTATTGCCAACAATGGGTGGACAGACAGCTTTAAACTTATGTATTGAAGCTGATGAAAAAGGAATTTGGAAAGACTTTGGTGTAAAGCTAATTGGTGTAGATATCGACGCAATAAACATTACCGAAGATCGCGAAAAATTTAGAGAATTAATGGAGAAAATAGGAGTTGGAATGGCTCCTCAGGCTACCGCAAACTCTTACTTACAAGGAAAAGAAATAGCGCAAGAGTTTGGTTTTCCATTGGTTATTAGAGCGTCTTATACCTTAGGTGGTGCTGGAGCTTCAATTGTTTATAAAGAAGAAGATTTTGATGAGCTTTTGTCGCACGGTCTAGAAATCTCACCTATTCACGAGGTTATGATAGACAAGGCGATGATGGGCTGGAAGGAATACGAACTGGAACTACTTCGTGATAATAATGACAACGTTGTAATTATTTGTACCATTGAAAATATGGATCCAATGGGAATCCATACAGGAGATTCTATCACCGTTGCCCCTGCAATGACTTTAAACGACCGTACTTTCCAAAAAATGCGTGATATGGCTATCCATATGATGCGTAGTATTGGCGATTTTGCTGGTGGTTGTAACGTTCAGTTTGCCGTAAGTCCAGACGAAAATGAAGAAATTATAGCTATTGAAATTAATCCACGAGTTTCACGATCTTCCGCTTTAGCTTCAAAAGCAACGGGATATCCTATCGCTAAAATAGCTACAAAGCTTGCAATTGGCTACCGTTTGGATGAATTGAATAATCAAATTACAAAATCAACTTCAGCGTTGTTTGAACCGACTTTGGACTACGTAATTGTAAAAATACCACGTTGGAATTTTGATAAGTTTGAAGGGTCTGATCGTACTTTAGGTCTTCAAATGAAATCAGTTGGAGAAGTTATGGGTATTGGCCGTTCTTTTCAGGAAGCTTTACATAAAGCCACACAATCTCTTGAAATTAAGCGAAATGGAATAGGTGCCGACGGAAAAAGTTATACTAATTACGAACAGATTCTCGATAAATTAAAAAATGCAAGTTGGGATCGTGTGTTTGTAATTTATGATGCAATCCAAATTGGAATTCCGTTAAGTAGAATTCACGAAATCACAAAAATTGATATGTGGTTTCTGCGTCAATACGAAGAATTATATCTCTTGGAGAAAGAAATTTCAAAATATACTTTAGAAACCCTTCCGAGAGAATTATTGCTAGAAGCAAAGCAAAAAGGATATGGAGATCGTCAGATTGCACATATGCTGAAATGTTTGGAGAGTCAAGTTTATAATAAGCGAGAGGAAATGAATATTCAGCGTGTTTATAAGTTAGTAGATACTTGCGCTGCAGAATTTAAAGCTGAAACTCCTTATTACTATTCAACTTTTGAAAATGAAATGCAGCTTGAAGGCGAAAAACCATATTCAGAAAATGATAGTATTGTAACTGAAAAGAAAAAAATTGTAGTTCTTGGATCAGGGCCAAACAGAATAGGGCAGGGCATAGAGTTTGACTATTGCTGTGTTCATGGTGTTTTAGCAGCTGCAGAATGTGGTTATGAAACAATAATGATAAACTGTAATCCTGAAACAGTTTCCACAGATTTTGATGTTGCCGATAAGCTATATTTTGAACCCGTTTTTTGGGAACATATTTACGATATAATCCGTCACGAAAAGCCAGAAGGGGTTATTGTTCAATTAGGAGGACAAACAGCTTTAAAACTTGCCGAAAAGCTTGATCGCTACGGAATCAACATCATTGGAACAACATATCAATCTCTTGATTTAGCCGAAGATCGTGGAAGTTTTTCAACAATTTTGAAAGAAAATAATATTCCTTATCCAGAATTTGGAGTTGCTGAAACCACAGAAGAAGCTCTGGCACTTGCCGATGTACTTGATTTTCCACTTCTTATTCGTCCTTCCTATGTTTTGGGAGGTCAGGGAATGAAAATTGTCATTAATAAAAAAGAATTAGAAGAACACGTTGTAGATTTGCTTCGTAAAATTCCAAATAATAAATTATTGTTAGATCATTATCTTGATGGTGCTATAGAAGCCGAAGCCGATGCAATTTGTGATGGCGAGAATGTTTATATCATCGGGATAATGGAACATATAGAACCTTGCGGAGTTCATTCAGGAGATTCTAACGCTACTTTGCCGCCTTTTAATATAGGTGAATTTGTTTTGCAACAAATAAAAGATCATACAATTAAAATTGCAAAATCATTAAATACGGTTGGATTAATAAACGTACAATTCGCCATAAAAGATGATGTTGTTTATATTATTGAAGCCAATCCGCGTGCTTCACGCACAGTTCCTTTTATTGCGAAAGCGTATGGAGAGCCTTATGTAAATTACGCCACTAAAGTTATGTTGGGTCATAATAAGGTTACAGATTTTAACTTTAACCCTAAATTGGAAGGATTCGCTATTAAGCAGCCTGTTTTCAGTTTTAACAAATTTCCGAACGTAAACAAACAATTAGGACCAGAAATGAAAAGTACAGGCGAAAGCATCTTGTTTATAGACAGTTTAAAAGACGATCAGTTTTATGATCTATACGCTCGCCGAAAAATGTATTTGAGTAAATAAATCTTTGTTCCTGTGGATATAGTGTTATTTCAGTTAAAATTATCGTAACTTTCCATAAGATTTTCAAAATAGACCTTTTATGAAAAAAATTACTTTTTTTATTGCTTTATTATTTATGTCTGTTTTAAATGCTCAGCAATCATTTGAAATTGATTGGAAGAATGGAGTAACTTCTGGTGCAAGTATTACAATTGAACAAGGAGACACCGTTAAATGGATTTGGGATGATAGTGCTCCGCATACCGTTACAAATAAGTCTGGTAGTCAGGAAGTTTTTGATAGCGGAACGTTAACAGGTCAAGGTTCACGATTCTCATATACTTTTACTCAACTTGGAAACAATCCATATCAATGTGATATTCAGCGAAGTATGGAAGGTGTGATTACTGTTGAACATACAATGTCTGTAACAGATAAATTTGTTAAAAATTTGAAATTTTTCCCAAATCCAGTAAAAAACGATTTAACTATTTCTGCATTATTTAAAGTTGATAACTACCAGATATATAATGTTTTAGGAGCATTAGTTAAAGAAGGTAAAGGCGCTGGAAATGTTACACAAGTAGATATGAGCAGTCTTAATAGCGGTTTATATTTTGTAAAAGTCTCTTCAAACAATTTACAAAGCACATTGAAGATTGCTAAGAAATAGCGTTTATTAAATTTTTAGATATATACTCACTACACATAGGAACCCGAAAAATCGGGTTTAATAATTTGAAAATTATCTGAGAGTATTTTCTCAAATTCTTTTTCTTTCCAGATTTGATTAACTATACTCAC
>Ga0256845_1003235_pt1 | contig 11178 bp, 8 predicted proteins | sample RiftiametaG_FD_189101 | JGI IMG/M metagenome (GOLD analysis project Ga0256845, IMG submission 189101) | Tube worm associated microbial communities from hydrothermal vent at the East Pacific Rise, Pacific Ocean - Riftia | ecosystem: Host-associated > Annelida > Integument > Unclassified ... | reverse complement strand
GAAGTATTCCCCACACCGTGGGGATGGCTCGCCGACGACGACGACGCGGCTTGCCCCGCTCCTCCCTCCGGCGATAGCCGCACTTCCTCATGACTCCACTACCCATTGGACATCCAGCCCTGGCACGACTCACGCCATGTCCTTTTTTCTCGTTTGCGCAGATCATTTTAAAATGGATCCGGGATGGGGCAACGCTTTCATCGCTCCCTCCATACACCAATAGCCAACTTAGGTTAAGTAATTCATTTGGGTGCGATTCCTTAAGAAAAAAACCCACAAAAAACATTTTGACGTTAAAACGTTTTAATGTTAAGTTTAAGCCGTGATCACCGAACCACAAAAACGAGCCACTGTTTATCTTGATGCTGATCAGCACCGTGCGATCAAAGCCAAATCCAGCCTCTGATCCGCCTCTGATCCATTACGATGTCCGAACTGATTAGCGAACTGATTAGCGAAGCGATCAAAGATTCTTTCCGCAGTGACGCCGCAGATATCAAAGCTCTTGAGGACACCAGAAACGAGTCAAGTTACAGCCGCGAAGATCTTCTCAAAGACACCACTATGAAAATCATACTACTCCTCATCACAGCCAGTGCGGCATGCCTCATTCCAGCATGCTCCTCAAACCAAGGTTCCGGTGCCGTTCCCGCGCCTGAAGTGGCCGCCCTCAATAAAATCCCACTCGCCCGCCCTCACCCGACGGGCAAAAAAAACATGGTGATCAGCCCCTACCGCCCGTATAACATCATCGATGTCAAAGGCTACCGCAAAGGAGATATTGCCGGCGACCCATCAACGGCCAAAACTGATCCCAAGACAGGAAAAATCATCGAGAGCACAGCCAAATATTTCCGCATTCCATAAAACAGTGAAAAGGTGACACTGGATAGAAAACACGGAGGATGCCCACCCATCACCCACCTTCACACCCTCCCCAGCCACTTCATTTCGCCGGGGAGCTTTTTGCCACGCCTTCTTCCTGCTACGTTTGAATCCAACGACTGGAATATTCATGACCGCCAACCTGCGCCGCTCCTTTCGCCGAGTACACCTTCGGCTGGCACTCTTCCCCCTGCTTGGCCTTGGCGTCTCATGCCAACCGGGAGGATCCCCATCGACTCAGACAACCATCGATGTGCCCGCAGCTTGGCAAGAATCCGGCACAAAATCCTCACGCAAAATCAGCACAGGCTGGATCAAAGATTTCAATGACCCACAACTTCCCCGCCTGGTCAGCGAGGCAATGACTCACAACCCAAGCCTACTGGCCGCGGCCCAGAGACTTGAAGCCAGCAGAGCCAGCGTCACTCGCAGCCAGTCTCGGAGAATGCCCAGCGTCGACCTCGGGGCATCGGGCAGCAGAACCCGGATCGAAGATGGAGGATCAGGAAATGGGCCAAACTACACCAATAGCCAAGGCATCAATATCGGAGCCAGCTGGGAAATCGATCTCTGGGGACGCCTGCGCCACCTCCACACCGCGGCTCAAGCCGACTACGATAGCACGGTCGCAGACTTCCGTGGCACCCGGCTCTCATTGGCGTCCAACACCGCCAGCTTGTGGTATCATCTCATCACCAACGAAAACCAAACCAAACTCTCCGAAGAAACCCTTTCCCGCTACCGCAAAGTCGAAAAAATCATTGAGCGGAACTACAAAGCGGGAACCTCTCGCGCCCTTGATCTCCAACTTTCCCGCAACAACGTCTATAATGAAGAGCGGACACTGCGCGCTCGCCGCCGTGCTCGTGACGATGCCCGCCGTAATCTAGAAATCATCATCGGCCGCTACCCCAAAGCCGCCATCCAAGCACCCTCAGCGCTTCCCACCATCCGAAAAAATGTGCCTGCCGGGCTGCCATCTGACCTCATCACCCGCCGCCCAGACCTCGTCCGAGCCCAGCAACGACTCTTTGCTTCTTTCCATCGCGCCAAAGCCGCACAGAAAAACCTCCTTCCTGCGATCCGACTCACCGGAAGCGGCGGCACCCGCTCACCGGATATCAGTGACCTGATCGATATCGATCGCCTCGTCTCCTCCATCTCAGCCTCACTCACCCAGTCCCTCTTCGATGGCGGAACCCTACGCGAGGACGCCAAAGCAGCGGTAGCAAACAACCGCGCTGCCATCTACGACTTTTCCAATGTCGCCCTACAAGCTTTCCGTGAAGTGGAATCCGCCCTAGCCGCCGAAGACTGGCTCGCCGAACAAGAACTCTATCAAAGAAAAAGTCTCACTCAAGCCGCCCTCGCAGAAAAACAAGCAGGCCGCGATTACGCCGAGGGTGTGGACGGAACCGATATCCTCTCCCTGCTCGAATCCCAACGCCGAGCCTCCAATGCACGAAATTCCCTGATTCTTCTGCAAAACCAACGCATCCAAAACCGTATCAACATCCACCTCGCCCTTGGTGGCGACTTTACATCGATCACTAAATGACGATTACATCTTCCCTCTTGACTCTGGTTTCTTGAATCTGGTTTCTTGAATCTTAAATCTACTTTCTCAATGCGCGCCTTTTTACATATCCTCATTCCCCTTGTCATTCTCGGCTTGGGAGTCGGTGCTTTTGTGGGAATGAAAGGGCTCAAGGATATGGGATTCAAACTTAACCAGGATAAAAAATCCTCCTCGGGCCCACCCAAAGGAAAGTTTACCCAGCCAAAAATCAAAACACGGGTGATGGCGCTCGAAACATCCGACCACACCGTTGAGCTTCAAAGCCAAGGAGTAATCCGCACCCATAATGCCACCACCCTCACCGCCCAAGTCAGCGGTCGGGTGGCATCTCTTTCTCCGCAATTTGAAGATGGCGCCTATTTTAATCAAGGTGATGTGCTACTCAAGCTCGACATCGCAGATTTTCTAACCGATCAGGAATCGGCGAAAGCGCAAGTGGCACGGGCCGAAGCCGCCTTCGCGCAAGAAGAAGCCCGTGCTAAACAAGCACTCCTCAACTGGAAAGATGCTGGGTTCGAGGAAAAAGCCAGCGACCTCGTCCTGCGAAAACCCCAACTGCGCGAAGCCCGCGCCAACGTCAGCTCCGCCAAATCATCACTCGAACGTGCAACACGCAACCTCGCCCGCACCCAAGTGCGAGCACCCTACGACGGCCGGGTTAGAAAACGTAACATCGGACTCGGGCAGCAAGTCGGTGCCAGCACCGCCCTCGGTGAGATTTTCTCCACCGACTTCGCTGAAGTCCGGCTCCCACTGACCACCCGCGACCTCACCTACTACACGCCCCCGAATAAACCCAACAGTAAAACTTATTCCAACAACGTCGCCTTCCGCTCTATTCTCAGCACGAACAACACCCCTGAATTTGCCCAATGGATCGGCACTATCCTTCGGGCCGAAGGCGAGTTAGACACCGACTCGAAACAACTCTTTCTCATCGCCCGCATCGACGACCCCTTTGGCCTCAAATCAGAAAAGCCACCCCTTTTCATCGGACAGCCCGTCCGGGCAACCATCCCAGCGGAAACCCTCAAAGACGTCTACGTCATCCCCCGCCGCGCATTAAGCGAGCTACATGAAATACTCATCATCCGGGAAGAAAAATTAAAACGGATCAAAATCAAGCCTATTTGGTCGAGCGAAAACTTCATCATCATCCGCGATGGCATCATCCTCGGCGACCAACTCTGCACGACCCGCCTCCCCTACGCCCCCGAAGGAGACCCCGTAGAAATCATCCCGGAACCCAACGACGAAGAAAACAAACCTGACCAATCCCCAGAACATCGTAAGCAACCCCACAGAAAAGGTCACCACTAATTTTCCACTGATTCCCCTATGCTCCGCTGGTTCGCACGCAACGATTACGCCGCCAACTTCCTGATGGTGGCTATTCTGCTGGCTGGTGCCTACGCAGTGTGGTTTAAGATCCCGACTGAGGTCACGCCATCATTCACGATGTCGTTTATCAAAGTCAGTATCCCCCTGCCCGGCGGCACGCCCAATGAGGTGGAACAAAAAATTGTCCTCCCCGTTGAAAAGGCACTGAAGGGGTTAGGTGAAATCAAATCGATTTCCGCCGAGGCCCGACGTGGCAAAGCGGATTTTCACATCCGAACAAAAGAGGGCGTTGATATGGATAAACTGCGCGCTGAGATTGAATCGCGCATCGATGGAATCAACACCTTCCCCCGGGAAATGGAACCACCCCGCGTGCGTATTCCGGACACCGCTAACTGGATGGAAGTCATCTCCGTGATTGTTTCAGGAAACATGCCTGAAAAAGACCTTCTCGTCGCCGCCCGCCAAGTGCGCGATGATCTCACCACCCGACCCGGCATTTCCAAAGTCGATATCATCGGCATCCGCAACAGCGAAATCGCCATCGAAATCAACCAAGAAACACTCACCGATTACGGACTGACACTGGAGGCCGTGGCACGGGCGATTCAACAAAACTCGATGGACCTCTCCGCTGGCTCGATCCGCACCGATGCCGCACGCGTCCTCCTCCGCTCGACCAACCAAGCGCTTGATCGGGAGGATTTTGAAAAAATCATCCTCCGCCGTGGCCATGGTGCCGAGATCAGGCTCAGCGATGTGGCCACCGTCAAAGACAGCTTCGATGAACAACGCAAAATCACCCGCCTGAATGGGGAACGTTGTGTGATTATCGAAGTTAAACGTCTGGGTGATGAAAATGCGCTGAAGATTTCCGATGAAGTGCATCAATATGTCGAAGAGGCATCCAGTCGATTCCCTCAAGGGATCACAATCACCACTTGGAATGATGACTCGGTGAGCCTCCGAGGTCGGATCTCGACGCTCTTCTGGAACCTCCTGCAAGGTGGCATCCTCGTTTTTATTTTGTTGAGTATTTTTCTCCGCATCTCCATCGCTTTCTGGGTCGTCATTGGCATCCCGGTAAGTTTTGCCGGAGGGTTGATGATGATGCCCACTCTCGGGATCACCGCGAACATCATGAGCCTGTTCGGGTTTATCATCGTGCTGGGAATCGTCGTCGATGACGCCATCGTCACCGGTGAACATATTTTTTCCAAACTTAAAACTGGCATGGACCCGCTGGACGCATCCGTCACGGGAGCCAAGGAAATTGCCGTCCCAGTCACCTTCGGCGTGCTAACAACCATCGTCGCCTTCACTCCCCTCGCCTTCCAGACAGGATGGATGGGCACACTCGCCAAACAAATCCCCTTCGTCGTCATCCCCGTCCTGATCTTTTCACTCATCGAATCCAAGCTTGTCCTCCCCTCTCACCTCAAACATATCAAAGTCAATCGAACCGGCGGAGGAGTGATCACACGGGTGCAGCAGGGCGCAACAATGATGTTAGAACGCTTTGTTGATAAAATCTACCAACCACTCCTTGAGCTCAGTGTCCGGTGGCGTTACGTCACTCTTTCGATCTTTGTCGCCATCGGTCTTGGAAGCGTTGGATTTATGACAAGCGGCGTGATGGGATTCCAATCCATCCCAACCGTTGATCGCTACTATATTTACGCCCGACTCGCCATGACGGAAGGCACGACATTTGACGAAACAAGCGAGAAAGTCAAAAACATCACCGAAGCCGCTTACCAACTTCGAACACAATTCACCGATGGCGACGGTGGCCCCACCTTGATTGGCAATGTGATGTCATCGACCGGTGGCTGGCCAAGTTGGGGGAGGAGCAGCGACACCCGAGGCTACGTGCTCGTGGAGATTCTCCCCCCCAGTAAACGCAATCACATAGGCCCAAAAAATCAGGAAATTGCCGATGCGTGGCGGGACATTGTCGGGGACGTCCAAGGAGCCCAGTCGTTTTCGATCCGCACCGAGCGATCAGGCGGCGGGTATATGAGAGAGCGCGATGACGTAGAAATCGAGCTCCGGGGCCAAGACGACAAAGTCATGATCCCCGTCGCAGAGCTCATGAAAGAAGCACTGCTCGAAACCGATGGCGTGCGCAAATCATCCACCAACATTGCAAGCACCCAAAATGAATTTCAAATCACACTTCGTCCCTACGGCCGAGACCTCGGCCTGACCCAAGAAAATCTAGCACGACAAATCCGCCGTGCCTTTTACGGAGAGCAAGCCCAACGCATCCAACGAGGCGAAGACAGCGTCAAAGTGATGGTCCGATTTCCCAAAGAGCAACGAGAATCCCTCCACACACTCGATAACCTACGCATCACCCTACCTAACAAATCATCGATCAGTTTGCATACCGTAGCCGAAGTGAAACAAGGTCACTCACCCCCCAGCATTCACCGCCGCGATGGCGCGCGCATCTACACCATCTCAGCCGTTCCCGAAGGGCGCGACACCAGCATCGCTGAAATTGGAGAAAGCGTCACCCCCAAACTAGACGCCATCACTGCAAGCCATCCAGGAACCAGCTGGCGGTTCGATGGCCTACTTGCTGAAGACGCCGAAAATAAAAAACGACTCTGGGTCTCGGCCGGCCTCCTCTTCTTTACGCTCTACGCACTGTTAGCCATTCCTTTCCGCTCTCTCACCCAACCTATTTTCGTCCTGATTGCCATCCCCTTCGGGGCAGTCGGAGCCATCATCGGCCACTTGGTCATGGGGATCACGCCATCCTACCTCAGCCTCTTCGGCATGCTGGCGCTGGCCGGCGTTGTGGTGAATGACTCCTTGGTGATGGTCGACTTCACCAACAACAAACGCATCGACGGCGCCGACGCCTACGATGCCGTCATTCACTCTGGCTCCGCGAGATTCCGCCCGATCTTACTGACATCACTCACGACCTTTGCCGGACTGATGCCACTAATTTTCGAACGCTCCATTCAGGCCCAATTTCTCATTCCGATGGCAGTCTCCCTCGCCTTCGGCATCATCTTCGCCACCGTCATCACCCTCTTCCTCATCCCCTGCGCCTACATGGCCACCGAGGACATCAAAAGGCTCTTCAAAAAATGCCTCCGCGCCTACCTCCGCCCATTCAAAAAAGATGTAGGATAGGCTCCCGGCCTGTCGACTTACTATCGTGCCTCATGCTTGAGTTAAGCAAACTTTCGCTAACCTGAGAAGGCTTGGTCTTTTGCTTTGATCTCCCCTAAAACCAATTCACCCCGACTCTGAAGATCAGAGTCAGGGTGAAAATGGCAACCTGTACGGGATTCGAACCCGTATTGCCGCCGTGAAAGGGCGGAGTCCTAACCATTGGACGAACAGGTCACTTTAGTTGGGTGCGCTGAGCGCGGCGACAAACTGCCAGAATTTTTCATTTTGGCAAGATCTTTTGAGTGAAAATATGATTTTTTTTTCACCCTCCATTCCCCACCTCCGAGAAACCTTGAAAACACTGCCATTTTGCCATTTTTTGACCTTTAAGATTCCATCCTCATTGTCTAGATTCCCCCCCGTGAATGAGAATAATTACGTCGAACGCGGTCGCCGGATCTTCAATATGGAAATCGAGGAACTCAATCGTGTAGCCGCCAGCCTGAACAAAGACTTTGCCCTTGCCGTAGATTTACTCAAGGACACCTTGGAAAACAAAGGGAAGATCGTCGTCGTCGGTATTGGCAAGTCAGGAAACATCGGCCATAAAATTGCAGCTACGCTGAACTCAACGGGCTCAACCGCCGTGGTCCTGAATTCCCAAAACGCCCTCCACGGCGATCTGGGCATCCTCTCGGACGGCGATGCCGTCATTGCGCTCTCCTACTCTGGAGAAACCACCGAACTTCTTGACCTCCTTCCCTTTATCAAACGCTTCAATGTTTGCGTCATCGGCATCACCGGCAAAAACGGATCGACTCTCGGAGAACACAGTGATGCCACCCTACTCACAGAAATCTCGCGCGAGGCCTGCCCGCTGAATCTCGCCCCCACCTCATCCTCCACCGCCATGCTCGTGATGGGTGACGCCCTCGCTATGGTGCTATTGGAGTCGAGAGGATTTACTGAAAAAGACTTCTCCCGCTTCCATCCCGGAGGAGCACTCGGTCGCGCTCTGCTGACCAGAGTCTCCGATATCATGCGCAGCGGCGATGACCTAGCCACCATCCCGCCGACCGCTACCGTCCAAGACGCTCTTTCCGCCATGAGCCAGGCCCGCACTGGAGCCTGTATCATTACAGTCCAGGACGGCTCCCTCGCCGGAATCTTCACCCATGGTGACTTTGCCCGATCCTTCCAAGAAAATCCCGACATTGGCAAATGCGCGATTCAGGACTTCATGACAGCCAACCCCATCACGCTGAACTCAAACTCACTGGCAGCCGAAGCGATCAACACCATCGGCACTCACCGCATCGATGACATCGTAGTTCTCGATAACGACGAAAAACCCATCGGCCTTATCGACACCCAAGATTTTGCCCGCCTCAAACTCATCTAACTCCCATGAAAAACCCCTTCATTGCTCTCATCACAGCTTGCGCCTTGGGCCTAGTCTCTTGCAGCGAGAATGATCCAAGCAAGGACCCCATCATCGAAACACCAGCCAACGGCAAAGTGGACCTCAGCAAGGTCAGCATGAAAATCACGAAAGCCAAGCTCAAGCGGATCGATGAAAACCACTACCAACTCGATTTCGACTACACCTTGATCAACAAAGCTGGAGCCACCCTCTCATTCCAATCGATCTTCTCCAGTAAAGACGACCTCATCGAAGTCAACCTGAGCGATAAAAATGGCGACCGATTATTTCTCGACAAACGCCCACAAGAAGGGCTCACCCTGACCCAAGCCCGCGCCATGCTGATCCCCAAAGGAAAGACATCCCGGAGCTACACGGTGCCTGTCATGCCAGAGCTTCGCGAAAAAGGAGACCCGATTACGGTAAGAGTCAGATTCCACGCCCCATCGCGCTATGATGAACTACGCTCAAGCGTCGAAGCCCAGCTGATCCTGACACCTTGGCCCCAAAGTCCTGAAATAGAACCAGCCACACCCACGCCCAACTCTGAGCCAAGCACAGATCCCGAGGAATATCCATTGACCTACCCCGTGCAGGACGCTACACCCCTTCCCCAACGCTAAGCTGCGGTAAAAACCACGGCCCACACACATTTCAACACAACATCCCAACTACCATGCCATCCATCGTCGCAACCAAAATCAACCGAGGTCAATGTATCAAATATCAAGGTGAGCTCGGCATCGTGCTCAACCTCGATCACCGCACACCCGGCAAAGGCAACGCCCTGATCGCCGCCACCATTCGCTCATTCCAATCAGGAAAAACCAAAACCATCCGCTTCGCCTCCAGCGATAAAGTAGAGGTCGTCGAGACCGACCGCCAGAAGCTCGAGTTTTCCTACTCAGACCCATCCGGCTTCCACTTTATGGACTTGATCTCCTACGAAACCATCACCCTTGATAATGATCTCATTGGTAACAACAAAGACTACCTTGCCGAGGGCATGAGTGTGGAAGTCCTCTTCATCGAAGGCAATCCAGTCACCGTCGATGTCCCTGCTGTGGTCGAACTCACTGTTACCGAGTCATCCGAGGGAATCAAAGGTGACACCGCCAACAACCCCACCAAACCCGCCGTCCTCGAAACCGGAAAAATCGTGCAAGTCCCACTCTTCGTCAAACCAGGTGACAGACTAAAAATCAACACCGGCGACGGCACCTACTCTGGCCGGGCAAACTAAGCTAATAAGAACTTTTCAAAGACCACCTCGCTATGCCCATGGGCTTGCAGGTGGTCTTTTTTATGCAAGGGAGCGTGGACGTCTCGTCCGCATCTGCCTATCGCGCGAAACGTCCCATAAGTCCTACCTTAGAACCGTAGCCTCCCCCCTCAAAGCCCCGCACAAATCACCCCAGCCGCGACCCGAGCCTCAGCATCCGCTTTCATCAACGATGGAAGGTCATTGGTCTCAATCGCCACATGCGCATCCATCACCTGCTCCACCACACCCCAAATATCAGTGTAACCGATTTCGCCATCGCAAAAGGCATCGACAGCAATTTCGTTAGCCGCATTGTAAACGGCCGGCAAGCCACCCCCTGCGACCCCTGCCCTACGCGCCAAGTTGAGTGCAGGAAAGGCATCGTAACGCGGTGCCTCAAATTCTAACTTCGCCAAAGAAGCAAAGTCCAATGCCTTCATCCCGCCCTTCACCCGATCAGGCCAAGTGACAGCATACTGAATGGGAAAACACATATCCGCGTTGCTCATCTGCGCCAGCACAGAGCCATCAACATATTCCACCATCGAATGCACGATGCTCTGCGGATGCACAATCACATCGATCCGTTCCATCTCAATACCAAACAACCAACGGGCCTCGATCATCTCCAAGCCCTTGTTAAACATCGTCGAAGAATCAATCGTAATTTTACGACCCATATCCCAAGTAGGATGATTCAGAGCTTGCTCAACCGTCACATCTTTCAACTCCTCAGCAGGAGTCTGGCGAAATGGCCCGCCCGATGCCGTTAGAATCAACCGAGAAACCTCACGCTCGCCACCTTGATGGCCGTTGAGGCATTGAAAAATGGCATTGTGCTCGCTATCGACCGGTAAAACATTAACGCCTTTATCAGCCGCAGCCTGCATCACCAACTCCCCCGCCATCACAAGAATTTCCTTACTGGCAACCGCCAGATCCTTTCCAGCATCAATCGCCGCCAACGCAGGCTCAAGCCCCGCCGTGCCAACAATCGCGACCAAGACCATATCGGCCTCAGCCAAAGTAGAAAGCTCCAACAATCCCTCCGGCCCGAGATGAATCTTCACCCCATCGGGCAGAGCGGCGCGCAGTTCAGCTTCTTTCGACACATCATAGAGAGCTACATGTTTGACACCGGTTTCCCGTGCCTGCGCAGCGAGTGCTTGCACACTCGAATTTGCGGCAAGGGCTACAATTTCCAATCGATCCTGAATATCCGCAGCTACTTTCAATGTGCTGGTGCCAATGGAGCCGGTTGACCCCAACAAAACAATTTTTCGTTTCTCCATGGTTATTATTATTTAAGCAATGAATTAAAAATTTGAGAACCACGCCATCAACTTCAGGATAAAATACAGAGCCGGTGCCGTAAAACAAAGACTATCAATTAAATCCAAAATCCCACCAATCCCCGGCAAAGTCTGCCCAGAATCCTTCACGCCGATACTGCGCTTTAACACAGATTCAGCCAAATCTCCCACCACGGCAAGGACGGCGAGAATCAAACTGATCACCACCACCGAAGTCCAAGAACCCAACACAGCCAAC
>Ga0256845_1003234_pt1 | contig 11180 bp, 11 predicted proteins | sample RiftiametaG_FD_189101 | JGI IMG/M metagenome (GOLD analysis project Ga0256845, IMG submission 189101) | Tube worm associated microbial communities from hydrothermal vent at the East Pacific Rise, Pacific Ocean - Riftia | ecosystem: Host-associated > Annelida > Integument > Unclassified ... | reverse complement strand
CAGGTATTGGGCTCGCTGTGTACGATCAACTGGCGATCGCGGGGGGGCGAAACCTGCCAGAATCGGCGGTGTTGGCCCTCGCGGAGGTCAGCGAGATCGGCGAGGCCTGTGCAATTCTCGAGTTGGCACTCGTTCGGGGTTCTCGCCAAGCCAGGGCACGGCTGGCCATTCTTCGCGGCCGAGCGGGGGATCGAGTCGGGCTCTTGGCGATGTTGGCCCAGGGCTTTCGGGTCTCCTCCCACCCTGTGCATCGGGCCCGTTTTCGCATTGCCTGGGCACTCTGCACAGGGATCGAGGTCGATGGGGTCCGTCGGGGCCGGCAGGAGCTAGAGGCTTTGGTTGCCGAAATCGGCGATGGCCGTTGGCCGTCCTCCGTAGTCGGCGAGGTCTGGGCGGCACTGGCGAAACTTCGTGGGGCCGACCCGGAGGTCTCCGCCGAGCTGGTATTCGCCGCCGCGATCGAGGCCAGTCATCATATGAGTAATGCGAGGGGCGGAGAGACGCTCCTATGGGCGGCAGTGGAGCTGCATGACCGCGGTGTCGCCTCAGACGAGGTGATCGCCAGGAAAGCAAGGACTGCGGGTTTTGCGCTTGCAGATGAACCGGACCCAGAAGTCCTTGATCGCCTGCGCCATTGGCGATTGTAGAGACGCCGATCGTCGCGCTTGGAACTAACAATATTCCAGGAAACAATTATTTCATTTCGAGGATGTGTTCATTATCCTCCCGTGGCCATGCGTATCGAACTCGAAACCCTCAACCTCGCCTTTGCTGAGCGCCTGCTCTGCGAGACCGCCCTGCATCAGACCGGCAGCATTGTTGAGGGCGCACGACTGCTTGGGATCACTCGTCACGCGCTTAAGCGTCGGATCATCAAGCACTCGATCGATTGGCCCATCCAAGCCAAGCGCCGCGCGGCAGCAGCTGCGGCAGTGTCGACGCCCTAGGCCGACAGGGGCTCCGCCGACCTCACGGTTGCATCCGCGCCTAGCTGGCAGCTACGGCGCGGTAAAATTCGGCGATTCGGCGAGCGAGAGGGCGCGGCTGGTCGAGCTGCGGACAGTGACCAAAGTTCGCGGGCTCTTCGATCGTCGCGTGCGCGGGCAGGTGCTCGCGGAAAAACTCCAGGCTCTGTTTGGGTAGCAGTCGCTCGCCCTGGCCCCAAAGGAGGAGCACGGGCGCCGTGATCTCGGCGAGTTCTGCTGGGCGCAGTGCGTCGTCTTGGGTCAGCGTTGCGAGCAAGTCGCGGAAGAATCGGCGGCGGAAGTAGCGACGCACATCGGGCACGACCAGGGCGCGATACCAGGGCGGCTGATGATAGAGCCGCGAGAGCAGCGAGTAGGCGTCGCGGTAGCTGCGGATCCGAAAGAGAGCGAGCAGGTCGCGGTGCACGTTGTCAGGTAGTGGAGCGCCCGCGGGGGAGACGAGCACCAGGCCCGCGACCCGCTCAGGGTGGCGGTGGGCGTAGCGGAGCGCCATTGTGCCGCCGAGCGAGTTGCCGACAAAGATCGCGGGTTTGTCGAGCTCGCGCTCGAGGACTTGGGTGATGCTCGCGAGCAGATCGTTGACGCCGCGAGCCGAGCGATGGGCCCTGCTAAACCCGTGACCAGGTAGCTCTGGGGCGAGGATCCGCGGGGAGCAATCCCGGAGTCGAGCGATCACCGGACCGAAGGAGGTCGCCGAGGCGCCGAGCCCGTGGAGGATGACGATCGGAGGTCCCTCCGCGTCGGCGTGCCGGGCCTCGTAGAGATGGATCCGACCCTGTGCGGTCTCGACGAAGCGGCTGTGGATCCCGTGCTGATGGAGGCGCCGACGGGCGTATCGCTCGAGGAGAGGGAGGATGTACATGGCTACTCTTCGTAGTAATCCGCGGAGCAGGTCCACTCTTTGGGCGGGCAGTTGGTGCATTTGCCGGTCATGCAATGGCCGCCGCATTTCGCGATGATCTCGAGATCGTCGCGGCGCACGTAATAGTAGGGCCCGTCGGCGGCGGCGTTGCAATCGATGCCAAGCAGGTCGTCGCCGCAGGCCCGAGCGAAGCGGCAGCTCGCCCCGTGTTTTTCTTTGATCCGGGCATCGAGCGCGGGATCGCCGGACGCTTTGGGGCTGGCGATCGGGGCAGGATCGCTGGGGGGAGGGCTCGCAAAATTCGCCCCAGCATCGTCGTTGGCGGCCACCTCGGGGAGAGCGGGGGGCTGCTCTGCGGAGCCCTTTGCGGGCTCTGCTGGCGGCTCTCCGGGGCTGCCGCTGCAGGCGAACAGGAGGGGGAGAGCGGCGGGCAAGAGCCTGCAGGAGGCGAAGAGAGAACGAAGCATGACTGGCGGATCATGGCGGCCCGCCTGCCGGAGCGCAAGGCTTCGGGACTCGCGCTAGAGTGCGGCGATGGCACCTTCGATCGAAAAACTCAGCGCATCCGAGCGGACAAGGCTCGGGTCAAGGTTGCCCGAATGGTCGCTCACCTCGGGCCGCGATGCGATCCACCGGACCTTTGTGTTTGCCGATTTTTCTGCGGCTTGGGGATTTATGAGCAGGGCCGCGCTCGTGGCCGAGCGCTGCAACCATCACCCCGAGTGGTTCAATGTCTACAACCGGGTGGAGATCACATTAACGACGCACGATGCCGGTGGCCTCAGCGTTCGCGATGTCGAGATGGCGGAGCTGCTCGACGGCCTGGTGTGAACTGACCTGAGGTTGCGGGGGGGCTGGTTGGATCCCGGCGCTCTGGTTTGTCGGCTCTGGTTGTTCGGCGCAGGTTGGCGGCGGCATGTTGCGCTCGCGCCGACGGTTGCAGGTCGACTTCGGTCGCACCTAAAAATAGTCGCGGTCGCCCGGTTTGGGGAGGGTCTGCGCGGTGGGCTGCGGCTTGGTCTTGGCCTCGAGTTCGGCCTTGGCTTCGGCCTTTGCCCGGGCCTGCGCGGCCTTGGCCTTGGCAGCTTTTGCCTTGGCTTCGGCGGCGGCGATCTTGCTGGCGGTCGTTTGTGGGCTTGGAGCCTCGGTGCGCGATGGCAGGGGCGCCGGGCTCTCGGAGTTGGAGTTGTGGAGGCGAGGGGGCACGCGCCTCGGGGGGCCCCGGAGGTCGAGCTGAGGTGGCTCTGGAGCCGGCGGTGGGGATGGCGTGGAGGCCGTGGAGGCCGCCTCAAAGAAGCCGGCAAGGGGAGAGGCCTTTTCCGAGGATTTTGCCTCTCTGGCAGCCTTGGCCTTCGCAGTCCTCTCGGCCTTCGCGGCGGCGGCCTTGGCGCTGTGCTCACTGAGCGCCAAAGCCAGGCCAGAGGGCTCGGCCTGGGTGTGCGCGCGGGTGCGTGGCTCGGGCTCGGGCGCAGGAGCTGGGGCGGGTTCAGGCTCGGCATCCGAGAGGTGATCGAGCCCCGCCCAGCGGGTTTTTGGACGGCCACTGCCGCCGCCGCCAAAGGACATACTAGAGGAGAACGAACGTGTTCTCCGCTGGACGGGCTCGGGCTCGGGCTCGGGCTCGGGTTCGGGTTTTCGGAGGGACTCGGCGGAAGCACGGGGCTGTTGGCGGGGGGCCAAGGCCTGGTCTCCGTACATGTCGAGCAGGGCAAAGTCTGATGTCCTTGGGGACAGGCCAAAGAGATCGCGGATCTGGCCCGAGGGTGCGGGGAAGAGTTCCTCCCAGGGCATGGCGAGCACATTCCTCGCCCCCCGTCCGCGCTCAAAGGCTTCGGCGACTAGCTGGAGGGCATCGCCGAGTTGCTGCGGCGTGTCTTGGATGAGCCGTAGCAGCCCCGCGGCGAGGATTGTGCCGCTGGCGAGGTTGCCAAACTGGCCGACAAAAAAAGCCTGCACCGCGAGTTCTCCCAGCGGTGAGGCGTCGTACATGGTGAGCACGTGCACCAGCGGATGCAGCATGCGCACCCGTTCGCGGATGTAGGCGACGCGGTCCCCGTGATCGTAGGCGCCGGGGGCTTCGATCGTCAGCTTGTGTTGCTTGAGGTAGCAGCCGAGCTGGTAGCCGAGGGTTTCCTCTGGAAGATCGAGGAGGATGGCGGGCCGTTCGGGCGGCGGCATGTAGCCGTTCTCGTAGAGCTGGGCGACGCCAGGACTCTCAAAGATCGCGTCGATATCGCCCCCAAAGGTCTCCAGCTTGTCGGCGTCGAGATCGCCAAAGATGTCCGCAGCGGACAATTTTTTGGCGCCTTGAGGGCTCGTCGCGCAGCCCAGGAAAGCGCTTGCAAGCTTTAGCTTCTTGAAGGCTTCAAACATCTGGGAGGCGGGAGAAGGGGGTGCAGAGGCGGCCCCCGGGCCAACTTCGATGGTAGCGCAGGGGTCGGAGGTTGTGAACCTGGGCGCCCGGGCATGGGGCCCGTGGTGGCGGCGCGGGAGAGCGCGCGGGCAGAGGGGCTCGGTTTGGGCGAATGTGCTCAGACCGGAGGTGCGAGCGGTAGGCGTCGGCGTCGTTGAACCGACGTCTCGGTGCTGCCCGGCGGGCGTCCGAGCTGACCGCAGGCGGCCATCGTCTCGTCTCCGCGCGTCTCTCGAATGCCGGCGGCGATGCCTCGAGCACGGAGGGCGTCGCGAAAGTGCAGCACGTGCTCGGCGCTCGGACGCTCGAGTTCGCTGCCGGCGTGGGGGTTGAACGCGATCAGATTGATCTTCACCGGGAGATCGCGGACATGCGTGGCCAATCGCTCGATGTCGTCGGTCTGATCGTTAATGCCCGCGAGCAGCACGTACTCGACCAGCACGCGCTCGCGCGGCCGCAGAGGGTAGCGGCGAATTGCCGCCAAGAGACTCGCGATCGGGTATTTGCGGTTGATCGGCATCAGCCAGTCGCGGACCTCGTCGGTGGTCGCGTTAAGGCTGACGGCGAGCTGCACCGGGGACTCTGCACCGAGCCTATCGATCGCCGGCACGATGCCGGAGGTCGAGACCGTCACCCGCCTGGCCGAGAGGTCCAGGCCCTCGTGGTCGATCAAGACCCGGGTCGCCGGGATCACCGCTTGGGGGTTGTGCAGCGGTTCGCCCATGCCCATGAAAACGACGTTGGAGAGCGCTCGGTCGGGTACTTGGGGGTCCGCGGCCAGGGCCCGTCGCACCTGGATCACCTGGCCGACGATCTCGGCGGTATTGAGGTCACCGCGCAGTCCCATGGTGCCCGTTAGGCAAAATGCGCAGCGCATCGCGCAGCCGATCTGGCTCGAGATACAGAGGGTCAGGCGCTGGCGGCCGGGGATCAATACCGACTCGATGATCGCCCCGTCGTCGGTGCCAAAGAGGAATTTTTGGGTGCCGTCGGCGGCCCTTCGCCTGTCTTTGAGGACAAGTGGGTCGATGCGCGCGGCGGCGGCTATGCGTTGTCGGAAATCGCCGCGAATGCCGGGGAACGCTGCGATTTTGGCGTGACCGTGGCGGTAGATCGCAGTCCAGATCCGCCGGGTCGTGGTCTCGATCTTGGAGGCGGGAACCTCGATCTCTGCGCCCAGCCATTCGGCGAGAGCGTCGCGCGAGAGCCCCATCAGGAGGACTCGGCCGGCGGCGTCGCGGGGCAAGGGGGCGCTCATCGGCGGCAGAGTAACCGATCTCTCAAGAGGCGGCGGCGAAGCGCTCGCAGAGCCAGCGGGCGAGCGCACGCCAGAGCGGGGCGCTCTGCGGATCGGTGACCATCGCCATGTGTCCAGGGCGGAGTTCTTGGAGGGTCGCGGGCGCGCTTGCATGGCCGATGTGCCAGACCTCGCGCTGACAAAGCGGGGCAGAGAAGCGGAGCGCGCTCGCGGCGTGGCCGTAGAGCCTGTCGCCCGCGCTGACGATGTGCAGGGTCGGGCAAGTGATCCTGCGGAGGCCTGCATCGTAGTCGATCTGGCCGTCGGCTGAGCGCCAGCGTCCGCTCCGCGCCCAGGAGACGAGCTGGCGCCAGTAGGCGATCGACTCGTCGTTGCTGCCGACACCAAAGCTGCGCACGGGCAGTCGTTGGTAGCGCTCGGTGATCGCAGTGGTGGCGGCAAGCAGTGCCCCTTTGGTCCATCGGCGCAGGCGTTGGGGCTCTTGACCGAGGTTCCAAACATCGCTGCCCAGGCAGGCCTGGGCGATGACGGGTTCGGTCGGTCGCTGGCCGAGCCAGGCGAGCCCGACGAGCGCCGCGAGGGAGTGACCGACGAAGGCGAGCGGGGTCCTGCTGTCGAGTTCGCGGCTGAGATCGACGACGTGGCCCATGTCGTCGACCATCGCGTCAAAGCTCCACTCGCCGCCCTCGTGCGCGCGCGGGCCGGAGCGCCCATGACCCCGCAGATCGGGGACCAGCACCCGGAGGCCAGCGGCGGCCAGAGTCATGACAAGGGAGGGTCGATCGCTGCGCAAGAGTGTGCGTCGGTCGACCATCATCGCGTGGCCTGCGATGACTGTGCCGCGGAGAGCCGACCGCGGCCGGACCTCGATCACGCTGAGTTGCCAGCCGTCGGTCGCCCGCAGCAGGTGCTCTTGGTGGTGGAGGTCGCTCAGCGGCGGCGCCCCCAAAAAATGATCAGGCTTCCACGGCGGTAGCTCTCGAGGTCGCCGATGCCGTGGGCGCGAAACATGCCGAGCAGTTCCTCTTCGAAGAAGACGCGGGCGTGGGCGAAGCCGATGAGCGCCTCGATGGATCGCGAGATCGGGTTTGTTTGGTGGGCGAAGGTGCTGGCGATGAAACCGGCACCCGGTCGCAGCACCCGGCCGATCTCAGCCGCAGCGGCCGCTGGATCGGGCCATAGATGTAGCGCAGCGCCGGCGTGCAGGCCATCGATGCTGCCGGAGGCGAAGGGCAGGCGGGCGACATCGGCGCGGATGAGCGGCAGATCTTGGATGTCGCGCGCGCGCAGCTCATCACCGAGCTGAAGGAGCATCGCCTGCGACCAGTCGAGACCGATGACTCGGGAGAAGAGCCCGCCAGCATGCAGGTGCAGCGCAGCATGACCGGGGCCGCAGCTGAGATCGACGACCGTGCCCCCAGGCCTGTCCGATGCCGGACGAAGTGCCCGATCGATGAAGTCGAATTCCTGATCGAGATCGTGAGGCTCGCCACCGGCAAAGGCGATGAAGGCCGGTCTCCAGTAGCGCTGATAGACCCGGGCGAGCAGGCGCGAGTGCATCATTCTTGGCCCGATCCCGCGGCTCGGGCCCAGGTCGACGGCTTCGCCGATGCCGATAAAATCGGTGATGCCATGACGGCGACGAGCGGCGAGCCGAGTACAGGCGGCGCAGCGCAGCTCTTGACCGCTGATGTGCAGCCCCTGCAGGCACTCTGGACAGACGAGTTCGCGGGCGAAATCGTGGCATGACGGTGGACTCGGCACGGGTCGCATGGCGGCGTTCTCGAATACTAAATTAGGGTTTTGCGGGCGTCGCGATCGGGGTCGCGGGGGTGTGCGAGACGACCGTATAGCCGAGTGTTTCGATCGCCGCGGCGATCGTCTGGGCTGTGGTCTCTGCGGGATCGTAGAGCACCGTGACCTGCTCTTCGCTGTGGCTTGCGCTCGCCGAGTGCACACCGTCGAGGGTGCTGACCTTGGCGCTGATCGCCTTTTCACAGGACTCGCAGACCATGCCGTGGACCTCGAAGGTGGACTCGAATCTCTTTGCGGGGGCAGTGGGCTCGCAGGCGTTGAGCCCAAACATGCCGACGCCGCCGAGCAGGAGCGCGGCGGCGAAGGCAGTGGTGGAGAGGCGCAGTTGCATCGGCGCCGAGTGTAGCGGTTTTTATGGGTCGCGTTAGTTGGGGGCGACCACAACCAGGTTGACCTCGGTGCCAAAGGGCACCTTGTCGCCGGCTGCCGGGTTTTGGCGAAGTACATAGCCGCTGCCGTGCTCGGCGTGTTCTTGGCGGCGGACCTTGCCGGACTCCAGACCTGCCTTTTGGAGCAGCCCCTTTGCCGAGCGCAGGTACTTGCCGGTCACCTTGGGCACCTCGATCATCGGCAGACTGGCGATCGTCAGCTTGATCTCGCTGCCGGTGGCCATGCGCGAGTTTGGCGAGGGCTCCTGGCCGAGGACGGTGCCAGGGGTCTTGTTGGAGTCTTGCGGGATCGGCTCGCCGACCTCGAAGCCGAGCGCTTCGAGCTCTGCGGTCGCCTCTTCTAGCGACTTGCCGAGCACGGCGGGGATCTTCACGTTGTCCTTGCCCTTGGCGACGACCACCCGGAGCTCGCGAGTTGTGAGCATCGTGCCGGGCGGCGGCTGTTGCTCGAGGATCTCGCCGGGGCGTTTGTCGGGCGCGTCGCGCTGATCCTCTTCGATGATCACGATGCCCTCGGCATTGGCGAGAGAGCGGGCTTTTTTAACGGTGATGCCGAGGTAGTCGGGGGCCGCGATCGGCTGGGGTTTTTCGGCGGTGGTCGGACCTGTAACGGGCGGGGCGGCGGGCGGCTGAGGCGTTGTCTGGGGTGCTATCGCCTGGTTTGCGGGCACCATGCCGTTCATCTTCATGATCTGTGGTCCCAAGAAGATCAGGACCAATACGGACACGATCAGCGAGATCAGGAACATCTTGACGGTGTCATTCATGGGGGTCTCGGGCCGCGATGGAGTTGGACGGGGAGGGGGATCCCGGTCGGGAGCACGGCTTCGGGAGCATACATCGCGGCGACCTCTGGCGGGGTTCGACAGACTCTGCATAAGGGGAAAAAACCCGCTTTGATCGAAGGCCTGAGTGATATGCTCCGGCCTTCGATCGCCGATGTCTAAGCTGCCCTCTACGCGTTCCGAGACCACCTTTGTCGACGCAAAACGGGGATACTCCCCGCTTCAAGCGCTGACCGAGGCCCACCGCTGCCTCTACTGTGTCGATGCACCCTGCGTGCAGGCCTGCCCGACGGCGATCGAGATCCCCGAATTCATCCGCAAGATCGCGACGGGCAACCTCCGCGGATCGGCGCGGACGATCTTCGCCGCCAATATTTTTGGCATGAGTTGCGCCCGCGTCTGTCCGGTCGAGGTGCTCTGCGTCGGTTCCTGCGTCTTCAACGAGATGGACGCGCCGCCGATCGAGATAGGCAAGCTGCAGCGTTTTGCGACCGATGCGGCCTTCGAGCGCGGCGATCGTTTCTTTGCGGCGGGCCCGGCCAGCGGTAAGCGGGTTGCGCTCTTAGGGGGGGGTCCTGCGTCGATCGCCGCTGCCCACGAACTCCGCCGTCGCGGTCATGCCTGCACGATCTTCGAGCAGGGCCAGCTTCTGGGCGGTCTCAGCACCACCGGCGTTGCGCCCTACAAAATGCGGGCGGATCGTGCGACCGAGGAGGTTGATTGGGTGCTCGGCATCGGCGGTGTCGAGGTGCGCCTGGGAGTCTCGGTGGGTCGCGACATCAGCGTGCAGGATCTTCTGCAGAGCTACGACGCGATCTTTGTCGGTCTGGGCCTGGGCGCCGATCGTCTGTTGCAGTTGCCGGGCGCAGATCTCCAAGGGGTGCGCGGTGCGGTCGATTGGATCGCCGCGTTTAAGACCGGCACGATCTCCTTGCAGGGGGTCAAGAGCGCTGTCGTGATCGGCGGAGGCAATACCGCGGTCGATGCGGTGCGCGAGTTGCACGGGCTCGGCGTCCCCGAAGTCACGATGGCCTACCGCGGCGACGAGACGCGCATGAGTGGCTACGAGCACGAGTGGCGCGTGGCCAAGGTCGCCGGTGTGCGCGGGCTCTGGAACGTGCAACCACTGGCGTACGAAGGCGATGGGGGTCGGGTCGGCGCTGTGCGTTTCGCCAAACTCGACGACCAGCGTCAGCCGATCGCCGGGCGTGAGCCTGTCGTCGCCGCGGACCTCGTGCTCTTGGCGATCGGCCAGGGTCGCCTGGGCGCACTCCTGGGCGACATCGAGGGCATCTCGCTCGATCGGGGCCGCCTCTTGGTCGACGCCGAAGGCCGCACCCAAAACCCCAAGATCTTCGCCGGCGGCGATTGTGCAAATGGCGGCAAAGAGGTCGTCAATGCGGTCGCAGAGGGCAAACGTGCGGCGATCGCGATCGACCGCGATCTCTGTGGAGGAGAAGCATCGTGAGCGTTAAGGTTGCGCCGGATCTGACCGCGAATTGCGCGGGCATCATCACTCCCAACCCCTTTTGGCTGGCCTCTGCGCCGCCGACGAACTCTGGCGATCAGATCATGCGGGCCTTTGACGCCGGCTGGGGCGGCGCCGTCTGGAAGACCTTGGGTCAGCCGATCCAAAACGTGTCGAGTCGCTTTGGCGGCCTGCACTATCGAGGCACCCGGGGGATCGGCTTTAACAACATCGAGCTGATCACCGACAGGCCCTTAGAGACCAACCTCCGAGAGATCGCCGAGGTCAAGCGTCGCTACCCCAAACACGGTGTGATCGTCTCGCTGATGGTCGAATCGAAGGACGAGTGGCGTGATCTCATTAAGCGCTCGATCGATGCCGGTGCCGACGGTCTCGAGCTCAACTTCGGTTGTCCCCACGGGATGTGCGAGCGGGGCATGGGCTCTGCAGTCGGTCAAGAGCCCCGTCTCAACGAGACGATCACCGCCTGGGTCGCCGAGTTCTCGAGCATTCCGGTGCTCGTCAAGTTGACGCCCAACGTCGACGACATCGTGCCCCACGGCCTTGCGGCCCAGAGTGGCGGCGCCGATGGGGTCTCGCTCATCAACACGATCAAGAGCGTGATCGGTCTCGACATCGATCAATTTGTGCCGCTGCCGCAGGTCCGCGGGCGCTCGACCAATGGCGGTTATTGTGGCCCCGCGGTCAAGCCGATCGCCCTGCACATGGTCGCGTCACTGGGTCGCGAAGAGGCCTTTAACCTGCCGATTTCGGGCATCGGCGGCATCTCCAATTGGCGCGACGCCGTCGAATTTATCCTCCTCGGGGCCCAGAGCGTGCAGGTCTGCACCGAGGTGATGCTGCGCGGCTACCGGGTGGTCGAGGACATGATCGAGGGCCTCCGCGAATACATGCTGCGCCAGGGTTTTACGCACCTGGATCAGATGGTCGGGCGTGCACTCGGGGGCCTGGGTGACTGGGGCGATCTAGATCTCAACTACGAGACCGTCGCCAAGATCGACCCCGTCAGCTGCATCGGTTGTCAGGCCTGCGTCGTCGCCTGCCAGGACGGCGCGCACCAGTGCATCCACCCGCCAAAAGATCCCTCCACGCGGGTGCCAGATGTCGACGAGCAGGAGTGCGTCGGTTGCAACCTGTGCGAGATCGTTTGTCCGGTGCCGGGCTGCATCTCGATGGTCGCGGT
>Ga0256845_1003233_pt1 | contig 11185 bp, 8 predicted proteins | sample RiftiametaG_FD_189101 | JGI IMG/M metagenome (GOLD analysis project Ga0256845, IMG submission 189101) | Tube worm associated microbial communities from hydrothermal vent at the East Pacific Rise, Pacific Ocean - Riftia | ecosystem: Host-associated > Annelida > Integument > Unclassified ... | reverse complement strand
AAGGTGAGGTTGAATATAAATCACGTAAAGAGATGCAAAATACTCGAATTAAACAAACTGACATACTAAAATATATACAAGATTTATTAGCAAAATAATGCATAAAAAGAATAAAATATTTGTTAAAGAATCAGTTTTTTTTCTTAAAAATGCATTATTAAAACCTAAACAGGTTGGTTATATAGTTCCTAGTTCAAAAGCATTAATTAAAGCAATTACGACACAAGCTCAAATTGAAAAATCTAAATGTATTGTTGAATTAGGACCTGGAACCGGCGGAACTACAAAGAGTATTCTTGCTCAGATGCGAACAGATTCGCGACTGATTGCTGTAGAAATAAATAAAGATTTTTTTGATTTTCTAAATAAAACAATTAAGGATACTCGCATGAGTTTGGTTCATGATGGTGCACAAAATTTACAGCAAATTATTTATGATCAAGGTTGGGATTCGACTGATGTGGTTATTTCAGGTATACCGTTTTCTACTTTACCAAAAAGTATAGCTAATGAAATAATGCACAGCATATACAATAGTATCAAACCAGGTGGTCTATTTGTAGCTTATCAACTACGTGATCGTGTTGGTCAATTAGCTACCCCTCTTTTTGGACAAGCGAAGATACAATGGGAATTTAAAAATTTCCCACCTATGCGAATATATGTGTGGGAAAAATAAAGAATTTATTACCACTTCCATTACTTTGTCCTATTTAATAACAATTATCGTATAATAAATAGATATCAAACAGGAGAGTAAAACATGGGTAAATTATTAAAAATATTTTTAGGTTTTTTAACCTTTGTTGCAATCGTCATTGCTGCAGCATTCTATTTTACATCTGGTATTGCAAATAAAGCAGATGATTTTTTTAAAGCAGTCACCAAACATGAATACGATTCTGCTTACAGCATGTTATCTGAAGAGTTTAAAAAAAATACAAATAAACAAGAGTTGATTGCTTTTCTTGAACAAAATAATTTGACTCAAGTTAAAGAAACGAGCTGGAATTCTCGAGAAATAAAAAATGGGCAAGGCACTGTAAAAGGAAAAGTAACTTCTGAAACAGGTGGAACAGTACCTTTAACCATTAACTTTATTAAAGGAAAAAATGACTGGATGATATATTCCATCACAAAACCTGGTTCTGGCATTAGGAATAAAAATAATGATACTAACGAGCAAACCGCTCGAAACATCCCAAACAATGACGAGCTTATTAAATTGGTTCAAGAATCGAATAATGTTTTTGCTGGTTCTATTGCAAAGAAAGACATGAATGAATTTTATAATTATAGTTCCAAATTGTGGCGAGATGATACAACAGCTGAAGAATTAGCTAGGGTTTTTAATAGCTTTTATCAATTTGACGATAAACTTTTTGTTTTAAATAAACATATACCAGCTTTTACGCAAAAGCCTTTTATTAATGAAAATAGTTTTTTGCAAGTCACAGGTGAATATTCACAGCTTAAACCTAAAATCATTACATTTACCCATAAGTATATTAAAGAAGGGCTTGAGTGGAAATTGGTTGGCTTCAAGATGAATATTAACTAAAGAATATTTATCATAGCTAAAAACTATTAAAACAATTCAATTAATCAATTTTACAAATAATTGGTTTTGTATAATAATGCTCCTAATTTCAAAGTAATAAAGAGAAGATAATGTTAAAAGATAAAACTGGTGAGAAAATCCCAAAAACAGCATTTGCAGTCCGTCATAATTTTGATTGGCACAAATGGACAACTGAAGAATTATTTGCCAATAAGAAAGTAGCTGTATTTTCACTTCCTGGTGCTTTTACTCCAACCTGTTCATCATCCCATTTACCACGATATGATCAACTTGCAAAAACACTAAAAGCTAATGGTGTAGATGAAATATATTGTATCAGTGTTAATGATACTTTTGTGATGAATGCTTGGGCAAGTGATTTAGACATCAAGCAAGTAAAAATGTTACCTGATGGTAATGGTGATTTTACCCAAGGTATGGGTATGTTAGTAGAGAAAAAAGAATTGGGTTTTGGTAAGCGTTCGTGGCGATACTCCATGATAGTTGATAATGGCGTTATTTCTAAAATGTTTATTGAAGAAGAAAAACCAGGTGATCCATTTGGTGTCAGCGATGCAGATACCCTGTTGAATTACCTTAATTCTGAGGCAAAAGCACCTGCATCCATCACAATACTTACCAAGTCAACCTGTCCTTTTTGTAAAAAAGCCAAAGAACAGCTTGATGCTAGAGAGTTAGATTATGAGGAAATTATTATTGGTGAGACAGCATCACATATAACAACCCGTGCATTAAGTGGTGACGGCGGTGTTCCAAAGATATTTATTGATGGTCAATTAATTGGTGGTAGCAGCGAACTAGCTGAATTCCTTAAATAAAGAACCCCGAGGAGCTTGCCCTAGAACAGGAATCGTAGCGAAGGAAAGCTGGTTTGAGGGCTATTTTTCATTGATTTAAGGCGAATAGTCACTCTATTTAACGAAAATCAGGGTGAAATAGCACCAAATCCAGCTTTTCTGTAGTAGATTTTCTGTTCTGGGACAAGCTCCTAGCTTGTGAAACTAAAAAACCGCACATCCTTGTGCGGTTTTTTCAGGGAAAATTAATTGCTGATTTATTTAAAGTTGATCTTCAAAACTATTTCCAAAGATAGTATCACTTAGAATAGTTTCATCAGCTCCCGCATCCGCTGGACCAAATATATTAGGCGACCAAGTAGGATCATCATATACTCTAATATTGTTATCAATATCTCGGTATACCGCTACTTCAGGAATTGAAGGGCAATAATCAGCAGCAGTTGCATGAGCAGATAAATGATAAGTTTCAACGGTTGGAATGAGGGTATCTGGATCTGCGGTAGAAAGATTAGTCCCACTTATACTGGTGTTTTCATTAACAAATACACAGTTTGCATTTATAGTAACAGATCCTGAAGTTTTCAAGACGGTTTGAGGAATGTTGCTTACAATTGAATTTTTTAAATTCAAAACAGAGCTAGATGCAATACCTATAACTGCATTGGCATCATTTATATCGTTATCTTCCATAGTAATATGATACGCATTAACGGTCGCACTTACTGTTCCTCTTATAACATAATTGTCAGTATAAGTTCCTTGCCCATTATCTCCATTTGCAAATAAGGTAGAACTCATAAGTGTTGCAGTTGAATTACTATTTATCACATAGACTGCTGTTCCGTAATCTGCTCGATTATCATGAATGAGAGTTCCAACAACAAATGCACTACCACCATTATTCACATAAATCCCACCACCATAATTACCACTCTTGTTTTTACGAATTCTTGAACAACTACCATAGTTATCATCACTTTGCCAACAGTTTGAGAGTTGACCCACTGTTAAGAATGAATTGTCTATATAAAAACCACCACCATTATTAACTGCTGTATTGCTTTCAATAACAGAGTTGACTACAGATACAATAGAATTATTAAAAGCATAAATTCCTGCTCCTTTATTAGCTTGATTGAATCCAACTAATGCAGGTTTAGAACTGTCTCCTAAACCAAGCTGTTCACCGCCGATTATTTCAACACGAGAATTGTCTGCATAAATCCCTCCACCATTTTCATTTGCTGAATTTGCTACAACACCTTCTAGAAGAAAGCCTGCATTGCTATCATAACCAGAATACATATATAGCTCACAGTTTTTTAACGCAATCCCACCACCATTACCACCATTACCAGTAACTTTGCTTGCTACGTTGGATGTTATTCTTGAGGTTCCATGTATATTTAATTTTCCACCACCACAATATAAACCACCACCATCACCACCGGTGGCAGTATTGGAAGAAATTTGAGAATCTTCAACATTAACAACTGTATTTGCACCATTGCCGATATAGACACCGCCGCCTTTATTGTTATGAATGTTCATATTTTTTAAATTTAAAACGCCAACTGAATGCAATGAAACATAGACACCTGAACCTCTGGATAAATCAAATGCATCCCCTCCTTTTATTTCTAGATTCTCAAATGTTACAGTTGTATTGACTACGCCATTTATTCTAAGAAATATTGAATCATCTAAATCTTGACCATCAATAATTGCTTTTGTTGCGGAAATTGCACCACCATTAGCATCAGCACATGTTGCATAGCCTCCTATAAGTTTTAAATTTGTTGATCTGACAATATTAAGATTTTCGTTATAAGTATTTGTACTGGCGATATGTATTTCTGTTTCTCCAGAGTTAATAGCTGCTTGGATTGTTGTAAACGTACAACCACTAGAGCCAACAGAAACAAAAGCTTGAGCTGATTGTATTGAAATTAAGCCTAAACCTAATATTAATATTTTATTGAATTTCATTTTTTTGTACCCCTAATTAAATTGATTACCTAGATATACAAAGGTGATACAAAAAGCGGACAATTTTTTTTAAATTAGTTTGGCAACCGTCTGTTTCGCAATAAGCCAATCACGTCTGACCGTACGCTTGCTTAGATTAAGTTCATCAGCAATTTCTTGTTCAGATAGACCCAAAAAATACTTTAGCTCAAATATTTCACCGATTCTTGGGTGTGCTTTTGCAATAGATGTAACAATTTCATCTAATTGCAGCAAAAAAGTAGCACTATCATCTGACTCAATCTGAAAATCATCAATATTAACATCAAGATGCGCATGCTTTTTAAATAATTTTTTATTTGCAGAGTTTATTAAGATTTGTCGCATGGCTTTGGCAACAATACAAAAAAAATGCTTTCTAGATTTGACATTTATACCGTACTTACAAAGCTTTAAAAATGTTTCATTGACCAATGAAGTTGTATTGAGAGTTCTAGATACTTTAATTTGTTTATGCCTAATCCCTGATGCTATCAATTTTAAATCAGGATAAATAACACTAATGAGGTTATCCATAGCATTTACATCACCTTCAAAGGCATTACCAATCATTAAAGTGATTTCTTTTGGTTTAAATTGATCTATACTCGATTCCATGTATGTCATGGTACTAAAAATACTCAATTAATTCAATTGACAGGCTTTAAATGATTTAATGTTTGCCAAATTGATTTTAATAAAACCTTTAATAGCCGTATCTACGTATGCATTTTGTTGTTGCAACTAATCGTTTACACGCTCAACTAAATAAACAGTCGGCATACCACCTTGACCCAATAGTTCAATTATTGTCTATTGACCAATTTGCGAACCAATAGGGATTTTCTGATTTTTTCCAATATTACTAACCAAGGAGTGTACCCGAGAACAGGCTCCCAGGAGGTTACATTTTGTTACATTTTGGTTTCTATTGATGTTGTACAATTAATTGACTTAAATTGACGGGTAAATTGCATGTATAGATATTTTATTTTATTGTTGTTGAAATTTACAATGGTTTTGAGTAATCCACATTTAAATAATGGAGTACTTGATTTTACACCTGATGGAACACAACCGAAGTTAAATTTTCCATTAGAAGGCGTTGCTGATTGTAATGTCTGTCATGCTAATCAAAATCCGCTTTCAATCGATAATACTTTTTTACCTGTATCCACATGGGAAGGTTCTATGAAAGCGAATGCTATGCGTGACCCATTATTTTGGGCAGCTGTTGATGTTGCTAACAATGATGTGCCAGGCGTTGGTGACTATTGTTTGCGTTGTCATACGCCTTCTGGTTGGTTAGCCGGTAATGTTGTAAAAACTGGAAATAATAACAATCCTATTATTAATGGTGCAAATGGCTGTCTGTTAAATGGTTCATTTACCCAGGCTGATACAATCAATAATGATTATTCAGGAGTGACATGTCATTTTTGTCATCGCCAAAATCAGCTTGGGCCACTCGGTCAGATTCAAAAAAAGCGTGATGGGATAATTTGGGTAGATGATGAAAGTTGTGAAAATGGAGGAGTAACTAATCCAGCAGCACCCTGTAGAAAAGGGCCCTATGATTATCCTCTGGGAACGCCTAGTGAAGATGTGGCTCCACATCCATGGCAGTTTTCAGAATTCATAAAGTCTGCTGATTTTTGTGGAAGTTGTCATAATGTGAATTCACCTGAAACCTCAAATGGTTTTGCCAAAACATTAATTGATTCAAATGGTGTTGATACGCAATTAGCTATGCCAATTGAACAAACATTTAACGAATGGGAAAATAGTCTTTTTGCCGATTTAATATTTTCAGATTCATTTCTTCTAAGTGATATTATGACAATTCCTCGACTAACTAAAAGTCAAACCTGTCAAACCTGTCATATGCCCAAGACAGCAGCATCAGAAGCTCGAGCATGTACTGATAAACCACAAGGTTCTCGTGCAGGTAACTTAAGAATACATCAGTTTGCAGGAGGAAATAGTTGGGTTCCTGAGATTTTAAGAGATTTATATGGAAGTAGTATACAACCTGACAGGACAAATTCCTATAACCAGACAATCAATTACGCTTTGGATATGCTACAAAATAAAAGCGCGCAAATTTCAATTGAAGATGTTAGTTTTGCAGCTCAAAATTTAAGTTTTAAGGTGAAAATAATAAATTTAACAGGTCATAAATTACCAACAGGATATCCAGAGGGGAGACGTATGTGGTTAAGGGTTGAAGTATTAGATGCCAATGACAATGTGGTTTTTTCAAGTGGGCAATATAACAATTTAACAGGTGAATTGACAGTCGATAATCAAATTAAAATATATGAAACTAAACAAGGGATATACAACCAATTAACCCATATATGCGAAACAGAAAATGCAGGCAGCGAAGTCTTCCATTTCGTTTTAAATAATTGTATTGCAAAAGATAATAGAATTCCTCCACTAGGCTTTAATGGTAAGGATAATGTTTTGATAAAACCTGTTGGTATTATCTACCCAACAAAACCTAATAATCAACTGGTTAATTATGACATAACTAATTATCAAAAAAACTTAGGTAATGTTTCTCTTCCTTTGAGCGTGTCAGCAGAATTACTCTATCAAACAAGTTCAAAGGAATATATTGAATTTCTTAAAAATAATTCACAAAGTCAAAATGTTCCCACCGAAAATGATATGTGTAATCGAAGTTGGTCGCAAGGACCAAGTAATAAAACTCGAGGAGAATTTATGTATAATCAATGGCTACAGCATGGGAAATCGGCACCTGTTGTTATGGTTAGCAGTATGAATATAGTACAGTAATCATACTATAGCTTTGCTAATACCCAAATCCAGATAGAGAAAATACGATGATAACACAAGCCCTTGATGCACCTAGAAAACCCAGGAAAAGCTTCATCACCAATAAGGTGACTACAGTTTTTCTGTATTTCCTATGCACATCAGTTACTTGCATTCTCAAACGCATTTCTATATCGGGATTTGGGTAATACACATTATTAAAGTGAATTTTTACAAGGCTTTAACTTGATGAAATTGTTTGATTTCTTTTTATTTCTCTTGTTGAGAACGATTTCACATTATGTTAGTCTTATGCTTTAGTTAAAACTGGAGACAAAATTTGAGTCCAAATCTAATTCATCAAGCTATGAAAGCAGTAAGTGGCAAATTATTTGATAAAGAGGAGCAAATAAAATTATCTTTTGCCTGCATATTATCAGGTGGGCATTTGTTGATTGAAGATAAACCTGGTTTGGGTAAAACCACATTGGCAAATGCGATAGCTCAAGTTTTAGGTTTAAGTTTTGCTCGTATTCAGTTTACCAGTGATATGTTGCCAAGTGATGTATTAGGAGTTTCTATATTTCAACCCAATACGGGGGATTTTAAATTTTTCAAAGGGCCAATATTCACTCAATTATTACTAGCAGATGAATTAAATCGAGGAACACCGCGTACCCAAAGTGCCCTACTTGAAGCTATGGCAGAAAAACAAGTTAGTATAGATGGGCAAACCTTTGTATTGGATCAGCCATTTTTTGTTATTGCTACACAAAATCCAAGTGATGATGCAGGAACATTTCCTTTGCCGGATTCTCAACTAGATAGATTTTCAATAAGTATTTCTATAGGCTATCCATCAAGAGATGCAGAAAGAAAGCTTTACTCAAGTGATTTTATTCAAAACTTTAGTCAAAAATTAAGCAAGATTATAAATCAATCGCAATTGTTTGAAATTCAAAAAATTATTGAAAACATCCATGCAAGCACTGAGATTATTGATTATATTCAGTCATTAGTTGAAGCAACACGAAGTTCTAGCCAATTTGTTGATGGTTTATCACCACGTGCTGGGTTGTCATTGTTTAGAATTTCACAAGCTATTGCTTTTATTTCTGATCGGGATTTTATCATTCCAGATGATGTTCAAGCAGCATTCCTGCCAGTAGCTCAACATCGCATGCGTAGCCGTTCGACCCAAGACAATGTGCAAGCACTTTTACATAACATACTTGTACAAACATAAATGTCTCAAACTCGGCGAACATTTACAGAAAAGATTGGTTATAAATTTTTCCCAACACTTATGTTGCACCGAAAAAGTGAAGCGTTACCTTTAAGTATTAATTGGCGAAGAATTTTCATCCTACCAACTAAGCCAGGTTTGTTTTTCGCTTTTATTACACTGTTAATGCTAATAGCTAGCTTGAATTTCAACAATAATATGGGTTTGATGATGACTTTTTTATTATTTGGTTTAGCTCAAGTATCTTTGTATCGTGTTTTTTTTAATTTACGCAATTTAATTATTAGACAAGTAAATGCTAAGCCTGTATTTTTAGGAGATAAAGCAAATTTTAAAATTGAAATTCATGCGAATGAAGAAAAATATGACATTTGCGTACAAAAGGATAATTATGAAAATTGCTTAATCCACCTTGACGCAGAAGTTAATGCACATTTACACTGTGAGATGAAAACATTAAAACGTGGTTGGTTAACATGTGGAAAAGTTAAACTTTCTACCTCTTTTCCTTTTGGTTTATTTAATGCCTGGATTTGGACAAGATTTGATGCCCAATGCTTAGTTTATCCAATGGTTGAGAGTTCGCCACCACCACTTCCTCTGCATGCCTCAAGTGATGGGCAAACTGCGGTGATTGCACAAGGTGAAGATTTTCATGGTCTCAAGCCATATCAAACAGGCGATGCTTTTCGTCTTATTGCTTGGAAGCGTACGGCACAAACAGGGGAGCTCATTAGTCGAGAGTTTCAACAAACACGTGGAGAAAAACTGGTTTTAAATTTTGATCAAGTTAATATTTCAGGGATAGAACAAAAACTTTCGCGTTTAACTGCTTGGGTTTTAAAAGCTCATCAACAGCAAATTGATTATCGACTACTGTTACCACAATTTGATTCAGGTTTTGGTTATTCTAATAAACACCACTTAAGTTGTTTAAAGGCATTGGCTTTATATGGAATTCGCTCATGATTTTTAGGAGAAAAAAAAAGCCAGCAGTAAATATTTATTTATTAAATAAAAAACAAATTTTGTGGATACTACTTTCAGTCATTATTACCGTTGTCCCACATTTGCCACGATTACCTTTATGGTTTCCGCTTTTATTGTTATCTATTGTTGCATTGCGTTGGTTTGTAGCGACAAAAAAACTTAAACCAATCCCTCCATTTTTAGTTGCTTTACTAACTATTATTATATTTATTGCGATTATAGTTTTCCAAGGTTTTAATCTTAATCGTGAAATTAGTGTGACTTTATTGACAACAATGACGGCATTAAAGTTATTGGAGACATGGCACAAACGTGATGCATGGATGATTGTAACTCTTTGTTATTTTGTTATATTGACTCGTTTTTTCTATTCACAAGATTTAATGCTAGTTTTGTATTTGTTTGCATCTGTTTTTGTTATAACTCATACACTTTTTGTGTTGCAACATGATAATAAAAAACATGTCATACAAAAAGATGAAATAAAACAAACATTGGGTTTACTGGCAGCAGGGATTCCTTTGGCGGCTTTATTCTTCATCTTTTTTCCTCGTTTAGGTTCTCCAATTTGGGGCTCTCCAGATTTATTTGGGCAGGGAAAAACAGGTATCGGTGATGAAATGTCTCCAGGTTCAATTTTAGAGTTATTTGTAGATGATTCAACTGCATTTAGAGCTGTTTTTTCAACTAGAGTTCCAGCTAAAAGTCAAATGTATTGGCGAGGTCCAGTTTTATGGGATTTCAATGGTAAAACTTGGCGTAGAAATATGCTTCTTACTAAAAGTAGTACACTTGGCAAACAAAACCAATCAGGAATACTTATAAATTATGAAATAGAGTTAGAACCAACAGGGCAAAATTATTTATTTGCTCTGGATTATTTAGCAATAAAGCCAACTGGTAGTAAATTATTGTCGGATTTTCAATTAATCAGTCACCATGTTCTTAATCAATTAGGACATTATAAAGCGACATCAATCATAAAAAAATATAATGCTTTTGAACAACTCAGCAGTGCTGATTTTCAAAGATTAAAGAGTTTGCCAGCAGGATATAATCCTAAGACACACAAGTTGATGCAAAACTGGAAACAACAAAACTTAACAACAGAACAGTACATAAAAAAAGCACTTAACCTGTTTACAATAGATAAATTTTACTATAGTTTTACACCACCACCATTGATTGGCAATACAATTGATGAGTTTTTATTTAATACCAAAAAAGGTTTTTGTGAACACTATGCATCGGCTTTTACAGTAATGATGCGCTCTTTGGGAATTCCTGCTCGAGTGGTGACAGGTTATCAAGGGGGTGTGAAAAATAAGGACTATTGGTTAATTAAACAATCAGATGCTCATGCATGGAGTGAAGTTTGGATTGAAAACAAAGGCTGGTTAAGAGTTGACCCAACAGCAGCAGTTTCACCACTTCGAATAGAGCAAGGTTCTCAAGCTTTGATGTCAGAGCAATCTCGAAACTGGATAGATAGTAACTGGACAAGAAAACTTGGTGAAAAATATGATGCAATGCGATATAAATGGAATAAATGGGTGCGAGATTACAATGCATTAACTCAAAGAGCTATGTTTGAAATCATTGGTTTTAAAGATCAAAATGGTAAGTCAATTGCTATTGTACTAGGCTTAATAACATTGATAACCACTTTTATTGTATTATTTTTCCTTTACTTTACCCGCCCTAAACGCAAGCTTGGTCCTTATGACAAGATATATCAAAAGTTTATTAAAATTTTCAAAACCAATGGGATAGATA
>Ga0256845_1003232_pt1 | contig 11186 bp, 9 predicted proteins | sample RiftiametaG_FD_189101 | JGI IMG/M metagenome (GOLD analysis project Ga0256845, IMG submission 189101) | Tube worm associated microbial communities from hydrothermal vent at the East Pacific Rise, Pacific Ocean - Riftia | ecosystem: Host-associated > Annelida > Integument > Unclassified ... | reverse complement strand
AATGACGCTGAGAATACACAAATAAATTTCAATTATGATGAAAAGAGGAATAAAAATTTAAGCAATTTTCTTAATAATGCAAAGAGATTTTTAGAGTTGCTAAATATGAATGATAATCGAGAGGAATATAATTTTCAAGATTTTCCAAAAGAAATTATATATTTATATTTAAAAATTACTGAATATACAGAAGAATTTTTAGACTTTAATTGGAATCCAAATTTAAGTAGTGGAGAAGAAACTCTCTTATTTCAATTTTCAAATCTTTATGATTTAATTCAAAAAAGTTATGATAAATATAAGCAAGAATACATATTATATATAGACGAAGGTGAAAATCATTTACACCCAAATTGGCAAAAAAAATACATTTCCTATATAGTCCAATTTATAAAAGACAACTTCTCAAATATAAAAACTCATATTATCTTAACCTCCCACTCCCCATTCCTCCTATCCGACATCCCAAAACAAAACATAATCTTCCTAGACAAAGATAAAAAAGGAAACTGTATAGTAGTAGATGGATTAAACGAAAAAAAACAAACCTTTGGAGCAAATATTCACACCCTATTAAGCGACAGCTTTTTTATGGAAGATGGTTTAATGGGTGAGTTTGCAAAAAGTAAGATAAATAAGATAATAAATTTTCATAAAGAGGTAGAAGAAGAAAACAGAAAAGAAAAAAGCAATTTAACTCCATTCAAAACAAGATATAAAGAGTTAAAAACAAAATTTTGGCAAACCCAATCAATTATAGGAGAAGATTATCTAAAGCAAGTTATTAAAAATCATCTAAGAGATATAGAAAATATTTTGTTGGGTTTTGATGAAGCTAAAAAAGAAGAGATAAAACGATTAAGAGCAGAAGCTGATAGATTGGAAAATATGTAATGATACAAGTTAACTATAGTCCAAATATAAAAGATGAGTATTATAAAATAATTGCTCAAACTAAAATGCAACAGTATAAAAATAGAACTTTTGAAAGTTATTATAATAGCTATGTAAAATCAAAAATTGGTGGTTATGAATTAGAAGATTTACTCTGTGGAGATTATGAAAAACTTGTAGAGATAAAAAATGAGATAAAAACAAAATATAGTAGTAAAAATAATATTGTAAAACAACTATTTAATTATGATAAAGCTAACTCAAAAACTATTACACCCAAGCTATCAAAACTACAACCTAAAATATCATCTTTTTTTCAAGATAAAGTGGGTGTTGAGAGTTGCTATTTTTGTAATATAGAGTTTATCAATAAATTTAAAAATGCCAAAGGGGAGATTAAAAATGGGTTTACTCTTGACCACTATATGGATAAAGGTAAATATCCTTTTTTGGCATTGAGTCTATATAATCTAATCCCGTCATGCTATACTTGTAACTCTAAGGTAAAAGGCATAGATGAAATAAACAGTATCTCTCCATCTTCATCCAAGTTTGATTTTGATAAAAAAGTAAAGTTTACAACTTTTATAAACAGTTATAATCTACAAATAGAAAATGAACAAGATTTTAATCTTATATTAAAAGAGTATTTTTCAAAAGATTATCAAGAGTATATAGATGGGTTTCTTTTAAATGAACGCTATGAATATCATAAATACAGAGTGATAGAGATGATAGATAAAAGAAAAAAATATCCTGATAGTCGAATAAAAGAGTTAGCTCATATAACACAAAAAACAGAAGAAGAGGTAAAGCAAGATTTGTTTGGAGAGTATTTGAATAATGATTTGCATAAACGACCATTGAGTAAATTGGTTCGGGATATTTCCCAAGAGTTGGGATTATTATAATAAAAGGAAAAAAATGAAAAAACTACCAATAGGAATAAGCGTTCTTAAACAAATCAGAGAGGGCAACTATATCTATATAGATAAAACAGAATATGCCTATAACCTAATAGACCAATACAAATATACATTTCTCTCTCGTCCAAGACGATTTGGAAAATCTCTATTTTTAGATACTTTACAGAATATATTTGAGGGGAATAAAAAGTATTTTGAAGGATTATATATTTATGATAAGTGGGATTGGGAGGATAAATATCCTGTTATTAAAATTAGCTTTAGTGGGGATTTGAGAAGTTCAAAAAATCTAAAAAATCGAATTCATGATATTTTAATATCTAATCAAAAAAGGTTAAAAATAGATTGTCAAAAAACAAAAGAGTATGATTCTTGCTTTGAAGAGCTTATTGAACAGAGTTATCGAAAATATAATAAAGAGGTTGTAATATTAATAGATGAGTATGACAAAGCAATCCTTGATAATTTAGACCAAATAGAGATAGCTACTCAAAATAGAGAGGTATTAAAAGCTCTTTATGGGATTATAAAAGATAATGGGGAGTATATTAAATTTGTTTTTATTACAGGAATTAGTAAATTTAGTAAAACAAGTATATTTAGTGGACTAAATAATTTAAGAGATATATCACTATTATCTAATTTTGGAGAGATTTGTGGATATACTCATAATGATATAAAGAATGATTTTTTACCATATCTAAAGGATATAAATTTAGAGGAGTTAAAGAGATGGTATAATGGATATAATTTTTTAGGTGAAAAAGTCTATAATCCTTTTGATATTTTACTTTTTATTGATAGTGATTGTGAATTTGATAACTATTGGTTTGGTACAGGGACTCCGAGTTTTTTGATAAAACTTTTTCAAAAAGAGGGCTACAATTTAGCAAAACTCGAAAATCTAAAGGTGAAAAAATCTCTACTTAATACTTTTGATATAGATAAGTTAAATTTAGAGACTGTAATGTTTCAAAGTGGATATTTGACTATTAAACAACAAGTAAAAAAGAGAAAAAAGATAGAATATATTTTAGATTATCCAAATTTTGAGACTAAAATAAGTTTTAATGATTATCTACTTGATTATTTGGTTAAAAACTCTATTGAAAAGGGAGAGATACAAAATAGTTTAATAGATATATTGGAAGTTGCAGATTTAGAAAAACTAAAAACCACCCTAAAATCACTTTTTGCTTCAATAGCTTATAATAATTTTACCAATAACTATATAGAAAATTATGAGGGATTTTATGCGAGTGTAATTTACGCCTATTTTGCAGGAGCAGGGTTTGATAAGATAGTTGCAGAGGATGTGACTAATGCAGGGCGAATTGATTTGAGTGTTTTTATAGATGACAAGGTTTATATATTTGAGTTCAAGGTGAATAGTGCAGGGGCTTTATCTCAAATTATAGATAAAGGTTATCATCAAAAATATATGAGTAGTTATAATGAGATTTATATTATTGGGGTTGAGTTTGATAGCAAAGAGAGAAATTTGATTAAGTGTGAGTGGGAAAAATTATATTTGACATATTTTTAACGCTTTTAATTTTTTTATGTTAAAAAAGGAGTGAAAGTGAATAATTAATAGTGAATAGAATATTATTGCATTATAGATTGAGAATCATTTTTGATATTGATTTGCTTTAATTCTTGGAATTTATCTATGCTATATTTTGGTAAAATATTGTCAAAGAGATGGTTGTTCCAAAGAAATTGGTTAATTTAGTCATAAAATAGTCACATATTAGACTTTTTTTAAGTTTAAAGATTTATAATATATTTAAACTTATTTTAAAGGTATCTATTATGAAAACTATTTATGAAAATAGTCTCGTTCGAGTTGATGTGGAAAAGTCAGAGATTCCTTGGTTGAAGATATACTCAACAAAACCTTATAGAGAGTTCTTTGATGCTACAGAAGAGGTAAAAGATGAGATAATTCGAGTTTTGGATGTTATTGGTGAGGAGATGATAGAGTTCTATGAGCCAGAGAAGATTAATATAGCTAGTTTTGGTAATTATGTACCTCATCTCCATTGGCATGTGATGGCTAGATTTAAAAATGATAGCTATTTTCCTGAACCTATGTGGGGAAAAAAACAGAGGAGAGGTAGTTATAAATTAAACAGATTTGATGAGTTTCTTGAGGTTGTTAAGGGTAAGATTTAGATAACTTATGGTAAAACTATCTCTATGGAAAAACTATTCACTATTCACTATTCATTATTTATTTTGTTAGTACTATTACTAACATCTTGTGGCTACAAACCCTCATCTCACTTTACCCCAAAGACTATAGGTGAAAAGGTATACACAGAGGTAGTTGTATCACTCTCCGACCCAGAAAATGCTGTGCTTATAAAAGATGCATTAGGTAGGGCATTATATAGTAGGTTAAAGAGTGTAGCAACAACAAAGGAGGAGGCTGATAGTACTATTAGAGTCTCCTATGATTCGATTAGATTTACTCCACTACAGTATGATAAAAATGGGTATGTAGTCTATTATCAATCTAATATTAGATTGAAATTTGAGCTTATTCGAGGTGAGAATAGAGAGGAGAGGTTTATTGTAGGTAGGTATGAGTTTCCTATTCGACCATCAGCTATTATATCTAATGATTTGAGGTTAAAAGCGATAGAGAGAGGCTCTATCCGTGCATTGGACCAGTTTATAGCCTATATATCAAGCAAAGGAGTGTAGGGTGCGTTTTCTAACGCACCAATTATCATGCAAACATTTAAAAATTTCATCACCAATAAACCCCTATATTATAAAAAAATAGACCACAAACGAATACATAAAGCCTATGCTATTTTAGAACCTCATATCAAAAAACCTCTAATAATTCATATTGTAGGCACAAATGGCAAAGGTAGCACAGGAAGAATTATGGCTACTCTGTTACACTACTCAGATTATAGAGTAGGGCATTTTTCATCTCCTCATATCTTGAAGTTTAATGAACGAATTTGGATTAAGGGCGAGGATATTTCTGATGCTAAGTTGGAGATAGCTCACACTAAGCTACACACTATCTTGGGTGATGAGATTAGTGATGGTTTGAGCTATTTTGAGTATACAACTCTATTGGCTCTAGTTGCTATGGAGGAGTTGGATATTATTGTATTGGAAGCAGGGCTTGGAGGTGAATTTGATGCTACAAATGTAGTTTCCAAAGAGCTATCAATAATTACACCTATTGGAGTTGACCATCAAGGTTTTTTGGGGAAGAGTATTGAGTCTATCGCTACAACCAAGCTAAACTCTATTGAGAAGAGGGTTATATTGGGTTTTCAGCCAAACAGAGAGGTGTATGAGATTGCTAATAGGATAGCTAAGCAAAGAGGAGCTAAAGTCTATAATATTATCGAGTCTAATAGTGAGGTTTTAGCCATAACAGAGAAGCTTGGATGGAGTCACTATCTATATGAAAATACCCTTTTGGCTATCTCTGCTTTGGATGTTTTAAACCTATCATATAGCATCAAAAGTATTAAAAATCTAAAACTATTTGGTAGATTTTATTCTATTGCACCAAATGTTATTATAGATGTAGGTCATAATCTTTTGGCAACAGAGGCAATTGCTCAAGCCTTAGAGCAAAAATTTAGCAATAAGAGAGTAGTTTTAGTCTATAATTCGCTCAATGATAAAGATTATGGCTCTATACTAAAGAGACTTAAAAAACATATTAAACGAGTGGAGATTATAGCTATAGAGAGCGATAGAGTGGTAGATGTTACAATACTACAAGATAAATTAAAACAGCTTAATATTGAGTACAGCGAGTTTAAAACTATTAATAAATATGAAGATTATTTCGTATTTGGCTCATTTTTTGTAGTTGAAGCATTTATTAAAAACAATCTGTTTCAAATATAAATAATAATTGGCTATAATGTATCACATTAAGTGAGATTTTACAAAGGAGACAAGAATGGGTTTTTTTGGAAGAAGGAAGAAGAAACAAGCACCAGTCCAATCGGCGAGTATTATTACTCCAGGTACCTCTATTAAGGGAGAGATACGCTGTGATGGTAATATACTTATAAATGGAGAGTTTGAAGGAGATATTATATCTCAGAGTGAAGTTGTTGTAGGTAAGAGTGGAAATGTTAGAGGTCACATTCAAGCTCAAAAACTACTAGTTTCAGGTGTATTTGTAGGAGATTATACAGGTGAAGTTATAGATATTATGCCTTATGGTAAAGTCTATGGAGATGTGATTGTTAACAATATTGTTATAGAACCAAATGCTGTATTTGAGGGAGAGACCAAGATTGTCTCTGGACGAATTGATAGAAGTGAATCAAATGATTTCCATATGAACCAACCTAAAAAAATAGGTTATTAAGAACTAGATTATAAAAAATAGAGCTATTAAAATAAGATATAAATGACACAAAGCAATATATATGAGTATCTCCTAAGAGGAGATAACTCTTCTAACAGACTTCTAGTTTGTAAAAATGACAAAGAGGCTACAGAGGCTTCTGATACTGCTATACTTTTAGGTTTCAAATCTTTTGTATTACCAGATTTGAGACTTAGTAAGGGTGATGACCTGCGTTCATTCCAAGGGGAGATTTATGAACTCATAGAGTCACTACACACCTACTACTCTTGTGATAAAAAGAGACTTCTAGTCTCTCCTCTACGAACACTACTTATACCTCTACCAAAAGAGGAGTTTTTTAAGACTATAGAGTTAGAATTTGCCTCAACTATTAATTTAACAGAACTAAAAGAGACTCTCTACCATTGGGGTTACCATTTTGTAGATATAGTTACACAAAAGGGTGAAGTCTCATTTCGTGGTGATATTGTTGATATATATCCTCTAGGTGGAGATGAGGCTTATCGTATCTCCCTCTTTGATGAGGAGATAGAGAGTATAAGAAAGTTCTCTGTAGATACCCAAAAGAGTTCTAGTGAAGAGTTGGAGTCTGTTAGGGTTATCCCTGCATTTTTAGGATTGGATGCTACGCAATATGAGTCTCTAAAAGAGAGAGTTGAGTCTAGTAACTCGGATGTATTTGTAAAAGATATAGATAGTTTAGGCTTTTGGTATCTAGGTGAGTTTGCAGAGAGTTATATAGGCTCTTTTGACTCTATATTTACCTCTTCTATGGAGGAGGAGTTAGATGAGATATATTCACTCGATAAACCTCTAGTTCATAGAGAGGAGTTTAGTCTATCTATAATTCCCCAAGCTCAAAAGATTAGAGAGTTAGAGGTTATTAATCCAAATGCTATTATCAAATCAAACTCTCATAAAAAGATAAAGATTATCGCTAGAAATGAGTCTATTGTACGAGGTTCACAACTAGAGTCATTTGTGGGATTAGAGTTTATCTACAAAGATATTATTGTAAATCTTATCTCGGATGATGAGGTTATTATCTCTCTAAACAAGCCAATTAAACGAAAAAAGGTCAAAAAAGCCTCTATTATTTTGGATGAACTAAAGCTTGGTGATTTCGTAGTTCATGAGAACCACGGTGTAGGACTCTTTAAGGGTGTAGAAAAAAGGGTAGTACTAGGCTCAACAAGAGAGTTTGTAGTAATGGAGTACCAAGGTGGCGATACTCTCCTAATCCCTGTAGAGAACCTAAATGTTATAGATAGATTTGTGGCTGATAGTGGTGGAGTTCCGATACTTGACAAGATGGGCAAAGCTAGTTTCAAAAGGCTCAAAGGCAAAGTAAAAGAGAAGCTTTTTGCTATTGCATCTGGTATTATAAATCTATCTGCACAGAGACATCTAAAAAAAGGGATTATTCTCAAAAGAGATGAGACCCACTCTATATTTATGAGCCAAGCAGGTTTTATACATACCGAAGACCAAAGAGACTCTATCTACTCTATGTTGGATGATATGGCTAGTGGCAAGATGATGGATAGATTGCTCTCTGCTGATGTTGGTTTTGGTAAAACAGAGGTTGCTATGAATGGGATGTATATAGCGTGGAAAAATGGTTATCAATCTATGATGGTAGCACCTACTACACTTCTAACTTCACAACATTTTAAAAGTCTCAAAGAGAGATTTGCCCCGTATGATATAAAAATAGGTAAACTAGATAGATTTACCACTGCAAAAGAGAAGAGGCTACTACTAGCAGGTTTAGAGGATGGTTCTGTTGATATGGTAGTAGGAACTCATGCCTTGTTAAGAGCCAAATTTAAAAAATTAGCGTTTATAATTATAGATGAGGAGCATAAGTTTGGAGTAAAGCAAAAAGAGGCTCTAAAAGAGATAGCTATAGCCGTTCATCTGCTCTCTATGTCAGCAACTCCCATTCCACGAAGTCTAAATCTAGCCCTCTCATCTGTCAAAACCTTTTCTGAAATCTTAACTCCACCAGTCGATAGATTGGGGGTGAGAACTTTTGTAAAATCATATGACAAAAAGATAGTAAAAGAGGCGATAACTAGAGAGATGCGAAGAGGAGGGCAGATATTTTATGTCTTTAACTCCATAGCCAATATAGAGGAGAAAAAGAGAGTCCTACTAGAGCTAATGCCAAAACTAAGAGTAGCTGTTCTTCACTCCAAAATATCAGCCAAACAGACTGAAAAAGATATGCTACTCTTTGAGGAGGGTGAGTATGATGTAATGCTCTCAACCTCTATAGTCGAATCAGGGATTCACATGCCAAAAGCAAACACTATGATAGTTGACGGTGCTGATAGATTTGGAATAGCAGACCTACACCAACTAAGGGGTAGAGTAGGGCGAGGAGGCAAAGAGGGCTACTGTTATTTTATGGTCGAGGACAAAGATTCTCTAACAGAGGATGCCAAACGAAGACTTCTAGCCCTAGAGTCTCACTCCGAATTAGGTTCAGGTGCAATTCTAGCATTTCACGATTTGGAGATAAGAGGTGGTGGAAATATCATAGGCGAAGCTCAATCAGGACACATCAAACAGATAGGTTACTCACTATACCTAAGAATGTTAGAGGATGCCATCAAAGAGCTAAGTGGAACAGTAGAGGAGAAAGAGGAGTTCTCTGTAGATATAAAACTAACAGTTGATGCCTACCTAAATGAAGAACTAATAGAAGAAGACAGACTAAGACTAGAGCTATATCGCCGACTATCCCAAGCCACCACCACAGGCGAAGTATACGAGATAGAGGCTGAAATCGCCGATAGATTTGGTAAACTAGATACTATCTCAAGACAGTTTATAGATGTTATGATTATGAAAGTATTGGCAAAAGAGCAGAGAATCACCAAAATTGCAAATGCAGGAGAGAGAGTATTTATAGAGTTTGCCGACGAGGGCAAAGAGAGAGTAATGCTCAAATCCTATAGCAAAGATGATGATGATTTGATTGCTACTGTTATGGGGTATCTGAACAAAAAATAACCCAAACAATCAAAGAGAAGAACTCTTCTGTTCATAATTATAGGGGATTTTGGCTTTGGAGAATGAGCTTTTCTTAGATTTTTAGGATTTTCTTTTCTATTGACTCATAGTACATATCTCAAACCATTCCCTACATTTATCAACATCTATAATCTTGCTCCCATACCCATTCCCAATCTCCATAAGTTCCCCATTATCATTAGAGAGAAAGACCTTAACCCCACCAACTACAGGCTTTAGGTTCTCTATTTTGTAGAGTTTATCATTTAATATGATGGATGAACCCAAAAAAGCTAATAAAACTGATATATCAGCCTCTCTCTCTTCATCTAGTAGCGTTCCAACTCTATGTTGATGATAAAACAGCCAGTTCCAAAAGTTATCTATCTGTTTTGGGTCTGCTATCTGTGTTGATTCTCCATTTGGTAGATAGGTGCTTAATCTACTGTAGCTATTGATATAAAATTTGGTATCAATTGCCCATCTATCGCTGTTTTGGACGGCGTTGCATATAGGTTTTCCACTTTGGGCGTACTCTCGAACTATTTTTTTTCTGAAATCCTCTAGGTTTTTCTCTTTTGATGTCTCTTTTTTGGGTTCTATTATCTCTATTTGAGCTTTTAGTTTTTTGTTCTCTAGCTCTAGTTTTAGACATCTCTCTTCTAATTCTTTCTTCTCTTTTAGTGCCTCTATAGATGCTCTGTTTAGCTCTTGGTCTGCTTTTAGATGCTCTTTTAGGATTCTATTTTGTAACTCCAAATCGCTGTTTTTAGCCTCTAGTTTCATATTTCTGCTCTCTATGGCATCATTTTCTACTCTATATGTCTCATTCTCTTTTTCTAACTCTCGTGCAAGTTGATATTCGTTCTCTCTGTAGTGGCTTAGGTTGTACTCTTTGCCAAGTTCTGTTATAGCGATTCCTCTATAGGTTTTGTTTGGATTCCACTCTACTACTTTGCATCTTTTTGTCTCTATGAGATTTAGTTTTTTGAGTTGGGTTAGTGTGGCTTCTACTGTTTTTGGGTGTAGCTTTAAATCGCTCTCTATTTTGGATGAGAGGATTATATAGAACTCATCATCCGTTTTTTTGGCCCAATTTTTGAGCATAAGCAGATGGTACATTACTAACATTTGAGTTTGATTAAGAGCATGTTTTCTCATAAACAGCAGGTCAATTACTGCTGTTCTAGTGCATTTAGGTAGGGTGCTTGTTGGTACTACAGACATAATTTATCCTTGAAAATATATTCAAGAGTCCAAATACTAACATCTCTTGTAAAATAGAGAGAGATTATCAGTGATTTTTAACACAAAAATAGTTAAAATCCTGTTTGAGTGGAATTGTTAGTTTTTCAGGCTTATGGGGTTCCACTCATCTCTCTTTATCGCTTGACATCTGATATGTTGAAATCCTACAACAAACTTACTTAATCTACAATATTGTGAAAATCGTAATTTTTTTGTTTAAAAATGTTGTGAGTTTTGGGATTTTCCAAAAGTAATTTTTTTATTTTTAAAAAATTGTAGTATTATTATAACCCCTATTTTTTTAGGAAATTTTTTTCCTAGGTTTTTAGGATTATTGAGAAGTTTATTTCTCAATGTTATTTTTATTTTTTTTTCTATTGTACCATTTAATTAATAATAAAAATCCTCCTATAATCATTAAAAAAATACCTATATATATATTATCAGGAGTCTCATAATGATGTGTTTCTGACTTCTCAAAAATAGAAGGGAATAAAATTATACTCAATCCAAAAATAAATAATGAAACTCCAACTTCTAGCAAAGAATGTCTATTTTTCATTTTTTTATCCTTTAAAATTTATAGGGATTTAAACTATTCCTCGTCCCCAAACTGCGTTTGGGGATGCATACGAGAATTAAACAAACCAAACCCTCTCAATATCAATCAACCCTCTTTTCCCTTCATAATCTCTAGCACTACTATAACGCCAATGTTTCGCCTCATC
>Ga0256845_1003231_pt1 | contig 11190 bp, 10 predicted proteins | sample RiftiametaG_FD_189101 | JGI IMG/M metagenome (GOLD analysis project Ga0256845, IMG submission 189101) | Tube worm associated microbial communities from hydrothermal vent at the East Pacific Rise, Pacific Ocean - Riftia | ecosystem: Host-associated > Annelida > Integument > Unclassified ... | reverse complement strand
GATGTGTATTAAATTATAACACATCTGGTCGAAATACTCTTATAAAATAAGATTATAATTGTTTGTTATCAGTGGCTTATGATTAAATCAGGCTTGACTATGTAGTGGGTTGAACTACTGAGCTGAAGCACTGAATATAAATTGCCAGCAAACCCTGCTATTAAGTATATTAATACAAACCAAAAGCCTCCGACTTTTCGCTCAAGTGGTAACGCAATGATGATATACAATATCATATTGCCTGCCCAATGTTGCCAACTACCATGTAAGAACAAAGCACTAATCAATCGCAATAACTGCTCCCATGATTGATTTAGTTGAGATGGATTAATTGCAAATATCAGGTTGAGATTAAATCTTTCCTTATAATATGAGGATAATATAATTGCTAATAGAGTTATTAACCAAACAAGTATCGAAAATTTCGGAAATCGCGACTTCCTTTTGGATTTGAATTTCAACATTAAACTTATTTTATCCTTATTAAGTAATTTTCAAAATATACTCTAATACGATCATTAACTCTATTTATTTAATTAAATTTGGCGTATTTTTATAATGTTTCTCGCATGTATTAGTACAACAATACTAAAGTACTGAGTTATTTAATATGAGCAACTGAATCGGTTGTCAATTCAATATTATTGAATTAACTACTTAGTATCTATCCTAAAATCTGTTAATAATAAGGATAATTTACGCCGATCTTTTGAATCTATATAATCAGATGGGGCGGCAGAATCTGGCATCTCAAGTCTGATAATCGTATGTTCTGCTCGTTCCTTTTTCTTTAAATCAACAATTATCTTATGGGTACTTTTTTGTACAAACTCTAAAGAACTAACCAAAGTTTCATTGATGTATATTAACAACCTTTGTTTTTCAAGTTTTCCTGGATAAATAAGGGGTTTAGCCGTTAATGAAAAGGTTAGAAAATCAATATTTTTGTCTAAAGGTAATATCATAAACGCGTTAGATCCAATCCATCGAGAGTGATTATCTATATTAAACCAGTCACCTGTGGAAATTTCTTCAAAAGCATCATTGAAGGTATCGAATTGAGAGTAATAAACCTTTTTAACTGAGCTTTTTAATTTCATTGCTAAAATAGCAGTATTGTTTTTAGGTACTCTGCGTGTGTTACTGGTATCAAAAGACTGGAACAAGTCGTGCTGTTTTGGATCTGAGTGATAATTAACTTCTGAAAGTGTTTGGTTGTTCAGCGATGCAAATACTCTTATTCTATGGTTTTTCATTTGTGGGTACTGATTAAATGGTATGGTAATTTGGAAGCCTGAATCTATCAACGCTTCAAATCCATATTTTTTGTGCACATAATTTTTTGGAACTCCTGTATTGGCGACAGTAAATAGTTTGTTATCAATAAACATATATATTTTATCTGCCACAGTACCGTTTATAGTATCTCCTGCCCAGCCATCAACCTGATAGGTGGAACCATTAACAAGTCTTAACGTTGCTTCTCCATAAGGTTGCCCTTTTATCAGAACAGGAATGATCTGACCAGAATCAAATCGAATAAACTCCTTATTATTATCAACAACAATTTGAGCCGAATCATTTTCTTTAGTTAATAATTCATCAACAGTATATTTACCGTTAGCTTTGCTAATGACTGAGAAAAAACGGAAATTTAATTCGTTTTTGTCATTAAGTTTCTTAAATATTTCTGGATCAATTAATCCTGCACAGTCATTTTTTTCATGTACAAACATATAGCAATGACTGATTAATTTATCATTTAAAGAAACGAGTATTTCTTTAACACTATTGTCTTTTGCTTTGTTTTGAATGCGATAATAAGAAGGAATGTAATAACTATTATTACTATTAATGTTTTTAAAAAGGTTTTCATTTTTTAGGTTTATTGCATTTTCTTTTATGCTTCTGATTTCAAGTGTTTCAACCTCTTTGCTATAAAAGGATTCGTTAGAAGGCATTTGAAAAATACCCTTCCAACCTTCAACAGGAAAGTGAGTGTTTTTTTCCTTTAAACTTTTGTCGAACATCTCTTGATAATTTGTAGGAATTACTGTTGTAGTATGATTCTCCTGAATTAAATCTAAAGTATTTTTTCTTTTAATTTGACCTTTTAAATTTAATCCATCCATTTGATCTTTATCATAATCAATCTCAAAAACATCAAGAATAGTTGGTAAAATATCTAAATTGTTGGCATAACGATAATCAATTATCCCTTGTTTTTGATTTGGGTATTTTATGAACAAAGGAATGGAAGCTATGTCGGGAAAATTATCGCCATGAGCAAATCGTCTTGACATGTTTGGAATGAATGCCGAACCATGATCGGCAACCACGACAATCGTTGCTTGATCATAAAGGCCTAGTGATTTAATTTTTTTGACTGCTTTGGCTATCAAACTATCTACAGCACCAACCTGTAACAAATGCTTACGCCAAGATAGGTTTGTTGCCCAAGCGTCATCTGTCCACTGATGAGAATATCCTTGGGTGGAAGCAGGGTCTCCTTCACTAAGTTCTCCGGGTATGCCATCTCTTTCATAAAATCCATAAAGAGACAAATCTGGGAGTATTTTCCATGGGGCATGTGGAATCAAAACATGTAAAAAATGCACAGTTTCTACTGGGTAACTATCAATTGAATCAATAAAGTCAGTAAATTTAGCTAACCTTTCAGAAAAATCACCTTCGAGGGATTTATCTCTATTTTTAAATTCACGCATAAACCCTACCCAACGATCATTAATTGGAGGCAAATATTTTCGTAGGTCTTGGGGGTAAACTTTATAAAGAAAACTGACAAGAGTATCTTCTACTACCAACTGATAGGGATTTTTTAACACTGACTTACATAAATATTGTGGACACAATCTGCTAGTGTTTTCTACAACATGCATGCTGTGTGATTTAGAAAACTGAGTAAATAAATTGTTAGGATATTGTTCATATGTTGCTAGTAGTTCTTGGGTCTTACTTGGTTCAATTCCTGATAATATAGCAGGTAAAACTAAAGTGGTGCTATTTGAAATAGCACTTGCATTAGGGTACCAAGTTAAATTCTTTGCAAGTTCTGCAAAGGCCGGAAACCGGCTACTGTCAATTTTATTTTTGGTTTCTAGTATTGAAATTAGTGGAAACTCATCTAATACAAAGATAAATATTGGACCTGTAATATTAGATTTGTTGTTTAATATTGAAATTGCTTGGGAAAAAACTAATTGTTTTGCTGGAGAAAAAAACAAAAAATTGATAGTAAATATTAAACTCAAAGGAGAAAACCACAAAGCAAAAGTCCTAACTACATCTATTTTCAATAATGCAAGCACCAACAAAAACGAACAAACAACTGAGATACAAATAGCAATTTGATATGATAGTTGATCAACAATTGGCAGGAATAGAAAAATAATTAATAAGGCAACAATTATTCGTGATGTCCATTCTTTCAATCGTGAGGAAACAAAACCCAGCATTACTAATAACAACCAGAGAAAAACAGGAATCAAAAAACTCAATAGTATAGTAAAGATAAACAAAGACCAACCACGCATTTCATGAGCGATTAAAAAGTCAGGTTGATTCCCAAAAAGAACCATTAAAGGCTGAGCAACTGCCAATGACCACATTAAAAACAAATACATAAACAGCTTTAAATTATTTGAAGAAATTTTTACGGCTGTTTTTATTAGTTTGGTTTTTTTCATAGCAAGTAAAATCATGTTTTATGGTATGTATTGATGACATGTATCAATTTATTTACCAATATTTTGTATTTTAATAAATTTGAGATTGGAACTTAATATATAATTGCACTGTTTTCAATATAAATCAACAAATAAAACAACGATGCAAAATATCCTCAATACGTCTACAATTGAACAAAAGGACAAAATTCACGATATGTTTATATATAACAAGCCATTTAAACATGTGGTTATTGATGATTTTTTTAATCAAGGTTTTTGCCAGGCGATGCTTGATGATTTCCCAAATTTTGATAAGGAACTTGCCACCGACGAAAATGGAAACATTGGAAGAAAGGCCGTCCATGAACATGTTTCTAATTTAAGCCAGACGTACAAAAAATTGGATGAGCTGGTCAAAAGCGAGAAGTTTTTGAGCCTTGTTGAAAACTTTACTGGTATAAAAAAACTAAAATATGACCCGCATTATTTTGGCGGAGGCACCCATAACAATTTACACGGTCAGGATTTGGATCCGCATGTTGATTTTACCCATCACCCAGTTTCTGGACAACATCGGCGAATGAACTTAATCGTATACCTCAATAAAGAATGGGAAAAAGAATGGGGAGGTAATATCGAATTACATAAAAATCCTCGGCTAGATCCAGAATTCGATGAAATTATCAGTGTTGAGCCATTGTTTAATCGTGCAGTGATTTTTGAAACTAACAATATCTCATGGCATGGTTTTCCTCGAATTAATTTACCAGATGATAAAAAAGATATATCCAGAAAATCTTTTGCCTTATATTATTATACAGATAAAAGGGATGTTCCAATAAAACCGCATTCTACCATTTATGTAGAAAGACATTTGCCAGAAAGAATAAAATCAGGAAGCATACTATCTGATATTGATTATCAAGAAATTAAAATTTTATTGGCACGTCGTGATCAACACTTAGAACGATTGTATGGTTATATTACTCATATGACCGAAGATATTTCAGGTTTAAAATACCAGTTATTACAAAAGGATAAATCAAGTAAAAATATTTTTACAGATAAAAAATCTCAAATGCAACATGCTCCTGATACAAGTTATGATGAAACTCGGTTATTGGCAAAAATTCAAGAGTATGAAAACTCTACTTCATGGAAAATAACAGCTCCATTAAGAAATATTGTTAATTTTTTTAGGAAATAATATCAAGGGGTAAACTTTCCATATGTTTTTATCAAAATTTTCTAATGCAAAATTGTGGAGTTAAAATAGGGTTTAACAATTTGGTTTCAGCCACATTATCTTTTGTCATTACTGCAAGCATCTGCGTAGGCTTTAAGGTGCCTTTGATCATCAACTCCTCATCTTTGAAATGGACTCTATCAATAAATTCTGTATCATTAGGATTTTTAATATCAAAATTATGTCCAAACGGCCTATCAATAAATACCATAATTATATTTGCAAAAGGAATAAACAGTTCAAAATTAAATTTTTGCACTAGTAAGGATAAAATATCTTGAGCTCTTATACCTTCAAATCCTTCTGTCGAACAATCATGGTTGATATATGTGTCTTCTTGCCTTTTCAGCATTTGGTTGTATTTTTTTTCTTTAGAAAGTTCATTCCAAAACGGTTCAAGAGCCTCTAATGCTTCTGGCCATCTCATGTGTCCATTTTGGCCAATCATATCTGAGGTTAAAAATAAGCCTGTTTGTGTTAGTCCATTATAAATGGAGTCAAACAGGTGTTCTAGTTCTAATACGTGGTGTAAGCTTTGATTAGCTAAAATTAAATTATATTTAGAGTCAGGTTTCCACTTGTTAAAATCCCCTTTTATGGTTTTAATATATTGCCCAACACCTTTATCTTTTGCAAGTGCCATGGTTCTATCAAGCATGTTTTTATTAATGTCCATGCACTCAATAGAAAAATTGGTTACACCAGCTTTTGATAATTCAGATGCGATTTTTATTTCTAACTCACCATTTCCTGATCCAATACTTAAAATTTTTACTACCTTTAATTTTAAATTCTTTATACAATGTTTTTTACAGGATGAAACAAAAAACTCATCTGGGTTAGAAAACCCAAAAGGAGTTTGCTTAGGTAATAAATATTTGTTTGACCAGTAATGAAAAATATCAGGTAAATCATGTACGTTGTGACAATCTTTATAAAAATTTAATTCATTATTAATTCTATTTTCATAATTATCTTTATTGATAGATGGTTTTATTTTTCTTAGCAGGTTCTTAAAAGAAAGGTTCATTTATTGTTTTCCTATTATTTAAATAAATTACTCAGTCCTATTTTAACAGGAGATTATTAAAAGAAACGTTGTTTTCTGCCTTTAATATCAAATTTGATTCAATACAAATAACCTGTGTAAAAAAGTATAAAGTATAAACCAATTCTGCAAATATAATACTTGAATAAATTCTGTTTTGTTTGTACATTGTATGTTTTCACCGAATTAGTTAAATGCTCATAGAAAAAACAGTTAAACAATGGCATCAGTTATTAATAGCACAAAACCCAAGTCAGTTAAAGGATTTGTTATCTGATGATGTGATATTTCATTCGCCTGTCTTGCATACACCACAAAAAGGCAAAGCATTGGCCACTATGTATTTGTCGGCTGCCTTTTATGTCATTGCTAATGACACCTTTAAGTATCGGCGTCAAATATTACAGGATAATCATGCAATGCTTGAGTTTGAAACCACCCTTGATGGTATTTTGGTTAATGGTATAGATATCATTGAATGTGACGATAAGGGTAAAATTATTGATTTCAAAGTAATGGTCAGGCCTTTAAAAGGTTTGCAAATTGTGCAACAGAAAATGTTTGAACTGTTAAAACAATCGCAACCTTCAGACAAATAATTAGTGGGATAATATGAGGGCTTAGTATGAATGTTTTATTAAAAAGCTTTGATGGTAGCCGTGAAAACAATTTTACTACTATGCGAATAATACTGGCATGGTTTGTCTTGTACGGGCATAGTTACGCCATTCAAAAAACAACTGGCTACGAAGCTCCTTTCAGCGAAATTTTTCAAGGTTCAATATGGATTGGGACATTGGCTGTTAATGGCTTTTTTGCTATAAGCGGCTTTTTAGTTACAGCAAGTATTATTAGAAGAGGAGCCATTGATTATACTATTTCAAGAGTTTTAAGAATTTTTCCAGCATTAATTGTTTGCGTGCTATTTTCTGTCTTTATAATAGGTACTATATTTACAAAATTAACTTTATCTGAGTATTTTTCTGATGTCAATACTTTAAGTTATTTAAAAAATATGACACTTTTTTATGAAATTCAATGGAAGTTACCAGGAGTTTTTACAGAAAATGTAGAAACTTCTGTAAATGGTTCTTTATGGACTCTCCCTGCTGAAGTACGGTGTTATTTATTTTTAGCCATTATTAGTCTTTTTGGTGTTTTCAAGCAAAAAACATTATCTAACCTCTTTATCTTTGGTTTATTGATTTTCGGTTATTTTTTCTTCTCAGATTTGCCACTTGTCTCAGATCATAAGTCGTGGTCAAAACCCAGTTTGTTTTTTCTAATTGGTGTGTTTTTTTATGTTAATCGAGATAAAATCATCCTTGATATTAAACTGGCTATATTAGCTAGCATTTTGATGTTTTTTTCATTTGGAGAAGAGTGGTTTAACTATTTGTTTCCTGTTACATTAGTCTATTTAATTTTTTACTTGGTCTATGCAACTAAGTATATAAATACCGATAAAAAGCTTGGAGATATTTCATATGGGATTTATATCTATGCTTTCCCAATACAACAATGTGTTGCAACCCTGTTTCCTGACTTTGTTCCTATAGAAAATACAATTGTTTCTAGTATAATAGTTTTTTTCTTGGCTTATTTTTCTTGGCACTTTTTGGAAAAACCCATGCTTTCACTTAAGAAAAAGCTTCTAGGATACAAGTTTAAAAAAAAATAACAGATTTCTAGATAAATATTCAATCTATTGTAACCTGTTCCAAACTGATTTTTGAAAATGGGAGCCTTGTGGGTTAAGGGGTTAAGCTTCAAATCAAATGATTTTCGTTTAATTGTAAAATTACTGATTTAAATGTTTTATTGTTTTGTTGCCAACTGTGATTAATTTCGATGTTACATTCAAATTGAATTCTTTGTAACCCATCTTCATCACCTGCTAACAATAGTTTGCCAACAGGTGATGTATAGATACAATAATTAATAATCTTACCAACCACAATTACGGTCTTTATTTTGCTCATCCAACCACACTTTTAATGGTGCAAAATAATCAATTACGGCTGTTGCATCCATTTTACGTGAGTTAGCAACCACTTCAAGTGCGTCTTGCCAAGGGCGAGAGGCGCCCATTTCTAGCATTTTGATTAGTTTAGCCCCAGCTTCTTTGTTACCAAAAATCGAGCAATTGTGTAACGGGCCAGTATTGCCTGCCGTTTTACATAATTCTCTGTGGAACTGGAATTGCAACAAGTGTGCCAAAAAATAACGGGTATAAGGTACGCCACCAGGAATGTGGTATTTTGCACCTGGATCGAAGTTCTTTTCTGATCGAGTGATTGGTGCTTTTACTCCTTGGTACTTATTGCGTAACTGCCACCAGCCTTTGTTGTATTGGTCTTCTGAAAAATCACCATTAAAAACTTTCCAACGCCACTGGTCTATCATCAAACCAAAAGGTAAAAACGCCACACGGTCCAACGCCATTTTCATTAACATGCCCAAATCGCTGTCACTTTTTGGCGCTTTGTCAATTAAACCAATTTTTTCTAAATAGGCTGGTGTAATGGACAAAGCTATGGTGTCACCAATGGCTTCATGAAAACCATCGTTAGCTCCAGTACGATAAATCATACTTTGCTCTTTGTAAGCGCGTTGATAAAAGTTATGTCCTAGCTCATGATGAATGGTAACAAAGTCTTCTTGATCGATTTTAATACACATTTTAATGCGCAAATCATCGACATTGTCTAAATCCCATGCACTGGCATGACAAACCACTTCGCGGTCTTTTGGTTTTAGAAACAGTGAACGACTCCAAAATGTTTCAGGTAATGCAGGTAATCCTAGTGAAGTAAAAAATCCTTCGCCTGCTTTGACCATTTTTATGTGATCATATTCTGCTGCTTCTAATAATTGAGTCACATCAATTGGAGAACCTTCTACATTAGCAGGTGGCTTAACTATATCATAAATGTTTGACCACGATTGTGCCCACATGTTACCCAATAAATGTGCTGGAATCATACCATCATTACCCATCACCTCTTTACCATAATGGTCTGTTAGTTTTGCACGAACATGGCATTGCAATGCTTCATATAAGGGTTTAACTTGCTGGAATTGGTGATCCAGTTCTTTGGCAAAATCATCCGCGGGCATGTCATACTGTGAACGCCACATAGCGCCAGTGTCCTTAAAACCTAAATTTTGTGCACCTTCATTAGTAAGTTTAACCATTTGTGCATATTTGTCTTTCATTGGCGGAGAAATGGTTCTCCAACCTTGCCACGCATCGAGCAACTCTGTACTATCACGTGAACTAGTCATTATTTCTTCTAAATCATTTAAAGTTTTACACTCGCCAACTTTACAATATTTACCTGTACCATAGGTGGCTCCTAAACTTGAAGTAATCTGCGCCAGTTCTTTATTTTTAGCTGCATCAACAGGGGCTGCCAAAGTTAAGCCGTTTTTTAATAACATCATTTTTCTGCGTAAGTCATCTGGCAATTTTAAGTCATTAAACTCTGCTGCTTTTAAAGCATATTTTACGTTTAAAGCTGACATTTTTTCACTGCTTTTAGCACTCAACCATACCGTATCTTCAGTAATAAAATTGGCCTGAACCCAAGCTGTGCGTGCAGCAAATTCTCCTTCTTCTTCAAATGTTTTTTCTACTTCTTTAATAAAAGCTTGTGCTTGTTTTACCGTTGGCTTTTTAGCCAAGCTTTGTGTAACAAAAAAAGCCATACAACAAAGTATAATATTTATCATTAATTTAATTTTCATAACCATCCAGAATTTAAAAAAACGCTATTCTAGCATTTTTAAATGGTTTTCTCTATACCCCTAACCCCGATTTAAAAAACACATATATGACAAAACCCCTAAATAGGTTTGGATTCTTCTTTTGAGAAAAACATATATTAACATTTGCTAATATTACAATTGTGGGTTTAAATATACGATTACTTCTTGTTAAAAACCTATGTCTCGTCAATTATTGTTGCTCATATTTAGTCTCTTTACCTCTTTTGGTGTGCGGGCTGAAGGCTATGAACGTTTACTTTATTTAAAAAACTTTCAAACCTTGGGTGAACGTGCTTGCCAAGAAAACAAGGTTATGGTGGTAATGGTAAGTCGAGAAAATTGTCCTTATTGTGTTAAATTGAAAAAGTTAATTTTTGTTCCAGAAGTTAAAAATGGCGAGCTCAATAGCAAATGGTTATTGCGTGAGCTACTCATTGATGGTGGTGAAACACACATTGATTTTAAGGGTAAAAAAGTCAGTTCTGTAAAATATGCACGCTCGATTGAAGCTACTTTAACTCCAACAATTTTATTTTTAGATAAAAATGGTACAGAAATTGGAAAGAGAATTGTCGGTACAGGGGGCGCGATAGATTTTTATGACTTTTACCTTAAAAGATCAATTAATCAAGCACTGGTTAATCAACAGTGTAATAATAGAAAAAGAAAAGATTAAAGGGAGCTAGGACTCAAAAAGTAAATGTATACAGAATTAAAATACGCGCATATGTTTTTTGTCACAATCAGTATTCTTTTGTTTGGGTACAGGTTCTTTCTTAAAATTTTTAATAGAAAAATCGGTAAAGCTTTAAAAATTGTTCCACACATCAATGATAGCTTGTTGTTGGCCTCAGGTATTAGTTTGGCTTATTGGGCTGGATTTAATCCATTGCAACAGTATTGGCTTGGAACAAAAATAATTGCTTTATTTTTATATATTGGTTTTGGCATGTTGGCTCTAAAATCTAATGGCGCAAAAAGCGTATTTGGTTTTGTGCTGGCAACTGCGACTTTTATCTTCATCGTCTATACCGCCACCACTAAAACCTCTTTATTTATAGGATTCTAGAATTAGTATATAAGAAGTTGCTAATATACAAATGATTTTATGTTATACTTTTGCCCAGTTGAAAATTTAAACTTAAAATTTAGGGTAAAAGTATGAATAGAAATCTTAACAACAAAGTGTATTTATTTGCCATTTTAATGGGTGTTACAAGCCTGGTATCTTGTAAACCTGATTCTGTAAAGGTTAATAGTTTAGCCGCTATTGAAGCCAAAATATTAAGCAAGTATCCTCCATTAGAAATAAAAATGGAAGCTAAAAAATTAGCCCGACATACTTATCAAGTACAAGGCGAAGCAGGAATTGCGACAGATAATGGTGGATTTATTTCGAATGCTGGTTTTGTTGTAACCGATGCTGGCGTGGTGGT
>Ga0256845_1003230_pt1 | contig 11191 bp, 12 predicted proteins | sample RiftiametaG_FD_189101 | JGI IMG/M metagenome (GOLD analysis project Ga0256845, IMG submission 189101) | Tube worm associated microbial communities from hydrothermal vent at the East Pacific Rise, Pacific Ocean - Riftia | ecosystem: Host-associated > Annelida > Integument > Unclassified ... | reverse complement strand
TTGCATCTTAGTTAGTTTAGCAACTGTTGCATCACTAACAAGTTTATCTAGTTTAGACATGTTTTTTATGTTTATTTTCAACAAGTTCGGTATAATGTTTTACAGTATAAAGTTTCTTATCTCTAATAGTAATACTGTTAAGATTATCTTCAAGATAAATAACAAACTTTTCAAAAGAACTATTATCATTAGTAGCATCATTAACATCATTAATAAACTTAGTAGTAACTTGATTATACTTATCAAGTATTCTTTTACTATGTTTATTAAAGGTATCTTTATAAGTATCATCATCAAATTTAATATGATAAGTCTTTTCAAATACATCTTTAATCATACCTTTAATATGATAATTAATAGTAATATCATATAGATATATAAGAGCTTTAGTTGCAGGAAGAGAAACTTCAACAAGATATTGAAGATTAAGTTGCTTAAAGTATTTAGCAATAGTATTATTATAAACAGCAATATTAAAATACTTATTAAATTCATTGTTAAGTTTAATATAAGCAATCCTACTTATAAACTTAGGAAGCCACTTAACAGTAACAGCAAGTTTATAATCATTAGTTGCAAGCATTTCAGCAAACTCTCCAACAGTAATTGTATAAATAGTTTTAAACATAGTTTCATTATTTTTGTAATTATTAAAATGATTGTTGTTAGTGCCATTAGCGTCATAAGTCCAACAAGGATTAGATCCCCCGACAGCAGGAAAGGAATATGTCAATGTAGCCACTACCCGCAACTACAAGTTTAATACTAACTTCATCAAGACTATCATCATCACTATCATCACTATCATTAGCACTAAATAATCATGTTATTTAATAGATTAGATAACTCATTATTGTTAAGTTATTGATGCGTCAAGAAAGTCATCCACTTGTTTCGATAATCGTCGTTCCAGCTCATCTGCTATCAACCTTTCAGCCTTATCGAAATTAGCGTCGTTAAACTCCATAGCATCGTCAAATTTGACGTTTAATTTAGCAAGTGATGTTCTAATATCATCTGAATAATAAACGTTGTCAGTGACGCTTAAATCGCCGCTAATCGACAATGAGGCTTGAAAGTCACCACTATCATATAAATCCCAACCTTCAGGTAGAGAGCCATTACTAGTTTCACCACTAAGCATTTGACCACGTAGTATGTCTAACAACTCTTGTTCCAAGTCTTTTACTATTTCTTTTATTAGTTCGGTTACGTCTTGCATGATGTTTATTATTATTAGATAAAATAAAAGGGGATTGATTATCAACCCCCTTATTAACAGCATTAAGATATTAAGTAGTGGAAGGAGCAACAATCTTAATAGGATCACTAACATAATTATGATCAGTATCCACAAGCATAATCTCAATAAAAGTATTAGGTTTCATAGGAAGATCAGTTCCATCATGATCAGCCTCAACATGTATAATATAATTACCAGCAATAGCACCAGCTTCAACATTAATACCAAAACCTTCACCAAAAGTTTTATCAACTAGTATAGGATTACCGGTTTCAAGATTAAGAACAGGTTCAGCTTTATTAACACATCGAAGGTTAGCATAAACAGTCATATCTGTAGAAGTAGAACTATCAGCAGCAGGAGATACAACTTTAATACTAGCACCTATAGGCATAGCAACAAGTATATCATTAATATCCCATTCAGGTTCAGCAAGACCATAAGTATCAAACTCAGAACCTCTAAGACTACCAAAGGTAACTTTAAATTGTTGAGTTTTATTCTCACGACCAGGAATACTAAGACGATGTGCCCAAACTTGCATAAGAAAAGGATGTAGTTTATCATTCCTTAGAGTTCCAAGTATCTCACCACTAGAAAGTAGAAATAAAACACCATAAGAACCACCTTTGATAGTTCTAAGAACTTCACGAAAGTCACAAGCATTACTATCCACATAAGCAAGTAAACTAGGAGCATTTTCACCGGTAATTATTTGACGACCAAAACCTGTTGTTTCAGTAACAAGTTCGGCATCCGTAGGTTCAGTTCCATTAAACTCAATAAGAAAACCATTAAGATTAGTTTTAAGATAAGCAAGTAAATCATTAAGACTTATCTCACTGTCAAAAGAAGCATCAGTAGGTAAAAGAATAGCAGCATGTGCTTCACCTAAATAAGACTTACATTGACTATTAGTGCCAGCAGGCATTTGAATTGAACATTTAGCCATAACATTATTATTATTAAAAAGTTAATTACAAGTATTGATGAAATCAATATCAATCTTTAGTTCGATAGCATCAATATAATCATTAAACACATTAGAAGTGTTAGAGTATAGACCTTTCTTTCCCCAACTAACTCTATCAATCTTTTTATAACTATTAACAACATTAACATTATGATGTTGTTTAAGATAAGTAATGAATGTTTCAAGTAGAGGATAAAGAGTAGGAATGAAATTATGCTCATATCTTTCAGGAGCAGTATATTCAGGTTTAGTTACATTAGCAATTATAATATGTAACGTAGCACCTAGTTCATCAACATCGTTAATATTTTCTTCAAAATCTTGAAAAAGACAAATAACAGGATAAACTGTAGATGAAACTTGCGATGTTGTTAGATGTGAAAGTTCAGTTATAACTTCAAGTCCATGACCATGTTTATAAGTAACATTACATTTAGCAACAACAGCTTCTATTATTTTAACAATAGGTATCATACGTCTAATAAGGTATCAATATTATAAAGAGCAAGATCTGTATCAACATCATATTCATATTCACTATTAACCATAGCATTATAAATATTAGTATTAAGAACTACCATTTTATTCCAAGCATTAACAATCTTATATCGGTCAGCAATAATACCATTTTCAACATTAGGTTTAACATCACCAAGACCTGTAAAGATACTTTGATTAGCAGTATAAAACTTAACATAAACATAATAAGCAATAGCAGATAATTTAATATCAGCATTAACAATCATATCTCTAAGTTCAATCCATTTAGCATCAGGAACAGGATTATCAAGACCTTGTATAAGTTGCTCATGTAACTCACTACCAAGAAGCCTATCAAGATAGATAGGCTCATTAATAGAAATAGCATCATTTAATCGTTCAATAACTTCACTTCGTTGAGGAACTTTAATTATATCACGAGTAAAATAAGTATGGTCAATTAGATTAGTCATAACTACAATAATGTATTAAGGATTAGTTACGTCAGGATCAAGAAGAGCAAGAGCAGCATCAATATCACTACACTTACTAAAACCATCTTGATCAACAGTTCTAACAAGTAAACCCTCACGCTTTTCAGCAAGAATAGTTACCATGTTATGAAGGAATTGTTTATCAATACGACCAACAGTTACATTAACATCTTCAAGAGTATAAAGAGTAGCATAATTAAAATCACCTAATAGAATAACAGGATTACCTGTTGCTTCATCAGTAGCTTGTTCAGTAACAACAACTTTAATACCAGCAACTTCTTCACCATTAGCAGATACAAACGGAGGTAGAATGTAATTATTTTGAGCATCTTTTTTAAGACGCATACGGTTAAAGGTAGATGCGTTCATTAAAGCAATATTAGGAACGTATTTACCACCACCTTTACTAATAATACGTTCACTCATCTTAACGATAAGGTCATAGATATTAGCATCGCTAATAGTATCTTGATCTTGAGAAGGAACAGCATATTCAGAAGTATAAGTAGATATACCTTTAAGATTAGGAGTAGCACCATCGCCATCCCATAACTGACTATCTTCCTCAAGAGCTAAGTTAATAAGTAACAAACGTTCAATCTCACTAGCAATGAAATCAACATCTGCAAGTGCTTCTTTAGATACAGGAATACTATCAGCAATCTTTTCAAGAGGTAACATCTTTTCAATCCAACCAATAGTGCTTTCAGGTTTAAGACCAGCTTCTGCAACAGTTCCAGCACCACGAGTAATAGCATTAGCATTTTGGTCAATATAACGAATAACACCATTACTATTTGCACCTACACGACCAGCACGAAAAACACTAGCCATAGTAGTTCTAATAGTAGCAACTTGTCCAACATCAGTTAAACGCATAGCTTGAGTGCTATCGCTAACATTAGAACGAAGAACAGCTTTATTAATTTTGAGGCTAAGAGTAGCATCAGTTCCAGCTTTAACAGCTTTAAGAGCATCAACATTATCATCAAGTAATGATTTAACAGTAATACCATTATCACGTTTAGCACTTAGCTTAGTAATAGTTTCACCTTGTTTAGTAACCATATCTTGAAGACTTTTGATAGCATCTAACTCACCTATTTTAGCAAGTTTATCCTCAAGAGATTTACTAACAGTTTCTAAATCATTTTTGCTAACATATTGAGCAAGGTTGTCTTTAAACGTCTGTAATTCTTTTTTTACAGCAACAACTACGTCATTAACTTCAGTCATAACTTTAAAATTTTAATGATTAAAAATAGTTTTTATAGCATCTAGTAATTCAGCTTTAGTAGCGTCATCACTTTTATTACTAACACTAGTCATACTTTCAAGATAAGTATAAGTATTAGAAGGGATAGGAATAGCAGAACCTTCAATAGCTTTAGCTTCTTTAACAGCCCAAAAGACACCAACATCATCAAGTTCAGCTTTATTAATAATAGTATCGTAATACTTTTCCCAAACAGCATACTCTTCCTTATAATCCTTACTATTAATAGCAAGTTCAACCTTAGTATAATTCATACCAATACTACCATATTTAACCCAATTATTAGCATATTGTCTAAACATAGTAGGATTACGATTGTATTTAACATCAGCGTCCATAATCAGAACTTCAGTGTTACCTTTAACGTTATATCCTAAATCATACCAAGATACAGTTTTAGTATAAACCCTAAGGTCAGCACCATCAGCAATTATATGTTCAAAGTCAAGAAGATGACTATCAAGAAACATAATATTCTTATTTTCTTTAATAGTTTTATTCCACATATTAGGAAGATGAACATCACCATGACTATCATATACATTACTAACAGATGTAATTTGTTTAACATTAATAACTTCATTAGCTAGTAAAGGAATAGTTTCGGTATTAATAGCTTTAGTAGTTAGTAACATATTTTTAACATTATCGTCAACACTACAACCAAATATACAATCACTAGGATTGTCACGAAGAGATTTATATTTAATATCACTAAGAGCAATACCGGCGGTATGTTTAGTAGCAGCCTTTTTTATTCGTATGAGTTCATACTTATTAGCATGTAAGTGTTCATACAACGACTTATTAGCTTTGCCATATTTAGCAAGAATATCGTAATAAAGTATTTGACTAGTATCCATAATTATAAGTTATTTAATTGATTTGAAAATAGATTATCATTTTAAGAGTGTTTAAGGATGTTTAAGGATGAAATTGCATTATAGTATCAGATTGATTGTTGAGGCTCTAATTTGCTTGTTAAAATTCGTCTGTGAGGCTATAAGCGTTTCCAAACATCCATTACACAACCATTGCCGGCAAAGGCAGTTTTAAGCATTAACAGCAACAATACCAACAGCAGCTCTAAACTCATCCATAGTAATAATACCTTTATCATATAGTAAAGCATAAGTATTAGCATGTTGTAACTTATATTCTTGAAGTAAAGGAACATTATCATAATCAATAATAAGTTTCTCATTAACAGCTTCAAGATTAAAAGTATTGGTTAGAGTTTCACACATAGCATCAGCATAAGAACGTATAGTAGTATCTAAAGTAGTAAGAGCAGCATACTTTTTATTTTCATAAGTAATACTTTCAAGAAAGATACTAGGAGCAACACCAACTATATTACAAATAGTAATAAAATTAGTTTTCTTACTTTCATTAAGTAATAGATCTTTAGCATTAAATGATACAGGAGTATATTCAAGAGGCACAGAATTAACAAGAAAAGGATTTTTATTACCGGTAACACCATTATTATCATAGAACTTACGTTTAAGATCATTAGCATAATCCTTATCGATAAGACTCATAGCATCTTTAGGACTAATAATACCTAAAGCACCTCTGTCACGATAAAGTTTAAGACTAGCCTCATAGTTATATTTAAGTTCAGATATAGCAGAAATAGCACTACCAACCCTAGATCTTGACTTATAATTAAGTTGATGAAAAGAACGAAGACTAGCTTCAGCATCATAGTTAACACTATTAGGAGTTAAAGTTATATTACCATAACCCATGTCAGTAACATACTTTTTAACAGTCCATAGTCTAGGATCAAGACTAGCAGTAGAGGTATTATCATCAATAGTTTGAAACTTAGCCTTAGTTCTAGCACTATCAAGAATATATAATTGAGTAGGTGTTGCAGAATTAGAACCAGCAGGAACAATCTTATTAACAAAAACAATACCGTTAACAACTCTTTGAAGTATATATTGCTTTATAAATTGAGCATGAGTTGTTTGAAATTGATTAGGTTTTTTAATAACACTAAGAACTTTAGAATTAGCAACATCAACAACTTTATTGTTAGCTAGAACCTTAACATGTCGTAGAGGTAGATTAGCAACATTATCAACAATATAATTAACAGGTATTTGTATTTCAGGAACTTTACCATAAAAGTCACTAAGTAATACAGCTTCGGTATTATAAGCAAGCCAAGTATCAAAGTTAATAGGAGTGAAAAGACTACCATTAATATAAAGTTCATCACTATTGTTGTTAGTAGTAATAGACTTTTTAACATTATTTCTTTTAAATATATTCATATCTTTATTATTAATTATTAAAACACTTTCATTACAGAACCATAATAAGCCATAACACCATATCTAAGAGCGTCTAGTATATGGTCAGGAGTATCACCAGCAGGTTGATTAATAGTAATACCGGCAATAGTTTTAAAAGCATAACTATCAACCTCACGTTTGGCATTATTAACCAGATCATTATTAACAAAATTAATAGTATGTTCTTTAACCTTACCAATCCAATACATAACACTCTTAGTCTTAGATACTTTAATCATATTATAACCAATAGAACGCATATCACTAACCATTCTAGTAACACCTTTATCTTCACTAACATATTTATCACTACTGTCAGCAACAATAAGTTTATTATGGTCAATATTACGACTATTGTAAACAGCATCTAAATCATGAGCGTTGTCAACAGGATGATAAGCAAGAACCTCAACATAAATATTATTATTATCAATACCTAGTTTAATAAGAGCATTAGGATCAACAGTAAAACCAAAGTCATTACAATATATATAATCAAGGTCATTAGGAAAAGCATCTACATACTTAACGTTATTATAAATAACACCTTCAGGTCTAGTTCGCTTACCTAAACCATATACATCCCACATATAAGCATCAGCAGTTCCTTTAGTAATATTATAAGGAGTAGGCTCATAACTAAGGATTTTAAGTTTACTAGCAATAGGACAAAAAGGATTATCTCTAAAATTACTTTTAAACTTATAAACAGCATCATCATAATCAACCTTATCATAATACCAATGATTAACAGCATAAGGATTATAATCTGCAATCCATAGTTTACTAATTCTCATAGTATATTGATCAAATACTTTTTCATCAACATCAAGAATTTCATTAAACCAAACTATATCACTACCAGCACCTTGAGCAACAGATGATTTATCAGCACCAAGCATACGTATATGGACATTATAAATATTAAAATCAGTAACAGTTTTAACTCTATCAAAAGGATTATTAATACCAAAAGCATTAAGTCTAGCACTAAAATCACGATAAAGAGTAGAACGAAATGAATTAAAAGTTTCTTTAATTATATTAACATCAAGATGATAACCAGCAGCACCAATACCAATAAGGAAATCAATAACCGAATAAGTCTTACCTGAACGGGAAGAACCTTCAAGAGAAACGCCAATATGTTTGTTACTACTAGCACCATTAATAAGAGCAATAAGATTAGGATTATAACGTCTATTATATTTAGCGGTATCAACAGTAGCATAATTAATATGTTTAGTAGCAACAGTAGTCATATTAATATATTAAAGATTATTATTATTAGGTAATTCAATAGTTCTTTCATTCATATTTGGAAGTGGAGGAAAAAGATCACTAATATCTTTTCTAACACTATGATCGTCAATATCTTCACCAACAACTCTAAGTATTATTTCAAGCATATAAGTATTATTATTAGCATGTGCATTTGTAAGTAGTTTTGCAATATAACTAATAATAAAAGGCATTCTATCGTCAGTATCTATAAGCAATAGTTCGTCAATAGTCTTATAAACAAGTGATTTAAGTATATAAGCAACATCATTAACAGTATAACCAGCAGGTATAGATAATACTTTATTTAAATCGTTTTTTGATAGTATCGCCATGATTAATTACATTAGTATCAATAACATTATTGTCAAGTGGTTTAATAGAAAGTTCATATCTAGCATGAACTCTATAAGTAACATTACAAGCATTATAAATTACAACATCAATTATAAATATAAGTATAAGTAGATAAACAATCTTAGCTTTAATAGCATATACATTATTACCATTATCACTATCATTATTATTATTCTTGTTACTCATAACGTTTGTAAGTTTAATATTAAATTTGTATCTTTGTCGATGTAAATATACAACATTAATTGTCCTTACACAAATATTTATAAGTAATACGGATGATATTAGACGTTTTAAGAGCTTGCAAATGTTGTCTAAGGTTAATGATAGCAACGGATGCTATAAGTTGTTATTCATGCTTTAAATCGTTTTGTCGAACATCTTTATAAAAAGTGATACTTTCGCCAAAAACGTATATAATAAAACATATACGTTTTGTGACAAAAGTATCACTTTTACAATAATCTTAATATTTTTAACTTAATTAAAAAACTATTATTATGAATACTAAAACTGAAAGTCTTACAAAGACTACAATTTATCTTATTAAAACTCTTATTAAAACTATTAAAAATTATGGTTATAGTGATGCTACTCTTGCAGCTTTCTTTATTAATCCTAATGTTAGAGCTAATAGTAATATAGCTCCTTATATAAAACTACTTGAAAATCGTATTAAAACTATACGTAAAGCTCTGCTAGATGCTGATTATGCTTATAGAGGTGATAAAATAGATTTTACAGATGATATTAATAATCTTATCGCAAGTATTAATACTTCTAATAACAAACAAGATGTTAAACTACTTGAAAAACTTATTAAATTTCAAAAAGAATATAGAGTTATACTTCGTAATATTAAAGAAGCTCTACCTACTTCTTACATTGATGATAATACTTTTGCTTTATATGTTTCTAATCATCTTAGGATTGCTTCTAAGGCTTATGCCGATAAAACTCAAATGTATGCTTATACGGATAGACATTGGAAAAGTTATGACCAACTTGCTCTAAGAGTTCTTATTCAAAAGACTATAACTATTATTCTAGGAACTGAAACTCATCTTATTAAAGGTTATGATAAGATTGCTAAGCTAGTTATGCTTAATCTTATGCTTAATGAAAAACCTAAGATACATAATAAAGGTATTGTTATTAATGCTGCTACAAGTATTATTAGAGTTACTTCTAATGATATTCAACAAACTGAACCTAGTTATAAATATGATTTTAGATATAGACTTCCTGTTGAATATGATAGTCAGCTTATGAATGTTAATAGAGGTAGGTGGTATAACTTTCTTGATCAAGTTGTGCCTAATGAAAGTTATCAAAAAATACTTCAAGAATATGTTGGTTATTGTCTTGTTCCTCATGCTATTCTTAATTATGAAAAAGCTCTTATTATATATGGTAATGGTGCTAATGGTAAGTCTGTATTTCTTAATGCTATTAATAATATGATTGGTGATGATAATGTATCTCATATTACACTTCAAGATATGACTGCTGCTAGATCTAATGATAAGTTTGCACTTAAAGATAAACTTGTTAATATAAGTCATGAAACAGGTGATAAGTATAATCAATCTATCTTTAGACTTATTGCTAGTGGTAATACTATTAGTAATCATCGTAATACAGATAAAGATGCTGTTGTTATGGATGTTTATGCTAAGCTAATGTTTGCTAGTAATACTAAAGTTTATATGAGTAAAGTGCATATCGGAGATAGTAGAAGATGGATTAATATTCCTTTTAATCAAACTATTAATCCTGTTAATCAAGATATTAATCTTAGTTGGAAGTTGTATAATGATGCTGATATTATATTTCATTGGGCACTTAAAGGTCTTCAACGTCTTATTGGTAATGGTAAGTTTACGGATATTGTTATTGATAAGAGAGATGTTGAGGTTTATAATGTTAGTAGCCGTTAAGGTTATGATAATGATAATATTGTTGCTGTTGTTGTTGCTGTTGTTGATACAGGTCTGCTAAGGTTTAAGGCGATTTGCGGGCGTTTTAGCGGCTGTTATTTCGCTGTAATAGTATCGACAAGACATTAGATGTTAGTGCCAAATTAAGCCGTTTCTGTTCGTCTGCGGATGAATATGAAACGGCTTTGTTATGCCGGTAAATCAAAGTTCCTGCACGGTTAGTGTCGCATGCGAAAATAATTAAATAACTTTTTATGTTGAGGATGGTGATGAGGATGGTGATGAGGATGATGTTGAGGATGCCGATACTGCTACGCTTGCTACTCGTAGTAATGATGAGGTTGCCGCCTGTCACTAGATGCCGCTCGTAGAGCGGTAGATAGTCAATCTAATAATAACATTCTTGCTATTAAAGTTTTTCAAAGTCTTGATATTCTTTATATTAGTGTTAATAGTATTATTATGGATGCTTATATTAATAATCTTAATACTATTGTTGAGGGTGTTATTCTTGTTGTTCTTGTTGTTCTTCATACTGTTGTTGTTAGTGTTGTTAGTGCTGTTAGTAATCAACAAAGACTAGATCCCCCGACAGCAGGAAAGGATGATGCAACCATCGCTTTTCATGCTCTTCATGTTATTAATGCTTTTAGTGGTCTTAGTGTTGATATTGATATTACTAATAATGTTGGTCATAAGCGTCATACGCATCATCCTTTCCTGCTGTCGGGGGATCTAGCCCTTATTGTCCTTTTAATCATAAACATTCTATTACAAAAGGTATTCATATACATCCTCAACATAATAATAACAACAATAACGACAGTAATGATGA
>Ga0256845_1003229_pt1 | contig 11192 bp, 10 predicted proteins | sample RiftiametaG_FD_189101 | JGI IMG/M metagenome (GOLD analysis project Ga0256845, IMG submission 189101) | Tube worm associated microbial communities from hydrothermal vent at the East Pacific Rise, Pacific Ocean - Riftia | ecosystem: Host-associated > Annelida > Integument > Unclassified ... | reverse complement strand
CGGTAGTTTCGCGGCAAAAGCGTAATTTCTGTTATCCTGTTCATTCTGGGAGGAATGCATTTCGGGATCATCAGCCGTTATCACCACCAGTCCGCCCCGCACACCGGTATATGACGAGGTGAAAAGTGGGTCGGCCCCAACATTAACGCCAACATGTTTCATGGTGGCAAGCGCCCGGGCACCAGCAAAAGACGCACCGATGGCAACTTCAAGGCCAACCTTCTCATTTGGTGCCCACTCGGTGTAAACACCATCGTATTTTGAGAGGTTTTCCATAATCTCCGTGGAAGGTGTGCCCGGATAGCCCGAAGCGACCTTCACGCCCGCCTCGTGGGCGCCCAGGGCAATTGCCTGATTCCCCGACAACCATAAGCCATTTTTTTTTGTCACTGTTTCTCCTGATTAATATATGCGATATCCTGCAGACCTTCTTTTTAAACCGTCCGTCCAGCCGAAAATATTTGAGCAAACTACTCTGAAACTCCGCCACCCCGCAAGTTTTTTTTCATTCCTGGGAAAAACCGAACAACGGCGGGCAATGGCAATATTAAAAAGCGATCTGGAATCTCTATATTTTGACAACCGGATTATACTCATTATAGTTTATATACAGATCGTAATCGGTGCCCAATGGCGTAAACTTAGTAACAAAATAATGTATAAAGTACTATTCCAACCTTGGCCGTGGGTATCTGCAGACGGGACGTCTGCAGCCAAGCCCTCCATGGACGGATTTACAGCGTCCCCAAGAATTAAATTTTGATAGCAATGAAAAGTTAGGGCTAAACAGCCATTTCTGGAGGGACACATTTGATCCAGCCATGCTTGGTTACTGATAAAACTAACGCAGACAAGCTGCAAGCAAGTGCCTTGTTGCTGTTACCGGCATCCGGTTTTTATGGTCTATTATTTCTTGTTTTTTATTACAGCTTTTATGGAGTAAGGCATTAATCTCTTGGGGAGATATGGCTACGTCTCGTATGTAATTGGCCTGTAAGCGAAAAGAATACGTTTCCACCAATATCTTTCTCATTTTTCATCCATAAACGGAGGATCCAACCATGTATATCGGCCGTATAATGCACACCGACCTAATAACGGTGCCACCGGAGGCAACCCTCGTCGAAGCTTCGGCATTAATTGAGGAAAAAAAGATAGATCATCTACTGGTGGTTGATGATAAGAAAAAGTTGCTCGGTATTATATCCGACCGGGATCTCAAACAAAATTGGGCATCCCCCGCCACTTCACTGGCGACCCACGAGCTCAATTACCTCCTCGAAAAAGTTACCGTCTCAATGATCATGATAAAAACGGTGGTCACCATTCCAGTGGATACAACCATCGAACGTGCAGCATTTATCATGCAGCAAAACCGAATCAGCGCCCTGCCGGCAATGGACAACGACAAACTTGTCGGAATAATAACCAGCAGCGACGTTCTTGATATCCTTCTCCAGGCCATCGGCATCAGTGACGACAGTGTCCGGCTCAGTATTTTTGTAAAAGATTCCATCGGCAGACTATCTGAGGTCACTGAAGCATTAAAACAGGCCAATGTAAATGTCCAAAGTCTTTTCAGCTGGCCGGAAAAAGAGTATCCGGGTGTCACTCAGCTTATATTCCGGATACCTGATAAAGATGAAAAAATTGCAACCGCCGCCCTGGAAAAAATAGGTTTTAAGGTAAGAAATCATTATGTAAAAGATATTACACCATTTCTACCTCAATAACCCCGACGGCAACAGGGATCCCCGCGTAGTGCCTTCAGACAGGTCAAGCCCTGGAACCGAACACAAGCCTGCCACCCAGGTGACCGGATATGGCCGCCGCGCCGACCATTACACCGGCAAGACCGAGATAATAAAGACGGTACGGGGAGCCTTCGGCAAGGACGGCGGGATCAAAAAGACGCCAAAACACCAGGACCAGCACCGATAATACAACCAAGATAGCGCAGAATATTTTAACAATAAAGACGGTGGATTTTATGCCCCTATACCTTTTCTGCCATTCTAAATATCCGCTTAATAAAACCAGTGGTAATGTGATCAGGACAAAGATCAGATTATAATAAGCCACAGTCTCTAACGCACCGTTTTTAAAGTAGAAGGCAAGCCCTAGAAAAACCACCGCAGCGGGCAGAATTCCGTTGGGAAAATGAACGCTTATCGGATGGAGATGAAACCTCAAAACCAGTCGGCTAAATAAATTCAACATAAAAAACGATTTCTTTTCACCGCCGCCGGACTCCGCCTGCTGCTCCGACCGCTCCGAGCTCCCACTGTCCGCAACCAAACCGTCTTCATCACCTGCGGGCCTGCCATTTTCGCCGAAACGGACAAAAGAACTTTTGCCGGCACCGCAAACCGGACATCGATCCGGTGGTTCCGTACCCCTATGTTTATAGCCACAAACATTACAGTACCATTTCTCATCCTGCCCACCATCATTATCACCGCTGTTCTGTGGAGCGTCTTTTTCTTCCGTATCGACGATTTCTTCAAACATAAGGGCCGGTGCATGACATACCGGGCATTTCTCCGGAGGTTCACTGCCGATATGTAAATAGCCACAAACGGTACAACGGAATTTTTTTAGACCGTTCTTATCACTTTCTCCAGTCGGCAACTCCTTAGAACTATCTTCAACTTCAATAAATTTTTCCCCACTTGCCTTGCAAACCGGACATTTTTCAGGCGGACTTCCTTTATGCTGTATATGGCCACAAACAGTACACTCCCAGTTAGACATGCTCTACACCTCGTTATTATGTGAATTTTGCATATAGAAGATAAGAAATATATTTTATACGAAAGTGGTTTCACTTTTGAGTCGCTTTCATTATTCGTTGTGGCTGTGACCTGATAATTTGGTCCAGCCATGCTGGTTACATGATTTTCTTACTATAAACAGAAACCAAGCTGATAATAATCTATAGATTTGTAACCGTATAACCGCTATTTTTAAGTTGTTGAAGAATTCCGTCTTCGCCAACCAAATGAAGCGCTCCAAAAAGGATCAATTCTACTTCCTCTGTTTGCAACATGGTTTCAATTTTAGGGATCCATCGTTTGTTTCGTTGCACAAATATTGAACTGTATATTTTTGGAAATTGTTTTTGCCAGGGCAGCAATGCCACTTGTTGCAATCGATCAATTTCGCCATTTCTCCACGCATCCTTAATCGCTGAAAATGTTTGCGGTAGAAATTTTAGACTATTTAAAGAATATGCGATAAATGCATTTTCATTTCCTTCACCCAGAGTCGAAATAAATTGAACTTGCTCATCGACTGTTTCAAGATATCTAATTGTTCTTTTATCATTTAGGGCCTTCAAACAGTAGAACTTATCCACTCCAACCCCAGACAAGCCGAGTCTTTGCAGTTCAACCACTGTAAGAATAGTTGATAGGAAACCAGGTTTAAATTTCAGCAATGCTTCTTCCGTCATTCTTCTGTTTTTCAAATGGTTATGCAGTGCTTGAAAAGTATCTTCATTCAAAAATTGACGGATATTTTGTTTTCCCTTATACCTGCATTTTTGCAGCATAATTTGTTGAAAATCCGGCTCCTCAACTTTTTGCAGATCAACTTCTAAAACCAAACTTGTGGAATTTCCATATGCCGCCGCGAATGATTCCGGCAAGGGATAATCTGACTGCGCTAATAGATGGATGGTACCCCCGATAAAAAGGTGGTTGCCATCTTTGCTTATTTTCCAAACTGGTGATTTCGCAAATACCAACGAACTAGAAACAACAGAGAAACAGACCAGGATAAAAACAAATCGTAATTTTTTCATAACCCCTCGTTTTTACCAAAAATTAAGTTGAAACAAACCGCCGGAGCTTACCCAAGAATGCATCTTACCCCGATTTTCAGCAAATTAATAAAAATAATTGAGCCAAATATCTTTTATCATATCACCTCATTTTCCATAAAAAAAATTGCAAATTGTATCGCGGAACAGGTTAGCTGTTCGCAAAGATGGGGTGGGTTATCGGCTTTAAACCCCTGGGGGCGCAGAATAATGCACTGTAGGCTGAAAAATTCATTTTCAAACCTTTTTGCAAAATTATTACAGAGCGTTATTATTTTTTCATCTGCCGTTTTTTTGCTCTTTGCAAACAGTCCAATAAACATCAAACTTCCTTCAACCAGACCACACTGGGCGCCGTACCCCCCGGCACCATGCATTCCGATTGCAGCGTTATAGACTTGTTCATTTATATGTATATCAAAATATTCGGCTAATATTTTTAAAGTCGTAACCGCACAATTGAGATCATTATCCCAGTAATATTCGGCAACTCTTTCTCCTATAAATTTTAATTGCATAAAAGAATATTTCCCCAGGTACGACAATATAAAAATTCTTATAACTCCTGGAAAGTCCGGATAAATTTTCTATCAATATAATCTTTTATCCAAAAGGCAATCCTTCCTGAAAAGGTAAATGACCATTTGCTGAAGATGCCGTCACCATCACCAAGATTATAGATCAGCAAATATGTTCCTCCGGGGTTGAATTTTTCCAGGGCTCTTTCTTCAAGGCAGGCCATTAAATTACCGTAAAGCACGGGATTTTGACGAACGGCGTATACACCTACCTTATCAAGCGGACCGGACTCAAAATAGATGCAGTCACCTCCACCAAAAATATTGGTATAGCAAATGGACTGCAGGTAATCATTTACCCGTAAACCTCCATCGGGGCCAACGGGCAGGCTTGAACGGGCAAAGATCGGTGAAGGTTTTACGCCCACGGCCGGAAAAATAATATCGTTTCGAAAAGTATCGCCATTTTCCAAAACAAGCTCATCCCCCGAAATTTTCTCCACATAACCACTCTCAATGATTTCGATGTCTTTGCCTGCCAGGATTTCCCTGGCCAGGCGACGGATTTTCCCAGCCCGCCCGGACATAAATTGTCTACCGGCAAAGAGACGAATTTTAGGCATATTCACCGCCTGCTCTCTACAGAGTTGGTGAATATTTCCACTAATCTCCAGTGAAGACGGACCACTACCAATTACACCAATGATCACCTTTTTTTCTTTACAGAGTTCAAGGATGGTTTTTCTGGCCGTAAACAAGGACTCAATCGGCTTTGACGTAAAGACGTTATGCGGCTCACCCTGGACAAGTTCGCTATCCGGGACAAAAGAACCGGCATTACACGAAAGAACATCGTAGTGAATTTCCCGGTCGTCCTGCAGATAAACAAGTTGTTTTATCGGATCAATCTTAAAGGCTTTACCCAAGATAAAGGTTCCGCCCCTGGATTCAACCAGCCTGCGCGTTGCAAAACGGATGTCATCAACACTATACGTGCCCCCCAACATCCCCGGGCCCATGCCGCTATAATAGTGATATTCAGAGGGTTGTATAACGCTTACGATAAAACCCTTTTCAATAAATTTATGGAGATTCGCCAGGGTGACCATATGGGCGTGTCCACCGCCAATCAAGAGGAGATGCTTTTTCATAACAGATCCTGCCTTGTATCGATATATTCACTTAACCTGACCATATGACGCCGCTCTTCCCCGGCGATATGCCTGAGAACCTTTTCCACCTCCGGATCCATACTCACAGCGGCTGCCCGCTGGTACAGGTCCAGTGCCTGGGCCTCAATGGCCATGGCCAACGACAAAATTTCAAGTTCGGAATCAAGGTCGGTATCATAGAGTTGTAAATATTCATCGGTGCTTAACCCACCCTCCATAACCGGTTCAGCAATTTTCTTTAAAAATTCACCGATCGTATTTTTTGTGTTGGTAACCTGGGAATATAAATCCACCAGCCACTCCTGATGGATAATTTCAATGGCCGCAAGTTTCTTCAACAAGTCCTTGGCCCCGTCGTCCTTCACCCGTGACTGCATCTGTAGATAAAAATCCCTAAGCCCCTCCTCAAGACCGAAACCTGCAATAATTGTATCTTCCAGGCTCTGTTCCGGCGGGAAAAGATAGAGGCCGACTTCTTTATTACCAACGGCAACCTCACGCCGCCAACCCTTTATGCCACCCGAAAGATTATAGACATGTACAAAACCGCGGCCAGCCAGCATCTGCGCAGCAACACGGCTGCGCCCGCCGGTCGCTCAGTACACCACAAGATGTTTTTCTTTATCAAGTTCATCATAATAGTGGTCTAAATTACCAAGGGGAGCAAGCATTGCCCCCGGAATATGACGCGCCTCATACTCACCCGGCTGCCGAACATCAAGAAAAATAATGTTCTCCTCTCCTTGATCAGCTACAAGTTCATCCGCCTCTTCCCAGGTAATGGAAGAAACTGGGGTGAGAAATTGTTTCCATTTCATGACCTTCCCCCTGACAAGTTGATTTTTTGCGAAGAAAATAGTATCGAGCAATACAAAACAGGTAACAGATTAATAATCCCATTAAATTAATCCTAACCCACACGAATACATCATGACACAAGAAAGTGCAATCTCCAGTAAAGAATGGTGTGACCGCCTGCCTTTACTGAAAAAAATCATTGCCTACCGGGAGACTATCTGGCTCAATCCTCAGCCAGACGGCAACACCGCCCGCCTACGCAAGGCAAACCTGACCATGGACGCCATATTGGACGCCCGAAAACGGCTGCAAAGATACCGGGGCTATATCTCAAAAGTCTTTCCGGAAACGCGTAAAAACAAAGGCATGATAGAGTCCCCACTGCGACCGATTCCCGAAATGCAAAAAGAGCTTGGCAGCAGAGCAGGCTACAACCTGGAAGGCAGGCTTTTTCTAAAATGCGACAATTTACTACCTATCTCAGGTTCAATAAAAGCCAGAGGCGGTATCTATGAAGTACTTAAATACGCCGAAAGAACAGCCGTCTCCCATGGTCTCTTGAACGAGGGCGACAATTACGCCATCCTGGCCGGCCAAAGGGCTCGCACATTGTTTGCCGACCATAAAATCAGTGTCGGATCAACCGGTAACCTGGGCCTCAGTATCGGTATTATCGGGGCAAAACTCGGATTTTCAGTAAATGTGCATATGTCGGCAGACAGCAGGGAGTGGAAGAAAAAACTGCTGCGACAACTCGGAGTTATAGTAATTGAACATCAAACTGATTACAGTCAGGCCGTGGCCGCAGGGCGTAGACAGGCTAAAAACGATGCAAACTGTTATTTCGTCGATGACGAAAACTCAACTGATCTTTTTCTCGGTTACGCCGTGGCCGCACTGGAGCTGCAAAAACAGTTGCGTGATCTGCAAATAGTCGTTGACAAAGACCACCCCCTCTTCGTCTATCTGCCCTGTGGCGTCGGAGGAGGGCCAGGTGGCATAACCTTTGGGCTAAAGCAGATATTCGGTGACAACGTTCACTGTTTTTTCGCGGAACCGACCCACTCCCCTTCCATGCTGGTCGGGCTCTGTACAGGATTGCACGACAAAATTTCAATCAGTGACCTGGGCTTAGATAATATCACCGATGCCGACGGCCTTGCCGTCAGCCGCCCGTCACAATTCATCGGCAAAGTCATGGCACCGCTTATCGCCGGTGTCTTCACCGTAACAGACGAAGAGATGTACCGCCTGCTTACCCTCCTGGCCGATTGTGAAAAAATCAGGATGGAACCGTCAGCCCTGGTCGGTATGCCGGGAATTCAGAGAATTCTCTCTATAACAAAATATAATTTCAAAAAAAATAGGGCAACACATATTGTCTGGGGAACGGGGGGCAATATGGTACCCGATGAAGAAATGGCTGCATATTACAATAAAGGCAGACAATTAAGCAATATTTCAAAGAAGTTATCCGAGGATACATTTTCACCCGACTCCACGCTGTTTTCGAAAAAATAGTATTGGCAGACAACGCAGACGCCAAACTTGCCAATCAACCTGCATAGATGATACACTTATACAGATTGCCTGTTTCAGGCCACCTTAGTAGTCAAGGTACAATTAATGGAAACCCTTATCGCCCGCCAGCCCATTTTCAATGTGCATAGACGTCTTTTTGCGTACGAACTGCTCTACAGGGGCACCAATTCTCTAAGTCTCGATAATATGGGAGGGGACCGGGCCACGTCACGACTATTAACCAGTTCGTTTTTGACCGAAGGCCTGGAGGAAATAAGCGGTAATAAACCCTGTTTTATCAACTTCACGGAAGAACTTATTACCAAAAACATTGCCGAAAATTTCCCGAAAAACAAAATCGTCATCGAGATACTGGAGGATGTTGAACCGTCTGCTGCGGTGATTGCCGCCTGTAAACGCCTGAAACAAAAAGGATACACCTTGGCACTTGACGATTTTGTCTACGCGAAAAAATTCCTGCCATTACTTGAGCTAGCGGATATTATAAAATTTGATTTACTCATTACCCCCCTCAATACTCTCCACCCGATTCTCTATAAATTAAGGGGGTTTAATCTCAAGTATCTTGCCGAAAAAATTGAAACATATAAAGAAGTTGGGATTGCAGTAAAAATGGGTTTTTCCTATTTTCAAGGCTATTTTTTTGCCCGTCCTGAAACTGTACGGATACAGGAACTTGCTTCATCAAAAATCAACCTGATACAGTTACTCGCCGAAGTAAACCAAAAATCCTTGTCAACACAACGATTAACCGAGATTGTTGCCACGGATGTGGCCCTTTCGTACAAATTGCTGCGTTGGATTAATTCGGCCTATTTCTACACCATTACGGAAATAACCTCCATAACCCACGCCATCGCCTATCTCGGTGAAAAAGAGGTAAGAAAATTTGTCACCCTGGTTATTATCTCGGAAATGGCCACCGACAAACCCGATGAATTGATAAAACTTGCGACGAGTAGAGCGAAGTTCTGCGAACTGCTCTCCCGGGCAAGTACAAGGAAAACCGATCCCAACGAGATATTTATGCTGGGTCTATTCTCCCTTCTCCCCGCCATGCTAGATACCCCCATGGTGCAAATATTAACGAGGATATCTCTTTCTCCGGCTCTCCATAACGCGCTTCTCGGTAATAAAAGTCCGTTAAGCAATTACCTGCTGGCGGTCACCACATACGAGCAACAAGATATGCAGCGATGCCTGGCCGCCTTGATGGCCATTGGTGTTAAACAGGAAAAAATCTATAATATTTACCTTTCATCCCTGAAGTTCGCCGATTCCCTGGTCGGATAAAAAAATCACAGCAGAATAGCAGTAATTACCTGCGCTCCATCCCAAAATGGGCTATCCGTCCCAAAGTTATCTCTAGCGATCTAGCTAATTCTATTGAAAAAAATTTCAAATTACATTACATCTGCGGAGAAAGGCAGACACACAATCAATTTGCTATAGCCTAACCATGACGACGGGAGGGCACCGGGATAAATCTCGGGACCGCTAGTTCCGCCGGGAAACGGCATCCAAATATTGTGTACAAATTATCAACAAGACACTACTGGAGAAACTGCAGGACAACTACTACCCGAATTTTTACAAGCCCATGGCTGACGGAGACGTAAAAAATCAAATCGACAAAATCATACTTAATGATTTTAACATGTTATGCCATATAAAATAGCTGTTTCAAGGGTTGTTACGAATCCATTACGGATAGTAAAACAAAAAATATGGAGTGACAGTCATGCCAAAAACGCGATCATTTCGAGCTGTAAATGGAAGAATTCACTTTAAATGCTCAATATGCCAGACAAAAAGAATGGTCACAATACCCATAACAGTGAGGAGAAGATCATTTCGTTGCCATAAATGCTCCGCAATTACCAGATGCGATATCAATCGCAGGAGCGAAGGCAGGGAACTGCAGACGGGCCTGGCATCAATGATGACCGATGTCGGCAGGGAAATGGATGTAAATCTCTATGATAAATCCAGGCGTGGACTCGGTATTGTAATATCCCATAAAGACGCGACCAAAATCTCCATCGGCCAGCAGGTGCAACTACGCTGTAGCTGGAACCCCCACCTTCTCGGCCAGGGTCGATTTATGATACAATCCGTCAAAGAACAACGCGTTGGTCTAAAAGTCCTCACTTAACGGCTGTTTCTTCATTTCTCCTGTCGTTGGTAAAGGCAAACCTTATAAACGACGAAAGATTACGTAAAAAACGCAGCCAGCTATTGGGCGACAACCAAAGCATGGTCACATACCCCCACAGGACCCGGGGACGCTGGAAATGGGTTCGATAGAAATCAATAAAAAGCTCTTCCATACGGTCACGCGCCATCCCCTTGGGGATAAACTGAAATTGCATACAGTCCATTTTTTCCCAATCCTCATCAAAGGTGCCCAGGCTGTCCCCTCCTTCCTTGATCTGTTTATAGACGGGTGAACCCGGAAAGGGCGTAAATTTTGCCAGGTTGAAATCATCAATTGGCAACGAATACACATATTCCCGACTTTTACGGATACTCGCCTCACTCTCGCCGGGAAGACCCATCATCAACAAGCCCTTAACCCGAATACCGGCCTTTTTGATCAACTCAATTTTCTCCCTCATCATATTCAGATCCGGATTTTGCCGATGGGCGGCGAGTAAATCCTCATCCCCCGTCTCGATACCAAGGCTGATCATCCAGCAACCGGCCGACTTCATAAGCTGTAATAATTCAAAATCGAGATGTTCCGCCCTTGCCGCACAATTAAACGTTAAACCAAGGGGCTGGTCGATTACCATCCTGCAGAAATCAACGACCCGCTGACGATTAAAGGTGAACTGGTCATCATAAAAATTCAAGTGTTTAATACCGTATTGTTTTTTTAAAAACAGTACGTGTCTATAGATATATTCAGCCGAATTATAACGAAATGTCCTGCGAAAAACGGATCTGTCACAATAGGAACACGCATAGGGGCAACCGCGGCTGGACAGAAAACTGGCATTGGGCACCGAAGGATAATTAAAAATCGGTAAGGTATAGGCTTTGGGAAAACCTGCAAGTTTGGAGTAATCAGGAAAAGGCAGGGAGTCCAGATCGAGAAGATCCTTTCTCAAACCATTAAAATGAACGGTGCCGTCCAGGTCACGGAAGACAATACCCTGGATTGTTTTCCACCCCTCTTCCGAACTGGAAAGAATCTGCCTCAAGGATTCTTCTCCTTCACCCACCACCACAAAATCAACACTCTTATAACAATCCAAGATCCTTGTATTCAGGGCCGAGACATGCACTCCGCCAAAAATAGTCTTAATGGCGGGACAGATCTTTTTGGCCAATCGC
>Ga0256845_1003228_pt1 | contig 11195 bp, 9 predicted proteins | sample RiftiametaG_FD_189101 | JGI IMG/M metagenome (GOLD analysis project Ga0256845, IMG submission 189101) | Tube worm associated microbial communities from hydrothermal vent at the East Pacific Rise, Pacific Ocean - Riftia | ecosystem: Host-associated > Annelida > Integument > Unclassified ... | reverse complement strand
GTATTGACAACACCAAGAAAAATAACGCTAAATAATTGATTATTAATCGGTTAATTTAGGTGGTGAAATCTTGGATTCCCGAAAACCTAAATGGAGTGAGTATATATTATAGCGCGTTTATTTTATCGATAAGCTTTCTGCCATTAGTTTCAAGATCTGCTTTAACAGCGTTAAAGTGCTTCTTTTTATTGTCTACGTCTTTTTGGTTAACCTTTGTAATTAGTTCGTCAAATGTTACAATTGCTTCGTCTATAATTCCTTCCGCTTTTTTGTTGTCTTTGTCTGCATTGGTTAATTCCCAAATGTACACTGCTTCAATAATATCTCCCAAAACATAGTTTATGTCTTTTTTTAAATCTCTTACGTTTGCCATTGAATTGTTATTGCGTTAATAGTTATGTTAATTATCTATAATTGGGCGCAAAGGTACAAACAATTACGGAATGTATACTTCTAAAAAGCTTGCAGAGTTTGTAATAAATTTTATTTCAGGCAATTGGGCGGGAATTAAAATAGTTTCGCCCTTTTTTATTTCTTCTGAAAAATCATCGGTTTCTATTACAGCACTGCCTTCAACACACATATAGACCGTAAATGAAGGGATTGCTTCCAAATCGCGCACCGAATTTTGAGTGAGCTTTAGTTTATTTACTGAAAAAAAAGAGGTGATGCCGATATGTACTGATTGATTGTCTACTTCAGAATAGTTCAACTTTGCTTTTTTAGGATTGAAGTTGATGGCCTGTAAAGCTAAATCTGTATGAAGCTCACGCATTTCGCCATTAATATCTGGTCTGTCCCAATCGTAAATACGGTATGTAATATCTGACGTTTGCTGAATTTCTGCCAACAAAACCCCAGCGCCAATTGCATGTACTGTTCCAGGCTTAAGTACAAAGGCATCACCATTTTTTATGGCTTCTGAATGTAATATTTCAGCAACGCGATTTTCTGAGAGTGCTTTTAAATATTTTTGCTGATTTATATTTTTATTGAAACCAAGAATTAATCTTCCTTCTTTTTCTACATCGAGTAAATACCACAATTCAGTTTTGCCAAAGGAGTTGTGCTTTTCTTCTGCCAAAATATCATCAGGATGCACTTGTACGGAAAGATCTTCTTGAGCATCAATATATTTAAAAAGTAACGGAAATGTTTTACCAAAATCTTTGTAAACCTTTTCACCTACTAGTTTTTCCTTATAAAACTCCAATAACCAATTAAGGGTTTTGCCTTTTAAAGGACCATTCATTATCTCGGAAATATTACCTTCTACTCCAGAAATTTCCCAACTTTCACCAATTTTTCCTTTGGCTTGTTTTTGAAAAATTTTATTCAATTTATTGCCACCCCATACTTTTTGCTTCAGTATAGGTTCAAATTTGATAGGATATAAAGGTGAAATTGTAATCATTGGCCATTGTAAACAACAAAGTTTCGGGGGGTTTCGTATAATTTTATTGATATATCAAATTCTGAATCTATTCGGGTTCTTATTTTATTCCAAATTACCACCGAAATATTTTCAACAGTTGGGTTTAGGTTTTTAAATTCGGGAACTTCTTTGTTTAGGTTTTTATGGTCGAAGGCATCTTCTACTTCATCTTTAATAATATTACTTAAAATTTTAAGATCTATTAAAAAACCTGTTTCAGGATTAATTTTACCTGTAATACCAACTTCTAATTCATAATTGTGCCCATGATAATTAGGATTGCTACACTTACCAAACACCTCAAAGTTTTTAGCATCGTCCCATTCTTTCTTGAAAAGGCGATGTGCAGCATTAAAATGTGCTTTTCTATAAACAGTTAAGCTCATACAAGTAAATGTTGGTGAAATTTATCGAAAATTATTTTAAACCACGCTGTGTAAATATCTGGGTTTGCTTGAATGTCTTTTTTCACTTCTTCTAAATCCATCCATTTCCACGAAGCTACTTCATCTTCATTAATATTGGGGGCTTCTTCAAAGTTACCCATTAAAATATGATCTAGCTCATGTTCCGTCAACCCATTATCAAAAGGTGCTTTATAGATAAATGAGGTTGTTTCCTTCAATTCTGTAGCAAAACCCATTTCTTCAAAAAGTCTTCTTTTTCCGGCGTCTTTAGTAGTTTCACCATCGCGTTGGTGGCTACAGCAAGTGTTGGTCCAAAGGCCAGGCGAATGGTATTTGTGCAATGCCCGTTGTTGCAATAGTAGTTCATTTTTAGAATTAAAAATGAACACCGAAAATGCTCTATGCAGCACCCCTTTTTCGTGGGCTTCTTGTTTTGGCATTAGCCCTACTTTTTCGTCGTTCTCATTTACGAGTACCACTTGTTCTTCTTTCATTTAAAAGCCTTTTGGCTCAAAAGTACGAAAACCAAAAGTGTTTTAAAAGTAAATAAAATTGAATATATTTTTAAGTGGCTTCATCGTTTAGTACTCCAATAACAAACTTTATCTTTGTAGTCTTATATCAGAAAAAAACTATGTCTTTAATAAATGAAATAAAACGCCGAAGAACTTTCGGAATCATTGCACACCCAGATGCTGGGAAAACTACGCTTACTGAAAAACTACTGCTTTTTGGAGGCGCAATTAATGAAGCTGGTGCCGTAAAGAACAATAAAATAAAGAAAGGCGCAACAAGCGATTTTATGGAAATAGAGCGTCAACGTGGTATATCTGTAGCCACCTCTATTTTGGCTTTTGAATATGAAGGCATTAAAATAAATATATTAGACACCCCTGGACACAAGGATTTTGCTGAAGATACTTTTAGAACCTTAACTGCCGTAGATAGTGTAATAGTAGTTATAGATGTAGCAAAAGGAGTTGAAGAACAAACAGAAAAGTTGGTTGAAGTTTGTAGAATGCGTAATATTCCGATAATTATTTTTGTTAATAAATTAGATCGTGAAGGTCGTGATGCATTCGATTTACTAGATGAAATTGAACAAAAATTAAGCCTTCGCGTAACACCTTTAAGTTTTCCTATTGGGATGGGGTATGATTTTAAAGGAATTTATAATGTTTGGGAAAAAAATGTAAACCTTTTTAGTGGTGATAGCCGAAAGAACATTGAAGAAACTATTGAAATTGAAGATTTAACCAGCCCAGAATTAGATAAATTGATTGGCGAAAAAGCAGCCAAAACACTCCGGGAAGAATTAGAACTAATCCATGAAGTTTATCCTGATTTTGATGGTAAAGAATATTTAGATGGAGCCCTACAACCTGTATTTTTTGGTTCTGCTTTAAATAATTTTGGTGTTCGTGAGTTGTTGGATTGCTTTATTGAAATTGCTCCCACCCCACGCCCTAAGGAAAGCAGCACGCGATTAGTAAAACCAGACGAAAAAGAATTTTCAGGTTTTGTATTTAAAATTCACGCAAACATGGATCCTAAGCACCGTGACCGTTTGGCTTTTGTGAAAATAGTTTCAGGTACTTTTGAGCGTAATTCACCTTACTTACACGTTCGTAATGGTAAAAAAATGAAGTTCAGTAGCCCAAACGCTTTCTTTGCTGAAAAGAAACAAATTGTAGATGTTTCCTATCCTGGTGATATTGTAGGCTTACACGATACTGGAAACTTTAAAATTGGCGATACACTTACTGAAGGTGAAGAAATGCTATATAAAGGTATCCCAAGTTTTTCTCCTGAACATTTTAAGTACATCAACAATGCAGACCCAATGAAAAGCAAGCAGCTTGAAAAGGGTATCGATCAATTAATGGATGAAGGTGTGGCGCAGCTTTTTACGTTGGAATTAAATGGCCGTAAAGTAATAGGAACCGTAGGCGCACTACAATTTGAAGTAATTCAATACAGATTAGAACACGAATATAGCGCAAGCTGCTCTTATGAAAACTTAAACGTTCACAAAGCATTTTGGGTAGAACCTAAAGATGTGAAAAGTGAAGAGTTCGCAGATTTTAAAAGAGTTAAAGCCAAGTTTCTCGCAAAGGATAAACGCGGGCAGTTGGTGTTTTTTGCAGATTCGGCATTTACATTTCAAATGACACAGTCTAAATATCCAAATGTAAAACTTCACCTTGTTAGTGAGTTTGAAAAAATGAGTAAGAAAACTAAATAACAAAATATTATTCCACCCTTCGGCATACGATACAACAAAAAAGTCTGGCAATTTGTCAGACTTTTTTGTTGTGATACTAATACTTAATTCACAAAGTTTATTTTATAAGAAACTCGCTACGTCTGTTACGTTGTTGCTCTGCTTTGCTGCATTTCACTCCATTGCTACAGCCATTAACTAATTGAGTTTCTCCATAGCCTTTGCCTGTTAACCTTTTATTATCAATACCATTTTTTACTAAATAATTAATTGTACTCTGGGCTCTTCTTTCTGAGAGAGCCATATTATAATTATCATTTCCGCGACTATCCGTGTGCGAGCGTACATCAATATTGATTGATGGGTATTGTTTTAATATTGCTACTATTTTCTGTAATTCTAACGCGGCATCTGGTCTTATGTTTGATTTGTCTAAATCAAAATAAATAGGATTAAGAAGTTTAGCAATATCGCGACCTGTAAGTACATCTAGTTCACGAAGATCAAGATATACATTGATTTTTTTTCGTTGTTCTTCATCGGCTGGCACTTCTACTTCGTTAGTTTGATATTTAGCTTTTTCGGCTCTTACAAATTTTATAGAATCGTCACAGCCTTTATTTTCAAATTTATAGTATCCACTTTCATTTGATTTCATTCTTGCTACGATTTCATTTTTATCGTTAATTAGCATTACGGTAGCATTAGGTATGTTTTCGTCTGTCTTTTTATCTTTCACAGTACCTGCTAATTCCTGAGTACAAAAAGGGGTTACGATATAAATATCATCACTATCGGAGCCATTTCTATTTGATGCAAGATAACCTATAATTTCATTGCCATTATCATTTTCATCTTTTACGTTGGTAACGAAAGCAAAATCATCAAAAGAGCTATTTATGGGCTCACCCATATTTGTTATTTCTATAAAACCTGTACCTGATGGTGTAGCTCTGTATATGTCTAATCCTCCTAAATTATTTTGAAAACCATTAGAAGAATAATACAATGTGCCTTCTTTATCTATAAAAGGAAACATTTCATCGCCAGCAGTGTTGAGAGAACTTACATTGGTTGCTTGGCTAAATACACCATCTGCCAAAATTTCTACGCTATATATGTCTTTACCTCCCTTATTGTCATCAGGTTGATCACTTACAAAATATAGGGTTTTTTCGTCATTGCTAAGAGCTGGATGACCAACGCTATATTCATTACTATTAAATGGCAGTTCAATAACGTTGTCCCACTTTCCGTCTATTTTATTTGCTCTGTATAGTTTTATACTCACTAACTTATTAGCTCCTGTTTTTAATTTACCTAAATAGTTGTTTCGTGTAAAATACATAGTATTACTATCTTTTGTGATGACAAGAGAACCTTCGTTGTATTTTGTGTTTAAATTAGTAGATAAAGACGAAAGTGAAGTTCCTTCGCTAATGAAGATATCTGTAGTAGGCTCTCCATTCCATGGATTTTTCATATCGTCCACATTAGGCGCTATGATGTATAGTTGTTTATTCTCTATAAATCCAGGATATTCTGAATATTTAGTATTAAAGGTTGCTTTTTCAACTTTGAATTGTATTGGATCTTTTTTAATATTCTCTACAAAGCTTTCTGAGTTGAAAAAATGGATTCCTTTAGATTTATAATATTCGCCAAGATATATGTCTGCTTTTTTATAACCTTCAATAGCCTTTAGTGATTGTCCATAACGGTATTGATAAATCTCAGCCTGATTGTTGTTTAAGTCGAATAAACGGCTGTAATAATTAGCTGCTTCAGTATAGTTGGCGTTAAAATAATATGCGTCTCCTAACTTCTGAAAAACATCCTCACTTTCGTATCCATTGTCTATAATGGCTTTGTAAGCATTGAGTGCATCAATGTACTGCAAATTGCTGAACTTTATGTCTGCCTTACGTACGGAAGCTTCTTGCCCCACTGCAATAAGGGAGCAACACATAAAAAAAGAAATATAAATTGTAGTGAATAGTTTCATCTGTATAGGTTTAAAAGAATCTTGGCGTTAACAATCGTATTGGGCTTTGACCAAGTTCAAATCGTAAAAATATTTCGTGAGATCCTGAGTTGTAATTTGCCAAATCTTGGATTCCATAATCATAGGCATACCCTATCATAATGTTATCGGTTACCTGAAAACCTGCCAAACCGCTTACGTCTGCGTCAAGTCTGTAGGCTGCTCCTAGTGTAAGTTTATCAAAGAACAGAAAATTAGCAGAAACATCTAACGCAATCGGGGCACCTGAAATAGATTTGAATAATACGGCTGGTTTAAATTTAGTTTCTTCAGAAATATTAAACACATAACCTCCAATAACATAAAAGTTCATTTTCTCCTTAGCCGAAGAGATGGAGGATATTTTATAATGTTCTGTTTGCAAAAAGTTAGGTACAGACACTCCTGCATACCATTTTTCACTAGAAAAATAGATTCCAGCACCTATCAAGGGTGTTAAGCGGTTATCTATATTGTTCTGGAACTGTGGATCTGTAGGGTCATAAATCAACAATTTATTAAAGTCGACATCCAATAGGTTGACACCTCCTTTTATACCAAAAGACAACTTTACATTATCGTTTACAGGAATGGAATAGGAAAAATCTGCAGCTATAGTATTTTCTACGGATGGTCCTATTTGATCGTTAGTGAAAGAAATACCCAAACCAACGCGTTCTCCTAAAGGAGAGTGCGCCGTAAAATTCATTGTTTTTGGAGCTCCATCTAATCCTACCCACTGCGATCTGTACAACCCGATAGCACTGAATACCCCCCTATTACCAGCATAGGCCGGGTTAAAGGAGGAAGTGTTGTACATATATTGAGTGTATTGAGAGTCTTGTTGGGCAAATAATTCAGTACTGGTTGACACCATAAAAACGGAAATCAAGATGCTCAAAAAGATATATTTGCGATATTTGAAATTACAATTCATTTTAAAAAAATTTTATTTACCATTAAGATATAAATAGCCTGCCTGTTTGATACGTTCCGTAACATTGGCAGCTGTATAATCGTAATTCAATATATAAAAATACGTGCCTGTTGGTAATTTTTCATCTCTATTAATGGTTACTCTACCATCAGAATAGCCTCTAAATACGTTTCCGTTAGAATCATAATTGCTGGTTTCAAATACTTTTACGCCCCAACGATTATATACTTCAACAGTGTTATTTGCTAGGTTTTGAATGTTATCTATAATAAAGTAATCGTTAGAACCATCGCCATCTGGTGTAATACCATTATAGACTACAACATCGGCAGGTAATATAATTCCTGGTATAATACGTCCAAGTGTAAACACCCCATATTCTTCCAAGGCTAAAGAAGTTGTTACGGTTTTGTTTGCAACATCTACTGCGCCTCCTTCATCTACCCAAAGTTTGCTATCTTCATCCCAACGAACCACTCTAATTGCTCCCGATTGTGGTTCTGCATAAATGGCCTCTGGAGTTGTAGTATTTTCCCAACTAAGGGTTAAAAGCACATCGCTGTTTCCACCATCTCTTGTTAGCGTCCAATGCTCTGCTCCATCTATAACTTCCAAAATACCTGTTCTGTTTGCTACTGGATAGTTGTCGTTTGTATTTTCTATATAATATTTACTTGTGAAGACATCGCCAAGATCGTCTGGAGCACTAATAGCTGCAAAGCGGTAAAAACCACCATCGCCAATAGGGTATGTAAAACTCTCATCGCCATCTTTTTGGACAAAACCATCTACATGGCTACGTTCAAAAACACCCGTATGAACTGCGTTGTCTTCAAAAATTACTAAACCCCCAAAATCATCGTTTTTTATAATGCCTTCATCAAAATTTACTTTGCCTGCTATACTTATTTCGCTACTTAATTGAAAAGATTCTGTGTTGCTTGCGTCATTATCAAAAAGAACATCATAAAAGTAGCTTGTGGCTCCACCACTTAATTGTTGAATGGATTGTCCTTGAAAACGTGTATAGCCAACCTCACCTATATGATCTACCGTCCCCTCATTATTAAAATTCGCATAGAAAAAGGCTTCGCCATCATTCATAAATACACCTGTTCCTTTATTGTCAAAGTTACCAACGGTCGAGAGTTGGGTGCCTTCGGTAACGCATAGCTCACCTATGTTCACCGTTTGGCAATAGGAAATAAATGTTCCTGAAAACAAGGTTAGTAATAATGTTGTCTTTAGTAATTTCATCTTTATAAAATATTTTAAAGAAAATCGTTAGGTTTATGTGCAAAACATATAAGCTAAACACATTAAATAAATCACAGTCTCAAAGTGGGTGTTATAACTTTATTTTAAGATCGCCTGCTACGGTTTTATACATATCACCAGTGGCTAAACCTCCTACTGTTGCTGCAGCTTCATTTGCAAAAGTTGGCAAACCAGAAAAATTAACATCGGTCGCTTTAATTTTACCATTTACTTCTAATTTAACAGATGGAATATTCACACCAATCCCTACATTACCATTCTCAATAACATTCATTCTCGTTATTGGACTAGAAGCACCATCTGGTGTCGTTCTAAATTCAATAAATCCTGGCATATCTAAAGGACCAGTTGCTCCATATTTAATTCCAAATAAAATAGAAGACGACTTCACAAAGTTAGTGCCGTCGTAACCAGAAGCTTCAATACTAAATATATTTTTTTCGTTACTAGTAAGGGTAGACATTGCAGTAGGAGCTGCGGGAGTACCACCAGCTCTATTAACATGAAGAGATGTTAAGTTGATCCCATAAGAGGTAACATCAACATCTGCATCGCCGTTTGTAGCATCTGTTCCGCGTATATCGAGTAATTCTAAAGGAGTGTCTGTTCCGATTCCTATTTTACCCATATGGTAAATATCTTCTGTATTCAATGTTGCTCCCATATTATCATCTACGCCAAACCAAGGCTCATCAACAACCCCTCCTCCTGGAGCATCTACTGTTTTTAGAACACCATTTACATCAGCTACTACAAATTTATCCATTGGTGCACCTGTTTGAAGACCTTCAAGTCTAACGGGATCAGCTGTAGCCACAACATGCAACCTGTTTGAAGGAGCAATACTTCCAATCCCAATACCAACATCACCATTTTCAATAACATTCATTCTCGTTATTGGACTAGAAGCACCATCTGGCGTAGTTCTAAATTCAATAAATCCAGGCATATCTAAAGGTCCCGTTGCTCCATATTTAATTCCAAATAAAACAGACGATGCCTTTACATAACTAATGCCATCGTAACCAGAAGCTTCAATACTAAAAATATTTTTTTCGTTACTAGTAAGAGTAGACATTGCAGTAGGAGCTAAACGCGTACCACCAGCTCTATTAACATGTAAAGATGTTAAGTTATCTCCATATGAAGAAACATCTACATCTGCATCGCCTCCATTTGCATCTGTTCCATGAATATCGAGTGATTCTAAAGGAGTATCTGTTCCGATTCCTATTTTACCAAAATGATAAATATCTTCAGTATTCGTGGTTGCTCCCGTATTATCATCTGAGCCAAACCATGGCTCTTCTACCTCAATCGATGCTGGGTCTAAAAAAGAACCACCATCTGTTCCAGTAGTCAACAAGTTATGTGCATCTACACTAGTTACATCTGCAAAAGAACTATTTCCATCTTCATCTACATATTCAATTATACCCATAGTATCATCTTGTGTCATTGAAGTTGTGGTCTCAAAGTTAGGCACCATTGCAGATAGATCTAGGTTTGTAGCTATTCCGTCTTCGTCATTATAAGTTAAGATACCTGTTACTGGATCAAATGTCGCCGAAGTTAAAGTTTCATGCTGCTTAATAATTGCAACTATATCTAAAACTGTTGCAACCCCATCTTCATCAATATAAGTGATTGTACCAGCAGCGGTGTCTTGAGAAATACTTGTAAGTGTCTCAAAGTTAGGTATCATTGCTCCTAAATCTATACTAGTAGCAACTCCATCTTCATCTGTATATATTAGAAAACCAGTTGCTGGATCAAAAGTTACTGTAGTTAAAGTTTCATGCTGCTTAATAATTGCGGCTATATCTAAAACTGTTGAATCTCCATCTTCATCTATATAAGTAATTGTGCCCGCAGCAGCATCTTGAGAGATGCTCGTTACGGTTTCATTGTCTAGTATTAAGGTAACAACATCATCAACATTAGTAATACGTTGCCATTTAGCACCATCCCAATAATAATATCCTGGTGCTACATCACCTGTAACAGTTGCTGTATTGAAAACAAAAAGACTCAAAACATTACCAGCCGCAATACTTGTAGCATCTAAACTACTTGTTAAAGGCAGACGCGGAATTAACAGACCTTTATCGCTAGCCACAACATCAAGTTGTGCAGAGTTATTAGGGAGTAGTGTTCCAATACCAACTTGCGCATAAGTAGCACCCACTCCAATAAAGATAAGAAGTATTGTAAATAATTTTTTCATAATAATTTGGTTTAAAATATCGTTGATTGCACTTATATTAAAATTTCAAAAAAAAAGACTAAAAATATATTATTTGCGTTAATGAATATCTTTACGCCTAAAAACACTATAGTTTAAAATATTCAAAAAAAAGAATACTTAAATTTAATAAATTCCTCAATTCAAAACTTATCGTTAAGGGATAAGCTTAGCTACACAAAAAATAAAATTATAAACTATAAAATCGGGGAGAATTATATGCGAATTTAAGATAATTTTTTAATATTAACAAAAAAATATGTTAAAAATAATATTAAAAAATTATGTATTGAAATCTGAATGAATCTATAGGTAATGTGGTCAAATATAGTTGGTGGGTTTTATCAATTTTATGATTATTTTGTCGGTATTGATTCTAAGAGAAAATACACCCTGGAGGAAACCAACTTATCAGCAATAGGATCAATATTATACAATAGAGAGCAACTTTCGGGTTGTTCTTTTTTTTATTTCTATTGGTAAGATAATATGACCTTCTCAAGAGTCTGTGTTTGTACCAATTGGAATGTCTACTATTGTTGGTACGACTTTATGTGATTAAATTAGATTTGTATAATGGGAAAAAAACTTTACGACCAAGAATTTAAAAATACGATTGTAGATTTATTAAAATCAGGAAAGACTG
>Ga0256845_1003227_pt1 | contig 11203 bp, 11 predicted proteins | sample RiftiametaG_FD_189101 | JGI IMG/M metagenome (GOLD analysis project Ga0256845, IMG submission 189101) | Tube worm associated microbial communities from hydrothermal vent at the East Pacific Rise, Pacific Ocean - Riftia | ecosystem: Host-associated > Annelida > Integument > Unclassified ... | reverse complement strand
AGCGATAAAGAACTACATCTATTTTGGACAATAACCAAAATGGTGTATTTCTAAATCGGGGTTAACCCTTACTAAATGCCGTAAGTTCACTATTTCACAACTCCTACTGCATAAGTCGGGTTAAATATTATACTCCATGCAAAAAATAATAGCTTGCTGGATATACAAGTTTACAAATCATCTACTCACAGGTTTTTGGTAAATAATAAAAGCCCGTCTGCAACGGGCTTCAAAAACAGAAAAGTCGTTAATAATTAAAACAAAATATTGATAAAAAATAAATATTGAACACGGCATAAACGTCTGATATTTAAAACATTGCCACTATTGTTCAACTGCAAAATGAAGTTTTTCGGTAAGTTCGGTAATCTTTTCTTGAATCCAAGCCAACTGATATTCGTTTGTTTTTTTTGCATCAAGGTTTTGGTAGTATTTTTTATAATAATACAATGCAAGCCTGTCATTTTTTATTTTTGTTTCGTATAAAACGGCAATCATTCTGTTTATATCATTATTAGATGGATTTAATTCTTTTGCTTTCAAATAGTTATCCAAAGCCGCTTTATATTTTTTTTTACTCTTGGTTTTTGTGGAATCCCTGTATTTTAAATAATCTCCGTATGCCGAAAACGTGTTTGCTTTTTCCACAAAAACATCAGATATTAAATCGGTATCGTAAATTTGCTCAAAAACCAAATCGAAACTGTTTAAACTCTCTTTATATTTATAATCTTTTTGGTAAGCCAATGCCAAAATATACTGATTTTTAGTGTCGTTAAGGTTAATTTTAACATATCGCGACAACCAAAATATTGCATCGGAATAGTCACAATTATTATACAAACTTTGTCCGTAATATTTAAGAGTAAACAGCGATGAATCGCCAAGTTCGGTAATATACTTAAACTGCCTTATTGCATCAAGATAGTTTCCGCCGAAAGCGGCAATAAACGCCTTTTGTTTAAGCAAAAACATATCATCGGGAAACCGTAATAAAAAAGTATCAATATATTTATCGGCTGTTTCGTATCTTTTATTAAGTATAAGTTGCCGTATCATTCTAACAACAATGGTTTTATTCTCGGGAGCTAATTTTATTGCTTTTTTATAATATTTATCCGACTCTCGAACCAATGCCAGTTTTCCCAAACAATATGCGTATTGCCCGTAAAACCACCCGTTAAGCGAATCTTGTTTTATTAAATCGGAATATAAAAATGCTGCTTTACTATATTTCTTCTTTTTTATATAAATGCTTGCCGACTTTGTTTTGGCTACAATATTGGTTGAGTCTGTTTTTAAAATTTTAGAATAGTTATTTAAGGCATTTTCGGTATTTCCGGCTATTTCGTAAGTTTTTGCCAACGATAATAGTGCCGGCACCGACAACGAATCCTCTTTTATTGCATTTTTAAATGATTTTTCGGCATCGGGATATTTACATAATGCCATTTCCGACAAACCTTTATAATACCAGATTATAAAATCGGGTTTGGCTGTTATTACTTTTTTATTGGCAAAGTCAATAGCCTTTTGATATTGGGCATTATTGTAATAATAAACAATATCATGTTTGGCAGTTGCAAATATTGAGATATTTACAAACAAAAGACAAATAAGCAGTAGTGATTTCATAGGGTTGTGGTTTTCAAAATCTACAAACCTTCCAGATTTTTGAAACCTGGAAGGTTTTAACGACAGTTTTTATTTTTAATAAATTTATTTAAGCAAGAATCTTATGGGAACGGTAAACGACACGTTTACAGGCTCTCCTTTTTGCATTCCGGGTTTCCATTGCGGAATAGATTTAACCACTCTCACTGCCTCATTTTCAAGTGCATCATAACAACCTTTATCTCGATTAAACACTTGTGTATATTCTTTAAGATTTCCATTTTTATCATAAACAGGAATACTTGTTCGAAGATTTTTTACATCTTTTACATACCCTTCTTTATCAACTATAAATTGAACAAAAACCATTGCTTCAATACCATCTTCAACAGCTTCTTTCGGGTATTTTACATTATTGGCAATAAACACTCGCAATGCCGAATCACCACCCTGAAACTCGGGCATATCTTCTACAATAAAAAATACCGGCTCATCCGAAAAGTCTTGTTTTAATTCTTTTTTATCAATTTGTTTTTCCTGTTTTATAATTACTTGGCTTGGTGTTTCAGCATTTACAAGATTTTTTTCCACATCGTCGTTACACGAGAATATTAAAAGTAAAGTGGCTGCTACGGGCAATGCAAACAGTAATTTAAATTTTGCTTTTTTCGATGTATTTATTTTTGTTAACATAATTAATCGTTTTTTAATAAGTGAATAATTAAATGAATTGGGCAACGCCAAACTACTTAAACCTGTTGCTTGCTGAAACAACAACTTTTGGTAGTCTGTTTTTGATATTCCCGAACTCACCGCACCTCTGTCGGCAAGAAATTCGTGAATCTCTTTTGCTGCTTTTCGGTATTTATAGACAATCGGGTTAAACCAGAAAAACACAATCAACAATTCATAAAACAGACAATCATAAGTATGATATTGAGATGTATGCACACTTTCGTGTGAAATAATTTTATCAAGTTGTTCTTTGGTATATTTATCGGGGTTGATATAAATTTTGTTTAAAAACGAAAAAGGAACAGCATCGGCTTTAATAAACCTCACATTGTAAGGAATATTACCATCGCATTTTTTATACGATTTTCTGTCTATTCGCGTAATTTTATATAAATTTATCAAAAACAACACCAACATTAATATTACACCTGCAACATAAACAATTGCAACCCATTGCAAAGCAGATATTCTTTGAACAATACTCTGCTCGTATCCTGTTGCCGTAACCGTAATTGTATCAAGCAAATTGTAAATAAAAACAGTTTCGCCTGCTCCTTGCGGTATCGAAAAATTTATCCACGGCAGTGTAATACTCAACAACGATGAGAGTAACAGATAAAACCTGTTTTGAGCAAAAAATGTTTCGTTTCGTAACCAAACTGCATAAACAATATAGAAAAAGACAAGTGCAGCCGAAGTTTCAAATAAAGCTATTATAAAATTATCCATTTTGCTCCTCCTTCTTTTTTGCAATTTCTTTTTCTATCAACTGCTTCATCTCCTCCATTTCTTGCAACGAAAACGACTCCTCTTTGGTAAAAAACGAAACCATTTGTTTATATGAATTGCTGAAATAGTTACCCACAAAATTCTTTAAAAAACGTTTTGAATACTCTTTTTTTGAAATTAGCGGATAATATCTGAAAGTTTTTCCAAAAGCCTCGTGACCTACAAATTCCTTTTTTTCAAGTATGCGAACAATTGTTGATACCGTATTGTAAGCCGGTTTCGGCTCAGGAATTTTTTCGATAATCTCTTTAACAAATGCTTTTTTCAGTTTCCAAAGCACTTGCATTATCTGCTCCTCGGCTTTTGTAAGTTCCTTCATAACATTTAACTTTTTTGTTCTTCTTTGTTTTTTTCCGATTGTCCGAAACAAATATATAACTAAACTTTTAGTTATACAACTATTTTTTTAGTTTATTTTAAATTCTTGTTAAAAAATGTCGTTTTTAACCCAAACCCTTACAAAATGCCGTAAGTTCACTATTTCACAGCTACTACTGCATAAGTCGGGCTTAACAAATGGTCTCCGGCACTTCAATAAACCCGGCATATACTTACCTAAGTAACTTTTCTTTATATTGAACTCAGACTAAAAATAAATAAATCACATCGTATTTTCAGATTTAAGAAATATTTTTTATCACAAAATAAGTTCATAAATATTTTTTCACTTACGTAAAGGTTTTTAACGTTTTTTATATCTTTATGCAAAAAATATAAAATAAACAGATGAAACATCCATGATAAGTTTATTTAACACACACGAGCATGATTATAGCAAGAATGCAAGATTGAAAGTGTGAATTAGCAAATAGGATGTTCCATCTGGCAACTAAAAAGTAAAAATTAATCAGATAAAATAAAAAGACCTAACAGGTTTTAAAAACCTGTTAGGTCTGAAATATATAAAATATAATCAAATGAAATACTATCTTTTAATACTTATTTTATTTACGGCTTTTTATCAAGTTTCGGCACAAAAACTGTATCAAGAAAAATTAACAGGTTGTGCTACTAAATTCAAAATGGAAGATAAGGAATTATACATTTATTACGAACCAAACGATTCAATAATGGTTCGCGATTTTTTATCGGGACTTGACGAAAAACAACTTAACAGATTGCAAGGTGCCGTAATGCTCCAAATTATGATTGATACAACAAACACTGTTTGCTGTTTAAGTTATACAAACAAAACTACCATTTCCGATAAAAAATTTGACATTCCCAATAGAATAAAACAAATGCAGGGATGGAAAAGAGCAAAAGATAAACTTCCCGACGAAAATATCTCAGCATTAATATCATTTGTATTCAGCAAAACCGAATTTACAGTAATACGAACCGTTTACAACAGAAACTACGGACGAAAAATAGTTGAAACCACAATTTATCAACGGAAAAAGAAAAAGAAAAAGAAATCAGTCGATAAAAAATAACACACATGCTCTATCGCAAAGTAAAAAACGGTATTCAATGTATTCTTTGCCCTCATGAATGTATAATTCAAGAAGGAAAAACCGGCATTTGCGGAGTAAGAGCTAATATAAACGGCAAAATAGAGAATATTGTTTCGGGAATAATTTCGGGGTATGCCGTTGACCCGATAGAAAAAAAACCTTTGTATCATTTTTATCCGGGTAAAAATATTTTATCGGTAGGCAGTTTCGGATGTAATTTAAAATGTAACTTCTGTCAGAATTGGCAAATATCACAAGATGTGAATATTGATAATATTTCGGGAATAACAAAAACACCCGAAGAAATAGTTGCTGAATCCTTAAAAATATCAAACAATATAGGTATTGCCTACACCTATAATGAACCCACAATATGGTTTGAATTTATGCATCAAACAGCATCATTGGCTAAATCAAAAGATTTAAAAAATGTTATGGTATCAAACGGCTTTATCAATCCCGAACCGTTAGAATTACTTATAGGTGTTATTGATGCATTTAATATAGATTTAAAAGGCTTTTCAGAAGATTTTTACCATGAAATGACACAAAGTAAATTATCACCTGTTTTAAAAACACTAAAAATAATAAATAACTACAACAAACATCTTGAACTGACATTTCTTGCCATTCCTCGCAAAAACGACAACTTGGAACTATTTGCCGAAATGATAAATTGGATATACAATGAACTTAATGAAAATACGGTATTACATATTTCAAGATATTTTCCGCGATATAAGCAAACATTACCGCCAACTCCCGAAAATACACTAATTGAAATGTATAATATTGCAAAAGAAAAATTAAACTATGTTTATCTCGGTAATATCAACAAACCCGAATATTCCGACACATACTGTCCTGTTTGCAACAAAAAATTGATAATAAGAAACGGTTATTCAACTGAATTTACACAATATTACACTTCCTACAAATGCTTAAATTGCAATACTACCCTACCTTTTTAGATAATTTTTTATAACACATTTAAATACTACTGATTATAAATCAATAATCAGAATAATATTTTTATCTTTCACCAAAATTTTTATCAACTACATCATAAATTATGAAAGATTCTATAATAAAAAGATTAGGAACTGTTTTTGCAAAATTTCCTAAAACTTTTTGGATAGCCAATTCTATGGAACTATTTGAACGTTGGGCTTATTACGGTTTTTACATGCTTTTTGCCAACTACTTAACCATGAGCACCGACACCGGAGCATTGGGACTTTCTCAAACAGAGAAAGGTATAATTATGGGATTCGGTACTTTTGTTTTATATCTCTTACCTGTTATTACAGGCTCTATTGCCGACAAAATAGGATTTAAAAAGACACTTTTCATAGCATTTTCATTATATTTTGCTTCATTTGTAATAATGCCGCATTGTCGAACATTTGCATCGGTATTTATGAATTATTTATTTCTCGCGGTGGGAGCTGCTTTGTTTAAACCCGTTATTTCTGCTACCGTAGCAAAAACCACTGATGAAACAACATCATCAATCGGATTCGGTATATTTTACATGATGGTAAACATTGGAGCTTTTGTAGGACCAATTGTTGCCTTACAATTTAGTGATGCTGCTTTTCAAATGGTATTTTATATTTCAGCCGCACTGATAATTGTAAATATGCTTGTATTGCTGATTTACAAAGAACCACAACGCGAAAAAACCAACGACACAATATCACAATCAATAATTAAAATACTCAAAAATATAGGTATCGCTTTAAGCGACAAAAAACTTGTATTTTTTCTACTTATAGTTTCGGGTTTTTGGACAATGTATAACCAACTGTTTTTAACTCTTTCGGTTTTTATATCACAATGGGTTGATACAAGTTTAGTATATGACAAACTACAAACCCTTTTCCCTTGGCTTATTGATAAAATAGGCAGCTCCGACGGAACTATAAAAGCCGAATATTTCACCAATATGGATGCTCTGTTTATTATAGCATTTCAATTGATAATTTCAACATTAATAATGAAATGGCGACCAATAAACACCATGATTACAGGTTTTATTATCAGCTCTATCGGTATGGGATTAACATTAATGACCAACAATCCGTTTTTTATAATATTCGCCATATTTATTTTTGGCGTAGGCGAAATGACAGGTTCACCGAAAATAACCGAATATATCGGACGGATTGCACCAAAAGACAAAGTGGGATTGTATATGGGGACATCATTCTTGCCTGTTGCTCTCGGTAATATATTAGCAGGTATTGTAGCCGGTCCTGTTTATCAAAATTTATCCGACAAAACATCAATACTTAAACGTGAATTTATTGAACGCGGATTACAAATACCCGATATTACACAAAACGAACTGTTTAACAAAGCATGTGCCGACTTTAACATGACAGCACAGCAACTAAACAGTTTTCTTTGGGATAAATATCATCCGTCAAACATATGGATTGTTGTAACAGCAATTGGGTTATTTGCTGCTTTTTCACTATTTTTATACGATAAATTTTTATTGAAAAGTAAAAAACAATAATTAACTATCAAATTTATGAGATATTTTGTTATCATATTATTGTTAGCTGTTCTTTTTTCGAGATGCGAAAGTAACGAAGAAATTGAAATACAAACATATAATTTTAATGTAAACATAGATATTGATTATAAATATGATACAATCTCTGTAGGTGATACTATATGGGTAACATCGGAAATATATAAATCATTGACCGATTTAAACTCCGGTGAAATTGTTTATTTTGGAGATGCTTTAATAAACAACAACATTATTGTTCGTTCGTGGAGTATAGATAATCAAGAATATCAACCATCAAATATTAATTTTAATTTTAAAACATATGCTCCATATCTATCATATACCAACAATGCTGCTCTTGTTAGGTTACTATATTCTTTATCAAAAGATAAATACCATTTTAATATGGGAGTAGTTTTTAATAAATCGGGTATATACAGCATTGACTGTGATTTTTTAAATTTTAAGAATTATTATTCAAATGAAACGGTAACATTCGGCGGGGGGTATATGCAATTTTATGATATTAACGAAAAATACAACGAAGCAATATTACACTCTGCTATAAATACAGAAAACAGAAATATTGATTTATATAACCAACTCAGCAAAGAAGAAAAAGATATTTTTGACCCGATTAATAACGAAAATCAAAGTAAATATTTTTTTATAAAAGTAATTGACACTGTTAATACATCGAAAAAACAACTATATTAACAGACAATAATATAAATTTATGAAACCGAATTATTTAACATATATAATTATAATATTTACTGTAATAATGTTGTTTACCGGTTGCTATAAAGACGACTCGGATAATACTTCGGTTAATACCATAAATAATTTTACAGAATCAATAAATATTGACACTCAATCGGCTGAATATAAAATAGGCGACACAATATGGTTCTTTACCGAATTTCCCGATAATACAACTGATTACTACACAGGTGAAAAAATTAATTTTACAAATGCCACATATATTTTAAACGGCAGCATCAATTTACTAATGCCTACTTATGATACTATTCCTTTTATTGAACAAAATTTCAACTTCGTAAAAGACACCGGCGATTTAATGTTAATAAATATTATCAACTCAAATCAGGTATATTATTATTTTGATGTTAAATTTGGCAAGCCTGCAAATAACAACAAAGTAAGATTCGGAATAATACCGGAATTTCCGGGTATTTTTGCTGTAGAATATAAAGGTAATGTATATTTTGGCGAAAACAGAACCAACTATAACGATTTTTCAACAAATAACAAAAAAGGATATTTTGAACTGTATTTTAATACAAAATCGGTAAACGATTCACTATTTTACAATTTACCCGAAGAGTATTACAATAAATACAGCTATTACTATCAAAAAAATTTAATTAATCAAAAAAAGTTCTATTTCTTTAAAATAAACGAACGCTAATTATAATTAATTGAAATATATCATTTTTTTATTATGTAATAAAAAATATTGATTATTTTTCATGTTACATTATATTTGTTATCAATAATTTTATTAACCTTTATTTAATTAATTATGAAAATTATTTACACTATTAAAAACAATATTTTTATAGTTGCTATTATCTTATCATTGACATTAGGAATAACATCGTGTGGCTTTATGACAAACAAAAAATATAAAGAAACCGTTGAAACAGCTGATAATCTTTATAAAAATAAAAAATATAAAGAAGCTAAAATAAGTTATAATGAAGCACTTAAACTTAAACCCGAAGAAGAATATCCAAAACAACAAATAAAAAAAATAGACAGTATTTTTGCCAATTTAAAATTAGATGCTGATTATAAAACTTCCGTAAAAAAAGGAGATATAGCCTTTAAAAATAAAGAATATGAAAATGCAAAAAAACATTTTAATAAAGCAGCTTCTCTAAAAAAGAAAGAAAAATATCCAAAAGAGATGTTAGAAAAAATTAATAATATTTTAGCTGAAATTGCAAAACAAGAAGAAATAAGTAAATACCCTTATCATATTGTTGTAGGGTGCTTTACTGTTGAATCTAATGCTACCAACTTTAATGAAAGACTAACATCTGAAGGTAAAAATTCTCGAATAATACCTCTTTACAGTGGCAAATATAATGCTGTTACCATTGCTTCATTTCCCGATTTAACTTCTGCTTACAACGAATTATCAAAAGTAAAAAGTGAATACGGCGAACAAGCATGGGTTTTAAATAAATAACTATAATATTTATCAAAATATATAAAACAGAAATCAATAATGATTTCTGTTTTGTTGTTTTACAAATAATTACATAATAACAAAACAACAAATGGCAGCAATAAAAAAATATTATAAAATAATTATATGGATATTTATAATTGCTTATTTATGTTTTGCCCCGTCCGATGAGTTTAAAAAGATTCATATTACAATTCCCCATTTTGACAAAATAGTACATTGGGGTATGTTTTTTATTTTAGGACTTTTTATTACTGCTGCAAAAATCAAAAAAAAGAAAATTATTTATACTATTATACCTTATGCTTTTGCAATATTATATGGCGGTATAATTGAAATAATACAGATGCTTTTTATTTATTCACGAAACGGTGATTTTTTTGATTGGATAGCTGATATTATAGGAATATTTTCAGCTATATTAGTATTTGAATATCTTCCTTCAAAAATAAAGTTACTGTTAAGTTAAGTATCATTTAAGTAAAAATTGCATCTTTACAGTCAAAATCTAAACCAATTTATTAAACTAAAAATATATAAAATGAAACCTACATTAGTAATTTTGGCTGCCGGAATGGGCAGTCGTTACGGCGGACTTAAGCAACTTGACAAACTTGGACATTCGGGCGAAACAATAATGGATTATTCAATATACGATGCCATAAGAGCCGGATTCGGAAAAGTTGTTTTTGTTATACGCAAAAGTTTCGAAGACGAATTCAAAAAAGTATTTGTAGATAAATTAAAAGGTAAGATTGATGTTGAAATAGTTTTCCAAGAACTTAATAATATCCCTGAAGGTCTATCTGTTCCCAAAGAAAGAACAAAACCATGGGGAACAGGACACGCTATTTTAGTTACAAAAGAAAAAGTAAATGAACCTTTTGTTGTAATAAATGCCGATGATTTCTATGGAAAAGAAGCCTATGCAGAAACTTTCAAATACCTAATAAGTAACAGCAATACCAACGAATATGCAATGTGCGGTTATCAACTAGGCAATACCCTTTCCGATTTTGGAAGCGTATCAAGAGGTATTTGTAAAACAGACTCAAATGATTATTTAGTTGAAATCAACGAAAGAACAGGTATAAAAAAGAAAAACAGTATAATTACATATAAAGATAATGATAAAGAAATTCAATTAAATGATTCTGATATTGTATCTATGAACTTCTGGGCTTTTCATCCGAATTTATTCTCTCATTTAGAAGAAAAGTTTAACTTTTTTATTAAAGAAAATGTAAACAACCCAAAGGCTGAATTCTATATTCCTTTTGTTGTTGATGACTTAATGAAAGAAAATAAAATAAAAACTAAGGTATTACGCTCCGATGCTAAATGGTTTGGAGTAACTTATCAAGAAGATAAACCTGTAAGCATAAATAAGATAACAAACCTAATAAAACAAGGTATTTATCCTGAGAAATTATGGTAATACACCGTCTTGCTTAAATACTTGAAAATCAGTAAAGTATTACTTTTATCAACATATGGTTGCTAAGTACTTCAATAAGCTCAGTAACCACTTGTTAAATTCTATAAAATAGTATAAAGTTTGTAAAGTAGAAAGTTAAAAGTTATCGCTTAACTTTATTAAGAAAAACATAACCTTAATAAATTATATAAATATTAGGAGTTAACAATAATGTCGTTGGCGTATGTTACACTGTGAATAAGATTAATCAATGATATTATAATATTCTACAATTACAATAATAAAAAGCAGAAAATTACAGAAACAAAAAAGCCCGCTCAAATAAATGAACGGGCTTAAAAATTGGCGATAAAAAGACCTACCAAGTTTATATCAAAAGACCTACCAGGTTTATATCAATAAAATAGTAAGCAAATAAATATAATCAT
>Ga0256845_1003226_pt1 | contig 11206 bp, 7 predicted proteins | sample RiftiametaG_FD_189101 | JGI IMG/M metagenome (GOLD analysis project Ga0256845, IMG submission 189101) | Tube worm associated microbial communities from hydrothermal vent at the East Pacific Rise, Pacific Ocean - Riftia | ecosystem: Host-associated > Annelida > Integument > Unclassified ... | reverse complement strand
ACGACCTGTTTCATCGATTTTGTTAATCCCGGACGCGACGAAAATCCGCTGGATGCAATTGCGCGTTGGGACGAGCGGAGCGCAGGATGTTCGGCCTGCGATTTCAGCTATCATATTGCGATATCCCGCTGGGACGATGTTGTCGAGCGGCAACTGCGTGAAATTGTGAGCGCAGGGATAACCTCTTTCAAAATATACCTCGCCTATAAAGGAACCCTTGCACTGACCGACACAGAACTTTTCCGGGCACTTGAACTGGCGGCGGAGCTGAATGTGCTGACGGCTGTTCACTGCGAAAATGCAGCCTTGGTCGACATTCTTCAGCAACGTCTGCTGGCCGAAGGTAAGTGCGGTCCTGAATGGCACTATTGGAGCCGACCGCCTATTGTCGAAACCTTGGGAGTCCAGCACGCAACAACCTTTGCCGAACTCGCCGGGGCCTCGATCTATATTGTTCATACAAGTTGCGCCGACTCTTTACGTGTTGCCATGGACGCAAAGTTGCGCGGTGTGAATGTCTCCGTTGAGACCTGCATTCAGTATCTGTTGCTGGACAAACAGTACGCAGAGGGTCCGGGATTCAATGCCGCCAAATACATTCTCTCTCCGCCGTTGCGGGAGAAGGGGAATCAGGATGCGCTCTGGGCGGCCGTGCGTGACGGATTCATCAATACGGTGGCGACGGATCACGCCCCCACAAATTTCGGAACGCAGAAATCGGCGGGCAGGGACGATTTCACCAAGATTACTAACGGTCTGCCGGGGGTGGAAGATCGCGTAAACCTGCTCTACACATATGGAGTCTTGAAAGACAGAATAAGTCTTGAACGCCTCGTTGACATTGCTTCTACGCAACCTGCGCGTTTGTTCGGGCTGTATCCGCGCAAAGGAGCAATCGCCGTTGGTAGCGATGCCGATCTGGTTGTCTACGATCCTGAATACGACGGGATCATATCGGCGGAAACCCAGATGACAAATGTGGATTACAACCCCTATGAAGGCTGGTCTATCAGTGGAAGACCGGACGTTGTGACTGTACGTGGAGAGATAGTTGTGGAGAATGGAGCATTTGTTGGAGACCCCGTACGCGGACGATTTCTTAAGAGGGAGAAATGTGAATGACAGGCAGAGAGACGTATGAATTTATCGAGGAGCGTCTGGCACGCGGCGAAACAGTCATCCTGATGACGGTTGCAGCATCGGCATCAGGATCGCCGGGGAAACCCGGATTTAAGATGGCGGTTGGTGCTGACGGACGGCTGATTGGTTCAATCGGCGGTGGCAGTCTTGAATATCGCGCAGTGGAACAAGCTCGCAAGATGCTGAAAGCGGACGAACAAAACCCGCGTATTCAGCGACAAAATTTGGATGGAACCGCTATGGAAGACGGATCCAGCATGATTTGCGGAGGCTCGCAGACAATCATGTTCTATCCATGCAAAAAGGGCGATCTCGCTGTGGTTCGGCGTATTATAGCGGCTGTTGACAGTTGCCAGACTGGAGCCATCTGTTTCTCAAACGGCACTTGGGGTTTTGAAGAGTCCGGACAGGCGGGGGTGTGTGGTATTGAATTTAGAATGGATGAGAGCGGGGAATGGGTTTACACGGAGCGACTGGGTGTTCCCGACACAGTAAACATATTTGGCGGCGGGCATGTCTGTTTGGCGTTATCTCGAATACTGGCGACACTGGATTTTCGTATTCTGGTTTTTGATGACCGCCCCGAGCTACCGATGCTAGAGGAGAATCGGTTTGTTGATGAGCGTTATTACATGTCGTTTGACGCGGCGGTTGAACGTGTCGCAGAGGGTGAAAACAGTTACGTTGTGATAATGACCCCTTCCCATCGTGCCGATGAGGATGTTTTGCGTGGTTTAATAGATAAACGTTTGAAATATCTGGGGCTTATGGCCAGCCGTGTTAAAGCAGGAGAGTTGTTTGAAAATCTGCGCCGCTACGGCGTTTCACGGGAGCGACTCAATTTTGTCAGCACCCCTGTTGGGCTTCCCATTGGTAGTCGCACTCCCGCCGAGATAGCTGTCAGTATCGCTGCCGAACTGATAGAAATTAGAAATATGCCACCTGCCCCTGCCACCACTATTTGCTGACCCGTATTAATTGAGTTGCGGTTTGTCGGCATTCTGTTGGAAGGAATGCTGGACAGAGTTTAGGTTGAACGCTACATTGACTGTATATTTTAATCTTAAATAGAATCAGGGGATAGTATGAATTTTGTTACAGTGAAGTTGTTTCCGGTCGTTCGTTGCTTGATCTTCGGGATGATATGTATTTTAAACGGAGTTTGTTCCGCCGCACTCAGTGCGGAACCCGTCGATTTCAACAAAAACGGCAAAATTGATCCCTATGAAGATCCGGCAACTCCGCTCAATGAGCGGGTTGAGGATCTGCTCTCCAGAATGACGTTGGAAGAGAAGACATGTCAAGCGACAACACTTTACGGGTTTCCCCGGATTTTAATGGACTCCACTCCGACGCCTGAATGGAAGAAGCGTGTTTGGAAAGATGGTCTTGGAAATATCGACGAGCACTGCAACGGTGTCGCCAACGGCAAGATGAAGGCGCGAGTACTGAAGGGTCCGCCGTCCGTGATTCCCGAGGCACTCAACAAGACGCAGCGCTGGTTTATTGAAGAGACTCGTCTTGGCATCCCTGTCGAATTCACCAACGAGGGTATTCGCGGTGCCTGTGTCAGTGGTGGCACGTCGTTTCCCGCCCAGCTCTGTTTGGGTTGCACGTGGAATCGCTCCCTGATTGCTCAGGTCGGTCGTGTTACCGCCCGCGAAAACCGTGCGCTCGGATATTCCAACACTTACGCGCCAATTCTCGATCTGCCTCGTGATCCGCGCTGGGGACGTATTGTTGAGTGTTACGGGGAGGATCCCTATCTTGTCTCTGAGCTGGGTGTCACCATGGTTCGCGCCCTGCAGGCAAACGGAACATCTTCCAGCCCCAAGCACTATTGTGCCTACGCCATTCCCGAGGGCGGGCGTGACGACCGCGCCCGCACGGCACCGTCGATTGGTCCGCGCGAACTACACACTCTCTACATGCGTCCGTTTCGGCGTGCGTTTATGGAGGGCAAGGCTCGTGGAACTATGTCTTCCTATAACGACATAGACGGTGATCCGGTCAGCGCGTCTAAATATTTTCTTACCGATCTTCTGCGCGGGGAATACGGGTTTGACGGTTATGTTGTCTCCGACTCCGAAGCGGTAGAGTATATCTACAACAAGCATCGTGTTGTTCCCGACTACAAACATGCCACTGCCGCAGCACTTGCTGCTGGTCTGAATGTCCGCACCACCTTCCGTCAGCCGGAGACATTCACTTTGCCGTTGCGTGCTGCTGTGAAAGAGGGTATTCTGCCGATGGAGACACTTGATCAGCGCACTCGCGAGATGCTCCGCTACAAATTTCGCATTGGACTCTTCGATCATCCCTATGTCGAGAATCCGCAGGCTGCCAACAAGATTGTAGGTTGCGCCGAACATCAAGCGATTGCCAAAAAGGCATCCGAACAGTCAATTGTTCTTCTCAAGAACGACGGGTTGCTTCCGCTCTCCGTCAATAAACTGAAGAAGGTGTTGATTTGCGGTCCAAATGCCAGGACGGATCACTTTGGTCATTCCCGTTACGGTCCGCAGAATATCGATGTTGTCACCATGGAGGAATCCTTCATAGCCGCGCTGGGTAAAAAGGTGAATGTCTCCTATGCCAAGGGCTGCGAACTTGTGGACAAGCGTTTTCCTGAGTCCGACATTTTGCCGGAGCCACTCAACGCCGTGGAGTGCCAGCTTATAGATGAAGCGGTTGCCAAGGCGAAGGAGAGCGATGTTGTACTCCTTTTCCTCGGCGGGAAATCCCACGTGACAGTAGGGGAGTCAACCTCCCGCACCTCACTGGCTCTGCCTGGTCGGCAGGAGATGTTGCTGGAGGCACTACACGCCGCCGGCAAACCGATTGTGCTGATTCTAATCGATGGTCGCCCTGCTTCGATCAATTGGGCTGATAAACATATTCCCGCTATTCTTTTTGCCGGTTTTGGTGGACAGCACGGCGGTGAGGCTCTCGCGGAGGTCGTTTTTGGAAAGGTGAATCCTTCCGCCAAGTCATCTTTTACCTGGCCGAAGTGTGTGGGGCAGATCCCGTATGCGTTCCCCTATAAGCCTGCGTCCCGCTCGGTGGGGAGGGCCCGCGTTGACGGATCGCTTTATCCATTTGGTCACGGACTCTCATACACCACTTTCCATTATGACAACATCAAGATTGAGAACCAGCATCCTGAACTTGGTGAACCTGTTAAAGTCTCATTCACGCTCACCAACACTGGTGATCGACGTGGCGCGGAAATTTCACAACTTTATCTACAGGATGTCGTCCGTTCGGTCAATCGAAGTTTCATTGAGCTAGCTGGTTTTGAGCGGGTTGAACTTGATCCCGGTGAATCCCGCGAGGTCACGTTCACTCTCACCGATGAGCAGCTCAGATTGCTTGATCTCAATATGGAATGGGTCGTTGAACCGGGGCTGTTTCGGGTTTACATCGGGTCTTCATCGGAAGATCTCCGCATCCCGAAAGATGCTTTTGATGCTCCCTGCTGGGGTGGACAGATTGGCAATGCGGGGTTCCCCCCGCTCAATAAATCGATAGACCCTGTGCCGGTGAAACCGTTGGCGGCAAACGAGTTTATTGTGAGAGAGTTGTCCGTCGGACAGCGGTGAAGACGTATGTGATGGGTGTATATATTTTTCTTGGTATATTGGGCGAAAATGTGTACACTGCCTGCCTGAAATGTTATTAAAATATTGATGTTGGATAAGGAGATTGTATTATGAGAAGAACGATATTTTTTGTGTTACTGGTATTGTGTGTCGCCCTACAGCCCGCATGGCGGGGCAGAACTAAAAAACCTCGCAAGGTCGTGTTGAAGATCGGGCATTCTCTCGATATCGGTCATCCCGTACATAAAGCACTGGAGCGGATGAACGAGATTCTGCAGGCGAAGTCGGCGGGACGCATGACGTTGGAGATCTATCCGAATGAACAACTTGGTTCAGAGCGCGAGATGGTTGAGCAGGTTCAGCTTGGCGTTCTCGACATGGTGAAGACCTCAACAGCGCCACTCGAAAGTTTTATACCGGAGATGGGTGTGTTCAGTCTTCCATACATATTCCGTGACAGCGAACACTACTGGCGTGTGCTGAACGGTGAGATCGGGAAAGAGTTACTGGAAAAGGGTGAAAAGGTTGGATTGCGCGGGCTTTGCTACTTCGATGCTGGCAGTCGCAGTTTCTATACGACAAAAAAAATGATCAAGGTTCCTGACGACCTGAAGGGTATGGATATTCGCGTGATGGAAAGCAAAACATCGAAGGCCATGGTTAAGTCTCTTGGTGGCGCGCCGACATCCATAACCTGGGGTGAGCTTTACACCTCACTTCAGCAGGGTGCTGTCGTTGGCGCGGAGAATAATCCTCCCAGCTTCGAGACCTCACGACACTACGAGGTTTGCAAATTCTATTCGCTAGATGAACATACCCGGATTCCTGACATAGTTTTGATCAGTGTCGCGAAATGGAAAAAGCTTAAGCCCGAGGATCAGAAGATTTTGAAAGAAGCCGCTGTGCAGGCGAGTCTCTTTCAGCGTGAACTCTGGAAAGAGAAGACAAAAGAGTCGCTCGCGAAGGTGAAGTCGGCGGGTGTTAAGGTGTTTAATCCCGATAAAAAACTTTTCAGTGCTAAGGTTGAGCCATTGCTGAAAACTTACACGGGGACTCCAATCGGCAATCTCATTGAGCGCATTAAGAATGTAAAATAGAGATTATGCCCGAAATTCACACAAAATTAAAGAAATTGAGATATCTTTCACTTGTCGCAACCGCAGTTTTGGTGGGAATGGGGTTTTTGTTTTCGCGTCTGCTTTCCGATGAATCGATCGCCTGGCTTGAGAAGGTGACGATTTTGATTTTTGTGCTGAACGTGGGGCTTGTTTTTAAGGGGATATGTATCAAAGCGTTGGAGTATTCGGTGATGCTTGTCACTGGTGTTCTGGTTTTGGATGTACTCTGGCAGATTCTTTCACACGCCCTCTCTCGTATCAATATCGTAGAACAGTGCATGTGGTCGAGCGAACTGTCGACGATGCTTCTGATCTGGGTCTCTCTGCTGGGGGCGAGCGTTGCCTTTGATCGGAAGGGGCACATGGGTGTCGATTTTTTTGTCAACAAACTGCCTTCGAAATGGAAGATTGCCGGCGAGGTGCTTGTCTATCTGATTGTCGGTTTTTTCGCAACGGCGGTTTTGATCGTCGGGGGAGCAAACATAGTGGATGTGACGTTATCCACCTGTCAGCGCTCATCGTCGATGGGAGTGAAGATGGGGTATGTCTATCTGGCCCTGCCGATAAGCGGGATATTCATTCTGATTGTTGCCATCAAGAGCGGAGTTGAGAGTCTGTTTGAGCTCTTTCTGGCTGGCGTGAAGTCGAATAAAGGGGAGGGGTGATCATGGACACGCCTCTTCTGGTTCTGATAATCTCATTTGTGCTTTTGCTCATCCTCAATGTGCCGATCGCGTTCAGCATTGGGATGGCAACATTTTTCACGATAGTGGTGGCACTGGGTTCTTTCGATATAGCAACAAAGACTATCGCCCAGCGAATGGCAACGGGAATAGACAGCTTCTCGCTTTTGGCGATACCGTTTTTTATTTTGTCGGGTCAGCTTATGGGGCGCGGTGGGCTGGCGCGACGTCTGATCGATTTTGCTGAAACTCTGGTTGGACGTTTCCCCGGCGGGTTGGGCTATGTGAATGTTCTCACCTGTATGCTTTTCGGGTCGATATCCGGCTCGGCCGCTGCAGCAGTCTCTTCCGTTGGTGGATTCATGATACCTGAGATGAACCGAAAGGGATATGATCGTGAGTTCAATGTTGCGGTCACGACCACCGCTGCAACAACAGGACTGATGATTCCCCCCAGCAACGTCATGATCGTCTACTCATTGGCCTCCGGAGGTGTGTCGATTGCCGCGATGTTTATGGCAGGAATACTGCCCGGCATTGTGTTTGGACTGTTCCTGATGATCGTCAGCGGGATAATCAGTGCGAAAAAGGGCTACGTCGCCGGCGAAAAGAGCTCGCCTCTAACAATTCTCAAAAAATTCCTGATCGCTATCCCCAGCTTAATGTTGATAGTCATCGTGATCGGCGGTATCTTGCGGGGATATTTCACCGCGACAGAGGCGGCCGCATTGGCAGTCCTCTATTCGCTGGTACTCGCGGTGTTCATCTATCGAGAGGTAAAGATTCGCGATCTGCCGGAGATACTTTTGCAGTGCGGGATCACTACCTCGGTGGTCATGCTTCTTATTGGCACCTCGATGGGGATGTCCTGGATATTGACCTATGAGAACGTGCCACAGGAGGTCAGTGTAGCGTTACTGTCAATTTCGGACAGCCCAATTGTGGTATTATTGCTCATCAACATGCTTTTACTGTTTGTGGGCACATTTATGGATATGACCCCGGCGATTTTGATCTTTACCCCGATATTTCTGCCGATTGTGACAAAGCTCGGAATGGATCCAGTCCATTTTGGACTTATAATGATCGCAAACCTCTGCATAGGACTCTGCACTCCTCCGGTTGGAACTTGTCTGTTTGTCGGCTGTGGTGTTGGTGGCACCACTTTGTCTAAAGTGACAAAGACCCTCTTACCATTCTTTGGCGCGATGATTGTTGCCTTGCTGGTGATTACCTATGTTCCGCAGTTGTCGCTCTGGATTCCCCGATGGCTCGATTTACTATAGCGGAGAATGTTGTGCACTATTCATTTTCCGCACGGGAAACGTTGCGACAGAGGGTTCCGGGAAAAATCGATGAAACCCGTCAAGGATAAAGACAAACATCAAAAATTGTGCTGTCTGGATCTCGCTCTTAAGGTTCTCCCGCAACCATGCACAGCTACGTGAAAATGCAGCCCGGGTTGACTTCCCTCCCAGTGGATGAGACATCGTGTTTCCATTTCCGTCCCTTGGTTTCTGATTTGGTGGCTGGAATGCCCGTTCCGTTATAGTTCACATATATCCGGTGATTCTTTTGAGTCGACATTTGCTCTTTTCTGAATCTGCGAATTGCATTCGTCCAGCATGAGAGCATTCAGCAAACCCTCCTCTATGGTGACCATTTTCAGGATTCCTGTCCCGGCGTATTGTTCTTCGACCATTTTAGAAAACACTCGGCCTCCTGATATCGTGTTATCTCTGTTTTTTGGAGTTTTGTTGCTCTCAATATTGTCTTGTGCGATTGTGGCTTTCTCGGTCAGGTCGACAAAATCCCTGCACAGCTTATTGAGTTAGACTCCTGCGCTAATATCTTCTTCATCCCTGGTCTCCATTGTTTCTTTGTTGGAAAATCCCTGTTCTACACGAATATGGCATGGAGACCACTTTCGCCGTAAACCCACCGGAGCAAGGTAACGCGGATTGAGTTAAAAGGTGTGTTGGATTCCTCCATAGCAACGGATGCCATAGTCAGGGTAGCCGACGACAGTTGAATATTTGTCGTTTGTCACGTTCTTTATGGCGGCGTAGAGGCGAGTGTTTTTGTCGACGCCGAATCGGTATCCCGCAGTCAGGTCGATGTTGATAAAATCTCCAAGAGGATGATATTGCCCGTCTCCCGCAAAACGGTTGTTCTCGTATTCCGAAACGTATTTGAGCAGGATTGATGCATCGAGACGCTTGATTGTTGCGTTGGCACCGACTCCGACAATCACATCAGGAAGTGTGACATCGGATTTGTAATGCCCGCTCTTTTTTACATCTGAATCCATAATGGTTGCATTGACAAAGAGTGTTAGAATATTCTCCAGCGGTACGCTTTGTGCGTCGAATTCAAGACCGTATTGGCGCATATCGGAATTATCGTACAGTTCAAATTCCCGCCCGTTGGTGGCGAATTCTGTTTTACCGCTCAGGATCAGCGCGTTTTGACGGTCGACGCAGAAGGCCCCTAAAGATATCTGCCCGATCTCTTGCAGATTAAAGCGGATACCAGTGTCAACCATGGTACGTATTTCATTGTCTGGTTTGTCCAGATTTGTGTTCAAGGTTCCGGTTCGGGGTTGGATAATGCCTCCGGCTCCGTTCAGGTAGAGGGATATCTCTTCGTCCAAATCATATTTTAGTCCCGTGCTGGCATCCAGTATCGGTTTATCCCACTCATCTTCGACAGGGTCGACAGATTTGAATTTTTTACCGCTACCTTTGATATTGAATGCGCCGTACTCTTTCATATATGTTTGATTATAACGTAACCCGGCATTGACGGCGGTTCTTCCAATGGTATGTTCATCTACGATAACCGCCGAAAACGTGTGCAGATCGGTACGATGTCCGTTATAGAAGCGTTTCCCATCGGGCGCGACCCAGTGGTTGTAGAGAGTTCCAAATCGCAGAATGTTGTCTTTGCAAAGCGTCAGTGCCTGCATGAGCTGGACACCGTATTCGTAATCACGTTCATCTGTGGTGGTGTGGTTTCCGGCGGTCGTTGCCGAGAATTCATGCTCGCGGTCTGTGGTGTAAAGAAGGAGTTCTGTGGCGGCTGTGTCCGATTTTTGATAGTGTGTGCGGAGTGTCAGCATAACTGCCTGAAAAGGGTCGAATTCCTCATCTGTTGTGAGAAAACGGTTTGCGGCCGGGGTGGTCGCTCGTCTTAGCTGACGTGAACCGTATAACCCCGAAAGGTTCAACCGAAACGATAGTTCTTCAGTTGCGTTCCAGTCCATTGTTCCGAGGATGCTGGACATTCGCTCCTTGGCGTTCATGTTGTCGGGTCCGTCTGTCGTTTGGTATCCGAGTCCAATTGTGTATCCCCCGTCTTTGAATTGGTCTGCATGGAATAGATGCCCGTTGATGGTGTTGTATGTGCCGTATTCCAGTTCAGAGTATGTGGCGGGTTCCGTGAAGCTTTTCGGGATGATGTTGATGACCCCGGCAATACTGGACATTCCCATCAGTAGCCCGGCGCTTGATCGGATCACCTCAATACGCTCTATCTGAGATGCGGGGAAAAGATAGGGGAGTTCGTGGAATTCCCTTTGCCATATTCCGTTGATGGCGTAGTCAGGGTATGGGTATCGTTGTCCGCGGAAGGAGACAAACTCTTTCACCTTTCTTCCACGCGTCTCCGTAAGTGCTCCCGGTGTGTACATGAGCGCATCTGTTACCGTTTTTGCATTCTGTCTTTCGATCTCGACCGGCCCGATTGTCGTGGTGGCAATATCGAGCGATGGTGTTTCGGCGGTGGTGGTGTCGAAAATGTCGCGCGGAATGGCTTTGACTGTTACGGCGGGGAGTTCCTGTATCTTCTTTTCAGCGGCGACGGAAATAAGCGTGGAGGTGCTTAGAGTGATAACCCAGGCGATACGGCTTAACTTTTTACTTTTCATATAATTCATAGTCATATTGATGGCTTTCTGATTTCAAAAATAAACTGAATGAATGGAAAAGGTAAACGATGAGAAGTGGTCGTTCAAGTTTTAAAAATGCTTTCTAATGAATGTTTCGCATATGGCATTTTATAGAAATGCTTTGACTGAAATGGTGTCATTTATCCCGGTGGCAGAAGTTTTTACAGGAGAGATGATATAATTAGGCGAAAATTTTTTATGATCTTCGGGCTTTTAATGTCGGCTCTCAAATTCAATATACATGTGGCGGTGAAGCAGGAGCAGGGTGGCGGAAGAGCGGAAAAGAAACTCTCTTTTTAAGATACTCCCTGTCTCCAGAATGTGACAGCGACAGGTATGACAATAATGTGGAGTACAAACAGACATTATTACAGTTGGATTGAGTTCTGAAAGACTGCGGAGTTGTGTGAAAAGATTACTGATTACGCAGTTTGCGCTATGACCCTCAGAGCTGAAAGGCGTGGAGAAGAAGACGCGGCTCTCTATTTTTTCCGAGACGCGGTTTGCTGGTTGAGCGGCAGGGCAAAACGTATGGCAGAGTCGATTGTTTTCACGAACCTGAAGTTCAGACGTTTGCGTACATCACCAGGTATGTCCTTGATGTCAAGTTTGTTTCCTTCCGGCATTATTATGGTCTTGACCCCGGCCCGGTCGGCGGCGAGGACTTTCTCTTTCAACCCTCCAATTGGCATTATGCGTCCGCGCAGTGTTATT
>Ga0256845_1003225_pt1 | contig 11206 bp, 5 predicted proteins | sample RiftiametaG_FD_189101 | JGI IMG/M metagenome (GOLD analysis project Ga0256845, IMG submission 189101) | Tube worm associated microbial communities from hydrothermal vent at the East Pacific Rise, Pacific Ocean - Riftia | ecosystem: Host-associated > Annelida > Integument > Unclassified ... | reverse complement strand
GTGCTCATGTTTCACCGCTTCGAGGCCGAGCTCGGGCCGGCGCCCTACCTGGTCGCGTCGACTGACTTTGTGCACGACGAAGACCCGGCGCTCACCCGGCTCACCGGCGTCGTCCAGCGCAGCTATCGGCGCGACGAGCAGACCACGTTCTTCGAGGGTGCCCAGCTCCCCACCCTCGAGCTCGACTACAGCCCAGCCCAGGTTGACCACTTCCTGCACGAGCTCACCGACCCAGGAACCTTGCGCAACCTCCCCGCGGGTATCGACGGTCACCAGCACCGCCTCGTCGACCTCGACGGCGAGGGCCTCCCCGGCATCGTCGTCGAATCTGCCGGCACCTGGTACTTCAGGCGCGGCTTAGGAGATGGTCGCTTTGGGGCCATGGCGGCGCTGCCGAGTCGGCCAACCCTGCTTGGCAGCCTCGGCAGCGGCCAGGGCACCCAGCTGCTCGACATCGACGGTGACGGCCGCAAGGAGCTGGTCAGCTTTGGTCCGCCCACCCCCGGCTTCTTTCGCCGCACGACCGAAGAAGGCTGGGGCCGCTTCCAAGCCTTTTTGTCCGTCCCCAACATCAACTGGACAGACCCGCGTTTGCAGATGATCGATCTGTCTGGCGACGGGTTTGCAGACTTGCTGCTCGACCGGGGAGACCGCTTTGTTTGGTACAGGAGCAAGGGCGCCGAGGGTTTTGAGGCCCCGCGCACAGTCCCCAACCCCAGAGATCAGCACAGCAAGCCCACGGTGCTCAGCTCGAGCCCAACCACGTCGATCCAGTTCGCAGACATGACCGGAGATGGTCTCGCGGACTTGGTCCGCATCCGCAACGGCCAAGTCGCCTACTGGGCCAACCTGGGGCGAGGTCGCTTTGGACCGATGATCCGCATGCGAGGGCTGTCGAGCTTCGATGTGGGGACGGTGTTTCATCCGTCGCGGCTGCGGTTGGTAGACGTCGACGGGAGCGGGACGACAGATATCATCTACCTGGGTGACCGCGGTGCGGTGCTGTACCGGAACCTGTGCGGGAACGCGTTTGCGGAGGGGGAGGAGCTGCGCCGGTTTCCAGGGGTGCGCAGCGTCGACTGGGCGGAGGTCGTGGATTTGAAGGGGACGGGCACAGCGTGTCTGGCGTGGTCGACCTCGCTGTCGTCTGGGCGCGGTGGCGTGTTGCGCTACATCGACCTGATGGGCGGGCAAAAGCCGCACCTTCTGGTGGGGTCGCGCAACAACATGGGAGCCGAGACCAAGGTCTCGTATGTGCCGTCCACAAAATTCTACTTGGCAGACAAGGCGGCCGGGAAGCCGTGGCTGACGAAGCTTCCCTTTCCTGTGCAGGTGGTCGAGCGGGTCGAGAGCATCGACCATGTCTCGCGCCAGCGCTTTGTCTCGCGTACCGCGTATCACCACGGGTATTTTGACGGCCAGGAGCGGGAGTTCCGAGGGTTTGGGCTGGTCGAGACCTGGGATACGGAGTCGTTTGAGGAGTTTGGCAGCGACGGGTTGTTTTCCTTGGAGCAGTTCGACAACGTCGTCGAAGAGAGGCTGCACCAGCCTCCCGTGCACACCAAGACCTGGTTTCACACCGGGGCGTACTTGGGCCGGAAGAAGCTCTCGACCTTGTTTGCCCAGGAGTACTGGCAAGGTGACGCTCAAGCACCGTCGCTACCAGACGCGCGGCTTCAGCCAGGGCTGACCGGCGCTGAGTCACGCGAGGCCGTGCGTGCGCTGGCGGGCAGCACCCTGCGCAGCGAAGTTTTTTCCTTGGATGGCAGCGAAGACGAGGACAAGCCCTACTCGGTCAGCGAAGCCACTTTTGAGGTCCGCCAAGTTCAGGCTCCAGGCCCCAACCGCCACGGCGTCTACCTGGCGCTGGGCCGAGAGAGCCTCAGCCTGCACTACGAGCGCGACGCCGAAGACCCACGCGTGTCCCACGAGTTCTCGCTCGAGGTCGACGCCTACGGCACGCCCCTGCGCGCGGCCTCGGTGGTCTACCCGCGCCGCTCTTTTTCCTTGCCGGAGCAGGGCGCCCTGTACGTCACGCTGAGCGAGTCCGAGGTAGCCCACCTCGACGGCCTCGACGACAGCCTGCGTCTGGCCGTCCCCCTCGAGTCTCGCGGCTACGAGCTACACGGCCCCGCGGCCCCCGCAAACGCCGGCGTGTTTGCCTGGGCCGCCATGCGTGATGCCGCAGACCTCGCGGCCCCCATCAACTTCGAAACCACCCCAACCGGCACCGAAGAAAAGCGCCTGCTGAGCAGGTCGCGTGCCCGCTACCTCGCGGACGACCTGTCTGCCCCGCTGGCCTACGGCAGCGTCGAGAGCAAGGCGCTGACCTACGACCAGGAGACCATGGTCATGACGGACGCCCAGCGCACGTCTGTCTTCGGCTCACTCACGGGCGCGCCCACCAACACCGAACTCCAGACCGAAGGCGGCTACCTACTCTCAGACGCCGCCTGGTGGATGCGCAGCGGCCATCCAACCTACAGCCCTGCAAAGTTTTTCCAGGTCACCAGCGTCACAGACCCATACAACAACACCTACACCACGACCTACGACGCCCACGCCCTGCTCACCGTCAGCAGTGCAGACCCGCTCGGCAACACGACCACCGTCGAGCACGACTACCGCCTGCTCGCCCCCTGGCAGCTCACCACCCCAAACGGAAACCGCACCCAAGCCGCCTTCGACATCCTGGGTTTTGTCGAGAAGACCGCCATCATGGGCAAGACCGGCGACAGCGACGGAGACACTCTCCTCGCCCCAACCAGCACCTTTGAGTACGACCTGTTTGAATGGCAGACCACGGGAGCACCAAACTGGGCCAAGTCCCGCGTCCGGGAAACCCACGCAGACCCAAACACCGCCTGGCTCGAGCAGCGCACCTATTTTTCTGGGGGAGGCGGCGCCCTCATGGTCAAGGCCCAAACCCGGCCCGGCCTCGCGCCCCAGCGAGACGCCGGCGGAGCCCTCATCCTCGACAACGAGGGAGAACCCGTCCTAGCAGATACGTCTCCCAACCTGCGCTGGGTAGGCAACGGCCGCACCATCCTCGACAACAAGGGACAGGTCCTGAAAGCCTACGAACCCTACTTTTCCAGCACCCCGGAGTATGAGGACGAGGCCGAGCTCGTCGAGCAAGGCGTCACCGCGCTGAACCACTACGACCCGCTCGGCCGCCTCACCCAAACAGACTTTCCAAACGGCACTTTTTCCAGGGTCGAGTTCTCTCCCTGGACCCAGACCAGCTGGGACGTCAACGACACCGTCCTCGACAGCCCCTGGTACGCCGAGCGCATCAGCTACCAAGGCGCCGACGTCGACCTGCTCGCAGAAAAGCGCGCCGCCCAGCTCGCGGCCAAACACGCCAACACCCCGAGCGTCGTCCACCTCGACACCCTCGGCCGCCCCTTCCTGAGCATCGCCCACAACAGAGATACCAACAACCAAGACGAGTTTTCCCAGACAAAAACCGTCCTCGACATCCAAGGCCACGCCCTCGACATCATCGACGCCCGAGGAAACTCCGCCGAGACCCGCACCTACGGCATGCTCGGCCAATCTCTGAAGGTGAGCAGCATCGACGCAGGTGACCGCTGGCAGCTCCACAACGCCCTGGGCCAGCCCATGCGCAGCTGGGACAGCCGAGACCAACGGTTTTCCACCAGCTACGACGCCCTGCGCCGCCCACTCGACAAGCTCGTCAGCGTCTCCGGCGGCCCCCTCAAACTGCTCAGCCGTGTCGTCTACGGCGAGCAGCTCCCCACACCGCAGGCCACCAACCACCGCGGCCGAGTTTACCGGGCCTACGACGGCGCCGGCGTAGCCACCACCCTCGCCTTCGATTTTAAGGGGCAAGCAGTCCAAGAGCAGCGCCAGCTCGTCGCCAGCACCTCCGCCCAGCCAGACTGGAGCACCCTGCTCCCCCACGCTACAATTCAAACCATGTCCGCCGCCGCCGCGCCCTTGCTGAGCACCGAGACCTTCTCGGCCAGCAACCAGCGCGACGCGCTGGGCCGGGTGCTCACCGCCGTCTCCCCAGACGGCAGCCTCGTCTCCTACACCTACGACCCAGGCGGCGGCCTGCAAACCGTCGAGCTCGACCACAAGGCCGCAGGTACAACCAACACCGTCGTCGGTGACATCACCTACGACGCCAAGGGCCAGCGCACCAGCGTCGTCTACGGCCCAGCCAACGCCCCCACAACGACCACCACCTACACCCACGACCCGCTCACCTACCGCCTCACCCGGCTCCGAACCCTCCGCCACAGCGACGACGCCCCTCTCCAGTCTCTGCACTACCACTACGACCCGGCTGGAAACGTCACGGACGCCCGCGACACCGCCCAGCAGACCGTCTACTTCCAAAACACCGTCGTCGAGCCCGCCAACGGCTACGAGTACGACGCGCTGTACCGCCTCATCGAGGCCACCGGCCGCGAACACTCGAGCCAAGGCACCAGCCAGCGGGGACATACCCAGCTCCCCATCGGCCCCCAGCCGATGACCAGTGACCCGTCTGCCATGCGGCGCTACACCCAGCGCTACACCTACGACGCAGTCGGCAACATCCAAACCACCCAACACATCCCCAGCTCCGGCACGGGCTGGACGCGTCACGGCGAGTACGCCCAAGACGGCAACCGTCTGCTCACCACATCCGCCCCAGGCGACCCCCAAAGCGGCCCCTATTCCCACGCCTACACCTACGACGCCCACGGAAGCATGACCACCATGCCGCACCTCGCGGCCATGGACTGGGGGCACGCAGACCAACTCGAGCACGTCACCGCCGGCACCCAGGACCTCTACTTCCAGTACGCAGGCGGCAGCCGCAGTCGCAAGTTTACTCAGTCACCCGGCAGCACCACCGAAGAGCGCGTCTACCTCGGCAACTTCGAGGTCTACCGCAAGCGGGTCGCCGGCACCCTCGAGCTCGAACGCGAGACCCTGCATATCAGCGACGGCACCGGCCGCATCTGCATGGTCGAGACCAAGACCGTCGACGCGGGCACGCCCGTCGCCGTCCCAGCAGTGTGGCGCTACCAGCTCGGCAACCACCTCGGCTCCGCGACCACCGAAGTCACCAACACCGGCGCCATCATCTCCCACGAGGAGTATCACCCCTACGGCACCAGCGCGTACCGAGCCGTGGACGCGAGCATCGACCTCTCACCGAAACGCTACCGCTACACGGGCATGGAGCGGGACGAGGAGACCGGGCTCGCCTTCCACTCGGCGCGCTACCTGGCGCCCTGGCTCGGGCGATGGACGGCAGCCGACCCGATAGGCCTCGGAGACGGCATCAACCGCTACGCCTACGCGCGCGGCCGACCGACATCGGGACGTGACCTCACCGGAAATGGGTTTCTAGAGGGCAGCCTCACCCTCATCAACAACAAGCGGGAGCAATCTCCTGCACCAAGCACCCCATCTGAGGCCACATCATCATCCCCGGATGTAGCTGAGGCTTCCGCGGGGCCGAGTCCGGTGAGCGAAGCCCCGGCACCGACAAACTCCGAGAGCGCAACGTTCTGGGGCCACGCTAAAACCGCACTCTCGATAGCAACTGTTCCGCATCAAATCGTTGCGGGACAAGTCGCCGGAGTTGGTGAAGCCTCATTGGAAATAGCCACGGCGCTACCCACACTCGCCTACGGACTGGCGACAGACCCCGGTGGGGTAGCAGATGGGTTTGTCGAGAGGTACCAGACCGAGGGAGCCCTCGGCTTCACTCCTTGGCCCAAATTTCGGGATGGCGTCAGGGGGATCGTTCAAGCCGACTCCTTCTTCGGGGCCGGACGGTCCTGGGGTCATGCAGCAGTAGCCACCGCTGAGGCGAGTGGCATCGTGCTCGGGGTGGGGGCGACGGCGTCCAGGCTCGGCCGGTCGATTCGGGCCAAGTCCGCCAGTGCTGCATCGGAAACCTTGAGTGACATCACCCAATTGGGCTCTGAGCAACCTAGCCTCGGCCCCACCCCGGGAGCACTACCCACCGCAGAGGCGGGCGGGGCCGCTGCGAGGGAGGTGCCTACAATTGCAAAGGGCTCGAACCGCGAGATGCTTGGTCAGGCAGTTCGGCACCTAAAAGGAATGGGCGGCTCGGCGGCGGACAAGGCAAAGGTATTTGAAGGTATGGCAGCCCAGATCAATAAATTGAGTGGCGGGAGCTGGTCAGCCGCTTGGGCGGCGGGCGCCGACGGTGCCCATATCTTTGCGGGGGAGTTCGGTGAAGCATTGGTCGTATCTCCCACTGGGGCACTATTCAGGGGGAACGTCACGAACATCGGAAGCGAGTTTGCCGTTGGCGCGGGCGGAAAACTCCAACCTCTCTACTCCGCGCTCAAAGGACTGTGATGGCCGGAAATTACGAAGAAGCGTCAGCCCTTATCAAGCGCGTGAAAGACCCCCGTGAACGCGCGTATCTGAGGTTCGGGATGAAAACCGCGATGATGGACGTGAGGGTCGCGGAGATAGATCCGGACTTCGACGTCCACATGCTCGTGACGATTCTATCGAAGATGTTCGATAAGCCCCGAGTAATCGATGCTATCGTGAACGGGTCTCTCGAAGATCACACCTGGTTTCCCGAAGACCCCCGTGAATAGGCGGCCACTTCCTCCACAACGTGGGCAGAGCGGGGGAGGGGGCGGCGAGTGTGCCGCAAAGTTGCTCCGCTACCCGTAAAAGGTGGTAACAGGCGCTTTCAGTCCCGCGAGCAGCGCCAAGGGGAGTGTCGGGAGCTCCGCGTCACCGAAACAGGGCTAGGGGGTGTCCCTAATCTCGTGGCGAGAGAGTTGGATCATTTCGATCACTTAGCGGGCGAGGTTGCCTCGGATCGATAAACGTGATCTGGAGAAGGCATGCAGCGTCACGCCTTGACCGACGATCAGTGGGCCAGCATCGAACCTCTCATCGATTCGAGCCGACCTGGTCCAAAGCCCAAGATCGGCGGCCGAGCCTTCATCGATGGCGTCTTGTATCGAGCCAAGACCGGCATCCCCTGGCGAGACCTACAACGAAAATCCACGCGATCGTAACCACGACTGGCAGGCCTCGACCGCTAAGGACCCGCTCAGAAATTATCTATCCGTCGACGCCCGTTCTGTGGCGCTCTGAGACCGCCTGGCGTCATCTGGGCGCCGTCTACGGATAGGTAATCTCTGAGCGGGTCCTAAGTGATCGAAATGATCCAACTCTCTCGCCACGAGATTAGGGACACCCCCTAGTCGCCTTCATCAACAAACCACGTATAGAAACAACGAGCGATGCTTTCGTATCTCCCAGATGTCACGATCTCCCCATTCTCCTGACATAAATCAATGACCATGTCTTTGTAATCCTGCCGAGCATGATCTTTCTCGATCTGACCTCTCAACACACAGGCACATATTCGGTCAAGCCGGTTGAGGAATTGCACATATGCCTCCTCATGGTAGCGATTCGCAAATCTTGATTCCTCGACCACGATAAGCATATCCAACTGGTCTCCTTTTCCAGTTAGGAGGAGCTGCTTCACGCGTTTCAATTTGGCATTTCTCACGCTCAGCTGAAGTCCAGCATCAGCATAACGCTCCCTCGCAGCAGCCAGCGAGTCCTCGGCTGCGAGTAGTGCCGTAAGTCGGTTTATCTTCAGTTCCCGCATGCCGAAGAAATAGCCAATTGCCAGCGCAATCAAGCCGAGATATACGGGAAGTTGCTCACCGATCCAAACGGCCCACTCTTGGGTCGTTTGAGGAATCTGTTCAAGAGCATCCTCATCGCCCAGATCAGGATCTGATCCTTGAGCCAAGATCAACTCATTGAGTTCATCCAACTCCTGTTCTCGCTGTGCGGTCTGTGGATGCATCGACGCACGACGGGTCTGCCCTGGAGACAGAGTCGCAGCGGGGGACTGCTGCGAATCTGTCACATTCTGCGCCTTGGATACCTTTTGATGGCGAGGACTCTGCTGGGCATCTTGGCGAAACTGACGCGTACTCTTTTTGTCGTCGGACATCCAGACACTGTACTGTGAACCGAGAGAATCTCAACTCTCCAACGTCAACCACGCCTTCAGTGACCGAGGTGGCCCAAAATGAACCTCCTCGGTCACAGAAGGCGTATGGTGGGCGGTCGAAGCGACAAGGGCCCCTTCAACCACCACAACCCCGCAAAACGAGGGGCCGCCAACCGCGCCCATTCTGTTCCGAAGAATGGGCGCGTCCATGTTTACCCCATCCCTGGCACTCAATGAGTGCCGCCTCCAAACGGGGAAGGAAGGGTAGACCAAGGATGAGCGCATTTTCGAACCTCATCCGGCTTCAATGAGGCCGTCCCCCCAAATGGGGCGGAAGGGACAGCCATGCAACCTACCAGAATCACTGGATCTTTGAACCATTTTGAACACAGGGTTTCTTGCACTGATGCCTGGCCTGGACGTGAGAGAGGCTTGATCTCGTCATGGGCAGCTTGCACGACCTCAATCACAGCAAAATTCGGAGCTGTGCAACACCTTCCCTTGGGCATGTCCCGCGCCAAAGGTAGATCGGTCGCAGCTGCCCCCCCCGACCGACAGCTGGGCAGCAAAACTGGGTCTCGATCAACACGTCGCGCGACAACTAGTCGGGATTCGGCCGGACGCCCACCTGCCAAATTGCGCCGGTCCACACTGAGGGTGGCCGCGCACAGCCATACAGCTGTGATCTCGACCTGGGTCATGGATACAAGCCAGCTGCTCGACCATGCCACACGGATAGTGTACCATCTACACCATGAGGAAGTTCGACGAGGAAATCGCGTCCCAACTCCCCCCCGACTTCGTCCTCGTCAAAGTCGGTCAGGCGAAGCACCTTCAGGAACTCATTGACGGTCGACTTTGGATGCCGCGACTCTCATCGTACTGGGGGCTTGAGGACGGTGGAGTTCGAGGAGATCCTCTGGACGGGCTCTCGGCTCAGTACCAGCCGAACGACATCAGCATCCGCATCGGCCCGCTCGACCCACAGATTCGGAACTTACTTCCGCCTAACTTCCCATTGGAGCCCGACGGATCGTTCATCATTCCAAGTGCGGATATCGCGGCCCCGGTACGAGTTCAGAGGGACGACCACGCAAATCTACATGCGTTCTGTATGACCCATCACTCCCGCCACTGGGCCACGCAACCAGACCTTGAAAAACTCTGTTCATTCGGCGACAAAGCAGTAGTAATCACTGACCCGATCTCATTTCTTCGCCGGGTGGGGCGATCGGCGCGTCAGCTGGGCTTGACGGGGCGATTTAAACTGGTCACCTATGGTAGCATTGACAGCCACCATGGCGCAGTCGGACCATGGTTTAAGGCGAATAGTTATGCCTGGCAGCAGGAAGCTCGACTATGTGTTCAGCCGACGATAGAGGAAGTGCTGCACCTGGACATTGGCCCCCTAGAAGGCCTTGCTGCCATGTATGATGTCGCAAGGCTCGCGGAAGTCCTGGAGACTATCCCTGCCTAACAGCGGTGTCCATCTAGCAACCGCGGAGCAGCACCTGGCGAAGTACGGGAACGTCGAGACCAATACCGCGATGCTGTTCAACAGGTACTTTCCAAAGAGCAGCGTGCACATGGCATGGGCATAAATTGACAATGATGAAGGTGAAATTGATCGATTGGATCCCATCATCCTCAGCGATAATTTCCGGGTTTCAAACGACGGAGCTGCTGGCGCCAGGATCGCGGTCGTCGACGACCCCGATCCTGGCTGGCTTCGGGTAGTGGCGTGTTCAGTTGGCGGGTCATCCAGCCACCGATGCAACTCGTGGACTACATCTTAACTCGTGGGTCCTCGATGCTCGAGGTGGAGGAGCCACACCAGCGTGTTTTGACTCGGCGTGAGGAGGCCCTGCCCGACTACGCCGAGCGCCGTGAAGCGCTGCGCCGGCTCGGGCCCGAGTTGGAGTGGTAGCCCACACACCTCCAGACCGGCTAGACAGGGGACCTCTACGGTCTCACCTTGCATAGGTAGTTTGTCGTGGGAGCCGGGCGGTCTCTGGACCTCCCCGTTGTCTGCCCTCCCAGAGTCGAGGATCTGTGCTAGCCCCATTGGGCCAAGGCCACGGCATCACTACGGACAGGATTCAGCGATGACCGTGCGAAAACGACAGTGGCGCGACAAACAAGGCCGCACCCGCGAGAAGTGGATGATCCACATCGAACATACCTGGCCCGACGGGCGTAGGCAGACTATCCGCAAGATCTCGCCTGCGCAGACCAAGCGTGGCGCCGAGAAGTACGAGCGGGAAATCCGCTCCATGCTCGTGTCTGGCCGATGGAAAGACGGAAAACCCCAACAACAGACACCCACCCTCAAGGCCTTCAGCAAGGAGTTCCTGGCTCACCAGGGCTCCATCAACAAGCCCAGCTCGGTGGCGAGCAAGGAGTCGATGCTGCGGCGTCATCTGCTTCCAGCACTCGGGAAGTATCCGCTAGACCAGATCGACGAGCGGAAGATCGACGCGTACGCGGTTCAGAAGCTCGCCACCGGGCTGGCTCCGCAGACCGTGAACCTCCATTTCACGCTGATCAAACGGGTCCTTCGGGTTGCTCGCAAGTGGGGGCTGATCGCCAATGTCCCCGAGATCAACATGCTCAAGGCCCGCAAACCCGGCTTCGATTTCCTGACCTTTGAGGAGTCGGAGCAGTTCTTGAGCGCGGCCGAGGAGCATCTACCGGCGTGGCATCCCTACATGCTCGTCGCGGTCCGCACGGGGCTGCGGGTGGGCGAGATGGTCGCCCTCCGGTGGCGCGAGGACATCGATCTCGATCGGGGCCGGCTGCGGGTCCAGCAGTCCTACGGCGGGCAGTTTGGGTTCACCTCACCGAAGAACGACAGGGCCCGTGAGCTGCCCTTGACCCGTGACGCGCGGGAGGTCCTTCAGCTCCAACATCGGCGCGTCAGCGGGGAGCTGGTGTTCTCGAGGGACGGGGGAGCAGTGCTCCTGCGCCAGACAGTCGGACTGGCGCTGGCGAAGGTCTGCAAGGCAGCCGGTCTGCGCCGGATCCACAACCATGCGCTGCGCCACACTTTCGCATCACACGCGGTGATGCGGGGGATCCCCATGCGCCAGGTGCAGGAGTGGCTGGGGCACTCGAGCATCGTGGTCACGATGCGGTACGCACACCTCGCAGAGGGCTCGGGAGATGAGCTGATCCAACGTCTGTGCACAACGCCGGACGAGGACCGGC
>Ga0256845_1003224_pt1 | contig 11209 bp, 10 predicted proteins | sample RiftiametaG_FD_189101 | JGI IMG/M metagenome (GOLD analysis project Ga0256845, IMG submission 189101) | Tube worm associated microbial communities from hydrothermal vent at the East Pacific Rise, Pacific Ocean - Riftia | ecosystem: Host-associated > Annelida > Integument > Unclassified ... | reverse complement strand
ACGGGGAGAAGCTTCTTCATGAACTCCCTACGGGTTTATTCTCAGTACCGTATCTGTTCTTGTGTGCGATTTGTGGGGACAGTCTACAAGGTAATGAAGCCCTACACTCTCTCTGCGCAGAAGCGCACTTCTTACTATAACCCTTGCCACTGTGGTGAGGTTCCTAAGCTCCAGCTGTTCTACTGTGGGTAGAAGAGTCCAGTAGTCTTCCTCCACCTCATCGGCAAGCACATCGAGAAGTTTAAGAGCCCGCCTGAGACGCTTGTCGGTTTTTACTATGCCAACATAATCCCACATTACACTTCTAAGACTTGCCCAGGAATGATCTACCAGAACACTTTCCTCAAGAGGTTCCGCCCTGCCGTAAGACCAGTCTCTCACCTCAAGGTCTGTTACGCGGCGAAAAAGGTCGCCTTCAAAGGATCTGGCGCACAGAAGCCCCATAACACCGGCTTCAAGAAGGCTGTTGCTGCCAAGACGGTTGGCCCCGTGAAAGCCTGTGCAGGACGCTTCGCCGATAACGCGAAGAGCTGACATCTCTGTTGAACCATCTGTTGCTGCGGATATGCCCCCCACACAATAGTGTGCCGCAGGAACAACCGGAATGGGGTCTTCCCAGGGTTGTATTCCAACAGAGGTTACGCCTGAAGTTACCTCAGGAAAGTGCTCTTCAAGGAACTGCCGTGACAGGTGTGTGGCATCCAGAAGCATGTGATCGGTGCCAAGACGTTTCATTTCACTGTCGATAGCTCTGGCAACAACGTCCCTGGGAGCAAGTTCCATTCTCTCCGGGTCATAGTACTTCATGAACCGCTTTCCAGCCTCGTTCAAGAGTTTTGCGCCCTCTCCTCGGAGAGCCTCTGTAATAAGGAAGTTCCTCTTGTCTGGATGGTAAAGGCAGGTTGGATGAAACTGGTAAAACTCCATGTTCTTCACAGGAAGGCCAGCTCTGTATGCCATTGCTATACCGTCACCTGTTGAGGAATCCTGGTTGGATGTGTAGCGGTACGTTTTGCCTGCACCTCCAGTGGCGATAACCGTTTCACCGGCCAGAAATGTAACAACATCCCCTTCAATAAGCACATAGGCACCAAGACATCTGTCGCTGCCCATATCAAGAAGAGGCAGTGCCTCCCGGGAAGCGGTGATAAGATTGATGGCGAATGCTCCCTCGACAATGGTGATGTTTTTTCTTTTTCTGCACTCTTCAGCGAGGTGCTCGGAGATAAACCTGCCTGTCTGGTCGAAGTAATGCAGCACCCGCCTGAAAGAGTGGCCCCCTTCCATTCCCCCGCCGTCTCCATTGGAGCCCTCAAGAGTTATACCCAAGTTTGACAGGGTATTAACAAGTTCCGGCCCCATGGAAATTATCTGACGGGCCACAGCCTCATCAACCATTCCAGCACCGGACTTCTGAGTGTCTTTCAGGTGGCTTTCAAAGCTGTCGGCCTCAGATGTAACTGCAGCAAGCCCACCCTGGGCCAGGAATGTGCTTCCTGCAGGAAGATTTATTTTGCTGAGTACCGTTACAGAATAGTTAGTGGATATTTCCAGGGCACATGTAAGTCCGGCCATTCCCCCGCCTATTATCAGAACATCTGTTTTTTTAGTCACGGTTCCCCCCTGTCAGCTCCAGTATGCTGCCCAGCAGCTCTTCCTCGGCAGACCGGTCAAGCACAGACAGCCTTATTGGAAGAACCCTCAGTTCCATTGTTTTTACCGCAACAGGGCCAAGTCTGGCAGCATCTTTCTCTGTGGTGATGAGATAGTCTGCTGAAGACTTTCTAAGACTTTCCAGAAGGTGCTTTGTATCGCTTTCCGTGTAGTTCCAGTGATCTGGGTATATGTGGAACTTTGCTATCTCAAACCCTGTTTTTTCCAGTGTGCTCCTGAAGCCCTGGGGCTTGCCTATGCCGCAGAAAGCAACAACCTTTCCGATTCTGTCTGTTGTTCCGTCGTACAGCTGAGGTTTCCCGGGAACAACACTGCTTGGAACGAAAGGTGCTTTCCAGTTTCTGCCTGAAACAAGCCTTCTGGCAAGAGACAGCTGCGCGTCTGATGTAACCCCGTTAATCCACAGGTAGTCAGCATGAGACAGAGCCCTGGAAGATTCCCTTAAAGTACCAGTTGGCAGAACACCCCCCTGGCCGAATGGATGGTCGGCATTGAGAACAACTATATTGATGTCTTTCTTCAACTTATGGTGTTGAAACCCGTCGTCGATTATGACCACTTCGGGTTTCATCTCCCTCACTGCTCGCTCCACAGCAGCGGTTTTGTCTCCTGCTGTGTACACAGAACACGAACTGCCCAGCAGTTTGCCCAGCAGAACAGCCTCGTCACTGAGAGACGGGCCCCCTGAAGCGTTGCCCTGACGAACAGCGATGGGAGGAACGCTTCCAGGTGACATATTTTTACATACAACGGCAGTTCTTATTCCCATTTTGGAGAGACTGCGGGCAATTCTGATGGTTACAGGGGTTTTGCCAACGCCTCCCACCTCGATGTTGCCTATGCTCACCACCACGGTATTGAAAGAACGAACAGGCAGCAGGCCCTTCGCGTAAAGAAAACGGTGAAATGCTGCAGCCACAGAGTACAGAAACGCCACCGGCTGAAGAAACCAGGCACCCCAGAGCCAGTAGCCTTCTCTCTCTGTCAGATTTCTGTGCAATTCGTCAAGACGCATAGTTCCACCTTACTGCACTATATCCATTTTCTGTAGAAGTTCTCTTAGTTTACCCGTAAACAGTTCACCGCCGTAATCAAAACTGATCTTTTCCGACTTAAGGCTCAGCAGTTTATCAATGGCGGAAACACCACTTTCCACATCGGAAAACACCCTGCAAATATTGTTCCTTGTGGCATGCTTCACAACATCGGTAAAATGAAAGTGTTCAGGCCCTACGATAACTGAAACACCGTGGGCAAGCGGTTCAAGAATGTTGTGCCCTCCCACAGGTGCAAGTGTTCCCCCTACAAAAGCTATATCTGCAAGGCTGTAGAGAGATGCAAGAATACCCCTGACATCGACTATCAGGCACGCTGAGTCTGCAGGGTTTTCCGACCAGAGATCAGGTTTGAACCCTGCCTTATCTGCAAGGGCAACAACCGCTGCCACGCGACTGGCATGTCTTGGAACTATTACAGGCGTAAGCCCTGCTATCCTGGCCATCTCCAGCAGTACCCGCTCCTCACCACTCCTTGTTGAGCCTGCAACTAAAATTCCGTTGCTTCCTTTTTTTATTCTCTTCATCCACGCTGGGTCTGCCGGTTCAGGTTTCACTGCAGATTTACCGTCACCTGCAGTTTCGGCTGTTACACCGAGCTTCAGGAACCTGTCGGAATCCGCCTTTGACCTTGCAAGAATACCTCTGAAACACCGGAGTGTTCTGCTGAACAGGGGTTTTATCAGTCTGTAACGTGATGCACTCTTTGCAGATAGCCTGGCGTTTACCATTCCTGCCGTAATACCTCTTGAAATTGTTTCGTGCAGAAGGATCGGCCAGAATTCGGTTTCAGCAAGAATAAGCGCACTTGGTTTAATGTTGTTCAGAAACCGTGATACTGCTGCAGAAGTGTCTAGTGGTTGAAAAGCACCCGGGAGTTTCTCCTTTTCCAGGAATTCCCTTGCAGCAGGAGTTGAGCAAGTAACGAAGAAGGGAATGACTTCAGCCTTGAAAATATCGATGACAGGCATCAACCCTTTAAGCTCGCCCAGACTTGAACCATGCAGCCACACCGGCCTGCTAGTGTTTTCCAGAACGATACCTCTACGCTCCCTGCGCTCGCTCCCTGGTCTGAACACAAGAACAAGCTCTGCAAGTGGAGTCAGCAGGAATGCAATTGCTTTTATGATGCCGATAGAAACAGACGCTGCAGGGCTTGTAATAAGCTCCGCTCGCCTCGCCTCTGAGTTGATAGCTGCGTTCAGTGTGTACTGCGTACACCTTTCAGGCATAATCGGCCTGCCTTCGCTGATAACCACCCTTGCAAAAGGAATCGGTATTGTAAACCTGTCCCAGCTTTTAAGGTGAAGTGCAGGAAACGCGGAAACACCACAGGGAACCACTGGAACACCAGCCCTCCGGGCAATAAGAGAAACTCCCTTCTTTACCGCCTCCGGGGGCCCTTTAGGGCCGTCGGGAGTAATTGCCACCTGATTCCCCGCGCGAAGAACCTTAACTATCTCACGGGCCGCTGAAGCCCCTCCTCTGCTGGATGAACCCCTTACTATCCCGAATCCCATTTTTCTGCCAAGGGCGGAAACAAGTGATCCATCTCTGCTGCGGCTTATAAGCAGCCGTACCCCCTTTTTTCTGTGGGTATACATCAGTGGCAGCTGAACACTGTGCCACAGGGCAAACAGAGCAGAACTGCTCCAGAGACCTGTTACAGGCTTCAGTCTTGAAATTCTCCATGACTTACCAAGCAGACTCAGAACAATTCGTGCTGCAGAGCCTGCTGTTTCATCTCTCATCGAATTCCCTAACAAATTCCAGTATTGCAGCAGCAGCGTTCCCGGCAGGATCTCCGTTACCCAGGGCATCTCCAACAAGCAGGAACTTTTTTCGGGCAACTTCTGCTGCAGTTCTGCTGCTTAACAGAGGTTCAATACGGCTGATGATGTTCTGCGGTGTAACATCGTTCTGTATCAGCTCTGCGGCCACATCTGTTCCGGCGATGATGTTTGCAAGACCAATTCTTTTAACACCCTTCACCAGGAGCTTTGCAAGTGCGTAGCTAAAGGCACCGGTTCTGTAGCACACAACGAACGGAACACCAGAGAGTGCGGTTTCCAGTGTGGCAGTACCGGAACACACCAGTGCAGCACGTGAACCTGCAAGTACTTTCTTCGTTCCCGTGACAAGCTCCACACCCTGTGTGGCTTCAGCTTCAGCGTATATGTCTCTGTTAATGTGTGCTGAAACAGCAACCAGTGCCTTGTTTACAACCCCTCTTGCGCGAAGAGTTTTAAAGGCCTCAAGCATTGACGGCAGCAGATAGTGTACCTCCTGATGTCTGCTTCCAGGCAGTAAACCCAGTGCATCACCTCCTGGCAAGGGAACCGGTATGAGCTTTTTCAGCGGATGCCCTGTAAACACTGCTTTTATCCCTCTGCTTCTGAAGAAAGGAACTTCGAAGGCAAACAGTGTAAGCAGGATGTGTGTGCTCTTCTTCAGTTTCCGTGCGCGCCACGCACCCCATGCCCACATCTGCGGAGCAACGTAGTGCACCACAGGAAAACCGTGCTTCTTTGCCCACCTGCCGAAACGCATGTTGAATCCAGGGTAGTCCACAAGAAGAACACAATCCGGTTGTTCCCTCAGGCACAGAGCTTTGAGACTTTTTTCCAGTTTAAGAAATTTTCCCAGAGAAAACAGTATTTCTCCGAATCCCATAACCGCATAACTGCTTAAGTGATGGTTGACTTTCATTCCCCCGGCGGCAAGCATGTTTCCTCCCAGGCCGAAAGCATTCACCGGTTCAGTCCGGTTAAGGACGGCTAGAACCTCTGCCGCCCTCTGGTCTCCTGAAGCTTCTCCTGCGGATACAAGCAGTTTCATGGAAGGTTGAGAATGCTCTTCTCGGATTTCTCCAGTATTGCCGCTGCTGCAGTAAGGGCTTTCAGCCCCTCCCTGCCGGACACAGCAACAGGTGTTTTGTCTGTAACCGCACTTAAAAAGCTTCTGATTTCAGCTGTGAGAGCATCACTTTCCAGAACGGTTACCGGTACGGGAACTATTGAACCACCCTTGAGCTGCAGCGCTGTTACCTCCCGGGCAGCAAAGTCTACAGACACGTAACCGTGCTTCTGGAAGAAGCGGAGTTTTCTCTTGGGCGCTGCTGAAATTCTGCTGGCAGTAAGGTTTGCCACAGCACCGTTCTCGAACAGGATTCTGGCATTGCAAATATCCACAGTCTCTGTAAGCACCGGCACACCGGAGGCGTGGATCTCGGCTACAGGAGATGCCGCTTTCCACAGAACAATGTCTATGTCGTGTATCATCAGATCCATTACAACCGAAACATCTGTGGCGCGAACACTGAAACCGGCCAGACGGTGACCTTCCATGAAGATCGGTTTCTGTATGGCATTGTTCACTGCAATCATTGCGGGGTTGAACCTTTCTATGTGCCCCACTGCAAGCACAAGACCTTTTTCATCAGCTGTTTCAACCATCTCGGTACCCTGCTCCACAGTGGCTGCAATGGGTTTCTCTACAAGAACAGGAACACCCTTTTTAAGAGCAGTCTGCACCACTTCATAGTGGGCGGAAGTAGTGCAGGAAACGTCAAGCGCATCTGCCCATTCAACAAGCTCCTCAACAGAACTCGCTGCCCGAATTCCAAGTTCTTCTGAAACTTTCTGCAGACGAACCGGATCTGTGTCGTGAATCATTACTTCATCAGCCAGAATTTTCATTATTCTGGCATGATGGAAACCGAGATGACCAACTCCGGTCACTCCTGCTTTCATCTATAACTCCCTTTCAATTGTTTCTGCAGCTTCGTCCACACATTCAGGATCCAAAGAAAGATGTGTTACAAAACGCACAGAACTGCTGTCTATTGCCAGAACGGCAATGTTCAGCTCAGCAAGTTTTGAAGCAAGGTCTGCAGCCTTACCCTGCTGTGTTTTCAGTATAACAATATTAGTATCCACCCTGGTAACCCCGAACCTGCCCCTGGATCTGAATGCTTCGGCCAGCTTCATGGCGTATTCATGGGTAATCTCCAGCCTGGGCAGATTGTGGTCAAGAGCGTAGTGACATGCAGCACCCAGAATACCTGCCTGTCTCATTCCGCCGCCCATCCTCTTCCTGAACCATCTGGCTCTATCTACAAGGTCAAAAGATCCTGCAACTATTGAACCGACAGGAGCACCCAGAGCTTTGGAAAAACACAGCGAGACCATATCGAACGGCAGCACCAGCTCATTCAGTGGAATCCCTGTGGCTGCATGGGTATGCCACAGACGCGCTCCGTCAAGGTATGTTCGGACACCTCTTGAACGGGCAAGGGAACATGCTTCCACAACTTCATTCTGCGGCAGTATTGTTCCTCCCTGAAAATTGTGAGTGTTCTCAAGTGCCAGAACAGCTACCGGAGCACGGTGTATGTTCTTGGGTATTTCAAGGGCAGTCTGTATCTTTTCATACGGTATCATACCGCTGGCTTCTTCATCAAGCCTGTGCATCTGAATACCGCAGTTAAGGGCGAACTGATCACCCTCGAAATTGTAAACATGGCTCTTCGATCCGCAGAGCACGCGTTGCCCCGGGGAAACAAGAGACCTGATTGCAAGCCCGTTTCCCATTGTTCCCGACGGCACAAAAAGAGCGGCCTGTTTCCCAAGAAGCTCTGCTACTCTCTGCTCCAGCGAGTTTATTGTAGGGTCTTCCCTGAAAACGTCATCGCCTACTTCAGCCTGCGCCATGGCATTTCTCATGGGATCGGTTGGTATTGAGAAAGTATCGCTTCTCAGTTCAAGACTGCAGTTCATCGTTTTCCCTTCCCAAACCGTATTCATCTCTTGAAACAGCCTCCTCCAGAATAAAACTTAGCAACTTTTCAGAATTCATTCCGGTTGCCGCCCACAGTTTGGGAAACATGCTTACACTTGTAAAACCGGGAATAGTGTTTACCTCATTAAGCCAGATACCGTTTTCATTTACAAAAAAATCCACCCTGGCAAACCCCCGGCTGCCCAGCAGACGAAAGACCTTTACGGCCATCATCCGGATATTCTGCTGCACTGCATCGGAAAGATCAGCAGGAACAGCCAGCTTTGAATCGCCGCTTACATACTTTGCCGTGTAATCGTACCACTCTCTCTCTGGAAGTACCTCCCCCGGCAGAGAACTGAATACCTGAGCACCGTTACCAATCACGCTGACTTCAATTTCTCTGGGAGATTCCACCGCCTTTTCGACAAGAATCATAGAGTCGTAGTTTAACGCCTGCTGTATTGCTCTAGCCAGCTCTTCAGCGTTTTCCGCCTTCCCCACTCCAACACTTGAACCAAGACGGGAAGGTTTTACAAACAGTGGAAAGCCAAGAGCGGCAATATCGTCTATCAATGCTTCAGCTGAAAGTTCTGTACTTTCGTCAATAAACACCCATGGAACCACTGGAATACCCGCCTTTGAAGCCAGGTTCTTCAGCGTGTTTTTCTCTATGGCAACAGCAGAGCCCATAACTGGAGTACCGGCACAAGGCCATCCTGCAGTGGCACACATCCCCTGCACAGTACCATCTTCACCGTAGACACCGTGCAGAACAGGAAACACCACATCAAAAACAACTTCTTTCCCGTTAGATACCAGCTTCCAAGGAAAACAGCCTGCCTCAATCGATAGGCTTCCAGACGATTCAGCAGGTGTCCATATTCCTTCACTGCTTATAGTTACCCCCAGAACTACGTGCCCCGCCGCCTCGAGCTCTCCCAACACCCACCTGGCGGATCGAAGACTTATCTCCCTTTCGGCCGATCTTCCGCCGGACACAACCAGAACCCTCATGAAAACCTCCTTGTCTGCCGGTAGTGGTGATTATAAAAGGGAACAACATGCAAGGTCTATCTTTGGTATATTCGCCCATTGCAGTATTGCTTAGAACCAATCACGGAGGTTTACACTTGAAAATTCTCATCACAGGCGGAGCAGGTTTTATCGGATCCAACATCGCAGACACCCTTATGGAAGCCGGTCATTCCGTGCATGTTCTCGACGATCTGTCCACCGGGTTCAAAGACAATATTTCAGACGGTATCACCCTTCACGAGCTGGATGTTAGGTCGGAAGATGCTGCCGGGCTCATTGAAAACGGCGGCTTCGATATTGTGTGCCATCATGCTGCTCAGATGGATGTCCGCAGATCTGTGAGAGAACCCCAGTTTGACGCCGATGTAAACATCAAGGGAACGCTGAACATTCTTGAAGCCGCTATTAAAGGCAATGTAAAGAGGGTTGTGTACGCATCAACAGGCGGAGCAGTATACGGCGAACCTCAGTACATCCCCGTAAGGGAAGACCACCCGATAAACCCCATCTGCCACTACGGAATAAGCAAGCACACGGTGGAACACTACCTCTTCCTGTACAGATACCTCTACAAACTTAACTACGTAGTACTCAGATACCCGAATGTTTACGGCCCCAGGCAGAACCCATTCGGCGAGGCCGGTGTAACAGCGATATTTACCGTGAAGTACCTTCGCGGTGAAGCCCCCGTTATCAATGGAGACGGTCAGCAGCTCCGTGATTACGTTCATGTGAAGGATATTGCCAAAGCAAATCAGGCTGCCATGGATCTATCGCGCTCAGACATTGACGGAGAGATATTCAATATTGGCTGGGGAAAGGGAAGCTCTGTGGAAGAGCTTGACAGGATCATCCGGGGATACGTGGGCACCGATCTTAAGCCTTCGTACGGCCCGGCGCTTGCAGAGGAAATACTGAAAGTTGCTCTTGATCCGACAAAAGCAAACTCCCTCCTTAACTGGAAAGCTGAAATCCCTTTTGAGGAAGGTCTTAAAGACCTTGTTGAGTACCACAGAACCAGAGTTTCCCGATGAAGCTTCCTATTTTTCTGGACAGAGACGGAGTTATAAACGAAAACAGAGCCGACTATGTAAAAAGCCCCTCAGAGTGGAGGCCATATCCCGGAGCTGTAGCCGCCATTGCATCTCTTCACAGGGCGGGTCACCGAATCATTGTTGTTACAAACCAGTCGGGTATAGGCAGAGGGCTCTACACTGCTGAAGATGTTGAGCTTATCCATGATGTGCTTCAAAGTGCCTTTGCTGCAGCTGGTGTAAACGACGCAGCCATCTACTACTGCCCCCACCGCCCCAACGAAAAATGTGGTTGCAGAAAACCCGAGACTGGCATGATTAACCAGGCCAGACACGAGCTTAACCTGCCTTCCGGTGGTTGGATGATAGGTGACGCTGAAAGTGATATGGAGCTTGGAAGAAGGGCTGGTCTTAAAACAGTACTGGTTCTTTCCGGGCGTGGACAGACTCAGCTCGAGAAGATAACCACAGAAAACCTTCCCCTTCCCGATTATGTAACTGACTCTGTGATATCTGCCGTCAGACTGATTCTTACTCCATAGCAAAGATCGTTACCAGATCGATTGTTGCCTTGATTGCCTCTTCGTGTGTTCTCTCAATTGAGTGTGAGGTATCAACACCAGGCCCCACGAGAGCGTGCCTTGCATCAAGCCCCATTCTCATTGCAGCTCCGGCATCGGACCCGTAGAACGGAAAAGTATCCACAACATATGGAATACCATTCATTTCCGACAGGTTGATGAGATGTTTCGTGAGCTCATAGTTGTACGGACCGGAACTGTCTGCTGCGCACACGGTTACTTTTCTTTCATCTGAAGTCTGGTCTGCACCGCACACACCCATGTCTACAGCCAGAAAGTCGGAAACATTTTCCGGAAGCCAACCTGCTGCACCGTGACCAACCTCCTCATGAACTGTAAACAGGAAATGGATGTTCCTCTGGGGTTTTACCTTCATTTTAACAAGTCTTTCTGCTGCTGCCACAAGCACAGCTACTCCGGCTTTGTCGTCAATGTGACGGCTCTTTACGTAACCTGTGTCCAGATGCTGAGCTCTTGGCTCAAAATGTATGTAGTTTCCTACGCTCACACCAAGCTTTATTACCTCTTCAGAAGAACCTGCTTTATCATCAAGCCTTATGTACATGTCTTCGTGTGATCTTTTCGCGCTGCTTTTTTCCCTGCCGTGTACATGAACCGAGGTGTTTTTATAAAGAATCGTACCGGGAATCAGCTTACCTGAAAATGTTTCAACCGAGCAGTATTCGCCCTCTATGCTGCTGGCAGTAAACCCACCCACGATATGGTACTTCAGTTTTCCACCAGTCTCAATCTTTGACACTACAGCTCCAAGAGTATCCAGGTGCGCACTGATAACAGCAGAATCGTCTGTTGTCCCTTCCATAGATGCAATCAGGGAGCCTTTGTTGGTCACTATAACTTTAAGGCCCAGGGAAGTCATGCGGTTTTTTACAATCTCAAGTACCATATCCGTGTTCCCTGTAACGCTCCTCGTTCTGAGAAGCTGCATAAGAAACTCCATTGTGTTCTGCACGATTGTTTCCTTTCCCGTGTTTGAGAAACTATATTCCCCGTACTATGGCAAGAAAAGGAAAAATCAAACAGCTGC